>Ga0190367_1002175_pt1 | contig 10276 bp, 7 predicted proteins | sample 4872181011_MG_FD_171838 | JGI IMG/M metagenome (GOLD analysis project Ga0190367, IMG submission 171838) | Hydrothermal vent microbial mat bacterial communities from Southern Trench, Guaymas Basin, Mexico - 4872-18-10-11_MG | ecosystem: Environmental > Aquatic > Marine > Hydrothermal vents >... | reverse complement strand
TCATCAAATAAAACTAATTATCAGTAGCGGGGGTGCCCGAGCCAGGTTAAAGGGGGCGGACTCAAGATCCGCTGGCGTAGGCCTGCCCGGGTTCGAATCCCGGCCCCCGCACCATTTTAGATAGAACTTAGCTATCTCATCTAGCGGAGCTATGTATTCTTCACGTGTCTTGCCTCCTGATCTAAATGTTCTGTATATATAAACCCTGTTTCGGACTTTTTTAGCGACAAAGGAAGAGCCCTTCCCTCGCCTCCCTTTAGAAGATAACATGGCGGATAACATTTGCCTAGGCTAAGTGATAAATCCTCCCGTAAACAGTGAAAGTTTCAGGATAAACTTTCACAGCCAGATTTTCACATAGAGGGTAAACAGATGAAAGCTCTAGGAGAGAGTGAGATTGATTATAATTACTTTCATGGAATAAAAACAAAGGAATCAGAGAATTTTACTTTCAACTATATAATTCAGTACATTCTATATATCACACATACAGATAGCAATACTTAGTGAATGTACAGTGAACGTAAATCCTGTTTTCGGGGTAAGGGTACTGAGAAAGCGAATTGGGTCGCTTTCTACAGTGAAATAGGATTTTCCTTTTTTCCATGCAGGTATCGTTCAAAGAGACCTAAAATCGAGTGGAGTGAGTTTAGGGAGAGAAAGCCTACCGAGGAGGAGATAGGTGAGTGGTTGAAAAACCCTACGAATATAGCGGTTGTTTGTGGCGAGATTAGTGGAAACCTATTAGTGATCGATTTTGAGTCTGAGGATGCTTACGAGGAGTTCATGAAAAGCTCCCCCATTCCGTTAGAGGAAACTTTCACTGTTAGGACCTACAGAGGGTATCATATCTACATTAGGACTCCGAAGCCTGTTAGAGGTGGGAAGAAGAGTGAAGACATAGACGTTAGAGGTGAGGGACAGTATGTGCTAGCTCCACCATCTGTTCACCCCGAGGGGGTTACTTATGAGCTTATCAGTGACTGTGAGGTACGTAAGCTAAGCGAATCCGAGTGGAAAAAGCTGAGGATTTATCTGAAGAAAAGAGGGATAGAGCTGGAGGAAGTAAGGGGGAGTGAGAAAAACCTAGAGAGAGGCGAGCTTGATGGTGAAGCTAAGAGGGTGATAGATCTTCTGGAGAGGTATGAGCTTTACAAGGAGGGGTATAGGGATAGGCTGCTGTATCCTTACCAGACAGCGCTGTTCAAGATGGGGTACTCTCTTGAGAGGGTTAAGCAGCTAACGGAGCACATAGCTAGACACTTTGATGATGATGTTAAGGAGAGGGTTAGGCAGGCAGAGTATCAGTACAAGTATTTTAAAGAGGGGAAGAACGTAGCCGGTTGGAGCAAGGTAGAGGAGGTGGTTGCCGAGCTTAAGGGGAGAGACGAGGCTAGGAGAATACTTAACGAGTGGATGGCTATACATGGCTATCACTGGGTCCTGTTACCGCCAACAAGCTCAGGTAAGCACCAGGTTAGCATCGATGAAGACGGATGCATACTGATAGATGGGAAAAGGTTCTACTCGTTGGAGGAGGTTGAGGATGAGTCTCTGAGGGATGCTGTCAGGAGCTTTGTTCAGGGGATCTGGTCAGGGGAGGGATGGATCGAGTTCATAGGACGTACGTTGGATAGGATGATAGTGAGGGATGAGAACCTGAAGTGGGCTCTTTTACTAACTTACGCAAGCACCTACGTACATGACCCTGACTCAAGGACCACTCCCCTAAACCTGTTGGTGCTAGGGGATAGCAGCACGGGTAAAAGTTACAACGCGACGAGCGTCTCCAGCTTGTTCCCTGAGAGGGATGTGATAAAGATAGCAGGTGCCTCAAAGAAAAGCTGGTTCTATAACTTCGATTACCATGAGAATGGAACCCCTGTAACAGACTTTACCCATAAAATAGTGATCCTGCTAGAGCATGATGAGGAGATATTAGAGACTATCAAGCCTCTTCTCAGCTACGATGACAAGGAGATGGTGTACCAAACTGTCACAAAGTCAGGTAAGGGGAATAGAGGTTTGAGGGTGTTACTTAGAGGCTGGCCTGCGTTCGTATTCTGCACAGCTAACGGAAGGTATGGGGAGGAGATAGTGAACAGGTGCCTAACAGTGAGCCCTGAGTCAGACCCTGAGAAGATAGGGGCAGTGCTCGACTGGGATACAAAGAGGGAAATAGAGAGGTTGGGGACTGTTCCAAGAGAGATCCTGAAAGCATTCTTCCTCTCCGTTAGAGGTAAGAGATACAGAGTTTTCATACCCTTCATAGATCAAATACAGAAGCAGTTACAGCCGTTTACTAACAACCCTAGGATCATGAGGGACTACAAGAAGCTGAAGGGGCTTACGAGAGCAGCTGCCCTACTTAACGTCTATAGGAGGAGAATCGTGAGAGATAGTAATGGGGATGAATGGATAATTGCGGAGCCAGAGGACTACTACCTAGCCTACGAGATATTTAGGAAAAGCCTGCGGACAACGCTGTCCGGGCTAAGCGGGCACATCATAGAGTGGTATGAGAGGGTTTTCAAGTCTCTCGCTGAGAGGAAGGACATCATTTACGTGGAGGACTTAGTTGAGGAGACCTTGAGGGTTCAAGGCAAGAAGCTAAGTAGGATAACTCTTCGTCTCAGAAGAATAGAGCCGTTGGTCGAGGCAGGCTGGATTGAGAAGATACCCGATGAACACGACAGGCGAAGGGTCTTTTATAGGGACCTAGGTCCTTCTATCCCTGAGCTTGAGGAAGTGAGGATAGAGCAGTATGACGAGGAAGACATTCTCTATAAGAGATTCGGTGAAAATATACATGTACTCAATTGTAACCAATTTTTTACAGAAAAATCTTCCCTTGATTTTTCCCGTCCTAAGGAGGAAAAAATTGAGTACAAAGCTTCGGATCACTATAATGGGGTCGAAGTTAGTAATTCTCATGACCATGATCATATTAGTAAACCCAATGTTTGTGTTCGATCTCAACCTCCCTTAAACCAGAAAAATTCCTCCCTCAAAAATTTAGTAAAAAATACGTACAAATCGAGTACATGTATAGTTTTAAAAACAGATCCTGTGATCAAAGCCCTATACAACATGGAGCGTGGTATGAAGCCAAAGCTACCTAAGCGAGTCCTAGAGAGACTTGAGCGGCTAGGTCTTGTCGAAGAGGGGAAGCTAACTGCAAAGGGAAGGGCAACGCTTAGGCGCTATTGCAGTTTTGCATCGCCTAAACAGCGAAGGAAAAACCCCTGGCTAGCCTCCTTTCCTATCCATGATATGTCTATTCTAACACAGATTAACTAAAACGTTAAGAAAAACGCATGTTTTATAAGGGGGAGGGGTATAAACCTAGAAATCAAATGTGTATGTAAACTTAGATTGAGCTCCTCTGTTCTTCTTTTAACTCTCTTATGAGCATTCTCGCAATGTTTCTTAGCTCTATTGATCTAAATCTCTAAGGTAGCTCCTTTCTTAAGGAATGCTATGACCTCGTTAACATGTCCTAAAAGGTTCAGAACAAGTCAGGTATTGGTTATAAAACTAAAGAAGGATTAGGAGAGAGATACTTATATAATACAGTATTACTAAGTGAGATAACTAACTATATATAATACCTGTCATGAACTCAACTATCTCTACATTTAACCCTACCCTGCCTTTTAGTTGTTTCCATTGATTCCTCATATAGTTAAACCCTGTCATACCCCATGGGTTTGGATATGATCTAGTGAAGATGACTAATTTCTTCGCATTAATTAATAATGCCTTAATTATGTCCTTAAATATTTCGCTACCATCTCCAAGCGCTATTTCGTAACATATTCTCTCCCTCTCATCGTAAAGATCAATGGAGAAGTTTGTGTCTCTGATTCTTCTCTCAATGGCTAAGCCTAGCTTCCTTGCAACCTTTCTCTGAACCTCTCCTATAATCCTTTTATTAGCTCTCTGCCTTGTACCGCACATTTCAAGTACCTCCCAGTTATAGTCTGAGGGAGGAGGATTCCTGCTCATTATCCTCTTTACACACCTTTCTACATCCTTGACAGACCTATACCTTCTAACAACAATCCTAACCTCATTCTCATTCATGAAATGGAAATACTTCCTCAGCTCTTCAATAATAACCTTTCTAACTAACTCTTCCTTCACATTGGTCCTCAGAGTCTTTAAATCAAACTAAGTTATTTACATTACCCTTACATAGGGAATCATTCCTAGGCACCCTTAATATATCCTCCTATATCTAAGTAATTCTCCACAAGACTCTGGAAAAATACGAATATTTATCAAATCCTCTGTTATCGATTTTTTGATGGTTTGGAGGCTTAGGAAGAGGGTTGAGAAGGAGTATAGGGGTCAGGTGTTTTTCTATGAGCAGTGGGTTGAGCCTGAGAGCAAGAGCGGGATTATTTTTATGAACGGTATTGATAGGAAGAGTGGTAAAATGATATATGTCGTTGAGGGCTATGGTATTGGCACTGTTGACCCTGAGACATTCAAAGAGATAGCTGAGGGAGCACCAATAGAGCACTTCAGAACTGAGAGCTACGAGGAGGCAAGATGGATACTGGAGATGCTAAAGGAACACAACTACAGGCTAGCAAAGGGAGAAGACCCCGAGAAGCTCAAGAAGGAGTTCAAGGAGCTATACGAGAAAGCATATAGGTTCGACGAGGAGGCAGGCACAGCTACCTCCCAGCTTTAACCTCTATCGTAAACTCTAAATTTTCCTTTAAGGATCTTATCAGAAGTAATAATTAATTTTAACTTCTTTTGAAGATATAAAATACTTATTTTCACTTACTTTAGTATCATTACATTACACTAATCATCTTCAGGTCTTAACCATGTATCAAGCGGTACGATACTGCTAGAGGAGTCGGTTTTACCTCGCATTCTTCCTTTTCGTTTACCTATATTAATCTCTATTGATACTTCTGTACCTGGTCTCATATGACCCCTAGCACTCCTCACTCTTCTCTCCATCATCTCCCAAGCAGAGTTCCACAGCCATTCAACGTCTATAGGCATGCCTAATATCTCAGTGATTTTCTGATCTATCTTCTGGAAGTATGGCTTTAAGGCTTCGAACATCTTAAGTTTAGTTCCTTCCTCCTTAGTTAGCTGTTTTGCATTGTCTTCAAGCTCATCAAATAACCTAGCAAGCTCCTCTACATCTCTACGTCCAAGATTCTTAACACTGAGTAAGGGCATATCCCTTAAGATGTTAACCTCTAGACCTAGAGGTCCTTTAGCTATATACCTAGCGTTCTGCTCAAGCCATGTCCATACAAACGTTGAGTTGAAATACGCTAATAGTGCCTTAAGCTCTATTTCATTTAATTCCACGTCAGGGCGTATTCCTATGCTGGATAATGAAGGGTATTGTTTAATGTACACTTTTGGATCTATGATAGAATCTTCTACTACGAGTTTAACTTTAGGAATAAATGTAATAACTGCGTGGTAAGTCACCAAGCTCCAATCCTTAGATATCTTTGCATAGAAGAACTGTGGATGATATCTGGGTTGATAGACTGTCATTAGTGGTGTTGGCAGACAACCACCTAGGTCATACCATCCTCTGAATATTTGAGTGTACTTAGCTCTAGCTTTGCATGCTTCAGCCTCACTACAGACTCTACCTCCCCCTCTAGTACCTCTTATTTTAGTTCTGCACTCAGTCTCTCCCCATTTGATATACTCCTGAACCTGCTTTGGAAGAGAATCTCTTAACTCGTGGCAAACAAAGATGTATGCGTCCTTCCCTTCCCTCTCTATAGATTCCCAGTCACTCTTAGTAAACGTAAAGGTGTTAACATATTGAGACCTTGTGATAGCAGGCACTAGAAACCTCTGAATAGCCTGTTTGAAGCCCTTAATCTTCTTATCCCATTCATCCACCTTATTCTCACTGAAGTAAAAGAAGTCTTTAGAACCTAAGTTACGCACTCCCCTTACTATTCCCCAACTTGATAAACACAAGTATAATGCATTACCATAACTAGGTTCAAACCACCCACCTAATTTAACCGTTAATGGATGTTTCTCAAGCTCATCCAGTAAATCCTCTATTTTTGCGAAGAACAGGCTTATCCACTTCCTGTCTCTAGGTATGCCCCTCTGCTTTAGCCGTGTAAACTGTATCCCATACTCTCTCTGACATTTAGTTAAGGATTCAACATCTATAGAGCCATCACTCTTTATGGAATTTTCAATGGCATATAGAGCTTCATCTAAGATCTTACCTGCTTTCTCAAGGTCTAACTCCTCATCCTTAATCTTAGGAGGTACCCTTATCAAAGTTACAATGTTATTGTCACGAGCATCTTTGTTAGCTTCTTTCTCAGCGAGTATTATGACAGTTGATATTAGGGCTTCAAACAATCTGAAAGATAAATCTATCAATGCTATTATCCTGAAGTTATCTAGAAGGAATCTGCCTAAGTCTATGCCATAGTCTGTCTGTAGCCACATGTTAGATATTATCATGCTGATTCTCCCGTTTTCCTTAAGGAGGTTCTTAGCTGCATGTATTATCCAGTAAACGTAGATACCGGGTTCTCTACCTCTCCTAACATCAGCTTTTAGATCATACCTTGTAAGTTCATCACCTAACATTCCTAGTATTCTATCCTTTGTTTCATCAGGTATCTCGACCCATCGTGTATAGGGCGGATTACCTATTACTGCATTGAATTCTTTAGTTACTTCACCAAAAGCCCACGTGCCCTTCTTTAATGTGAAATAATCTCTTGTTTCGACATTGAGCTTGAATATGGAGCATCTAGGCTCCATCAACATTAAGTGTATGCTTGTAGTAAGGGATGCAAATGCATTAATATCAACACCATAGAGTTGATTTAATACCTCCTGGTGTTCATTATAGCGCTCTGTACATGATGGGTACTGCCCTTTATCATAGTCCTTGTTAAACTTAAGCTTTAGCAATCTCTTATAGGCTTCTATCAGGAATGTGCCGGAACCACAACCAGCATCGAGAACCCTATCGCTACCTGACCTAATCGCCCACTTAGTGATTAGCCTAGCTATCGCAGGAGGTGTATAGAATTGTCCTAGTTGATGCCTTTCCTTGGGCGGTAGTAGACCCTCATATACATAGCCTATTATACCGGGTAAGTACTTTAGCTCACGTTTCCAACCATCTATAAGGTCGATGATAGCGTTAACTCTATCAATTGATTCTATACCACTAAGTACTATTTCATCATAGAGCTCTGCTCTAAATATTGGTGAGAAGTCCTTAATCCCAAGTACTTTCTCAAGTTTTGAAGAGGCATAGTTAAATACATAGTTTAAATAATCTATTAGATCGTTAGGGGATCCTATGTGGAATTCCCGATCGTTAACCTTAACTGTTTCCCCATAGCGCACTGGTTTCAACGGTGTTAAGTGTTCCCCGTAGTGGAGCTCTAATATCTTGTAGGCTAATATTTTGTTCGCTAAGACGTATGCCATCATTCTGGTGAGATTATCAAATGAAATAAGGTCCTCAACTCTCTTTGGTTCACGACAAAGGGGTATAGAGGATGTATCCATTCCTTTAGCTTTCCTAACTTCAGAACAAAGCTCGACTACATGTTTTCTCGAAATACCTGATAAGATCTCAAACGCTTCTTCAGGAGTTACCGTTTTCAGTTTACTAAGCTCTCGCTCTATGACCTCTTTAAGATACTCACAGATCTTCTTAGAATGACTGGGACATCTAAGCTCAAGTAACCCCTTGCTTAGTAGACCTAGTGGGTATCCCACTTCCTTAGCTTTATTGAATAGTTTTACGAAGTATTCTTTATTATCTACAATTCTGGTCTTGACAGCATCCCTGATGTATTCATGCAGGTTCTCTATAGAGCTTCTAAGCTGGCTTACAAACACCTTGTAAAACACTGTTGGTGGAATAGGGGTTTGTACAAGCCACTTCCCAACATACTCAAATAGTTTCTTTAGACTCTCATCCTTTAATGAATACTCTACTCTATCGATTATATAGTTCTTAAGTAAAATCTCAAGCCCCCCAGGCATTAGAGCTTTAATCCAGTCTTCTGGAGTTTTCTTAGGTTCTAAACACACTTCTACGTTAACTATTTTATCTAAGTCATTTCTATCAATACCTTTGAATAATATGAGTGCATCCCTATTAGCTGTAGCAAATAAGGGTGACCTACTCAAACGATACTCTTCAATCGCGAGTGCAGCATAACATACAGCTTGAGCTATTGGAGCCGGTCCTAGTGGGTTTAGGAGTTCTTCAGCAGGTTTACCTTCAATTTTCCTCTTAGTCTCTATGATCAGTTGAGGTATACCCTTAGTATCGGCAATGACTATATCAGGTACCTTTCCTCTAAATGTTACACTATTAGGTTCTTTAGCAATTAACTTGTGACCATTGACAGTGTATGTCTTAAGGTAATGCTTTAGTCTATCCCAAAGCAATGTCGTAAACTCAGCCTCCCTACTCATAGGCAATCATCTATCTCTTTTACTTTGATAACATAGCTCAGAAATCTTATTTATTGATTTTTTGGAACTTATACTATGATAACAGTTGAAAATCTCTTGATATTTTAAATCTCCTAATAGCATAACATCATAAGATCTATTCAATAGAGCTTTAATTTCTTTAAACTCGTATTTGTGACTAACATTCGGTATTTAAACCATACTTTTCATTTTCTTTCCTAATAAAATAATATTTTAATCTCGTCATCTTTTAAAAGACCACAGATCAGCCTTCCTAGTGCCTATAGGTGTCTTAATGGAGGGAAATGGCTCAACCCTCACTCCCCTCCTTTCCAGCTCTTTATAGAGAATAACCGTTATAGTATCCTCTGTTTGCTTAGGGATCAGATTAATTCACCTAGTAACTTTTTCTCTATTATTGTTGTGTTTTAATAACTTCATTTAGAAAATCCCATATTGTTTTTATCCCAAAGATTTTCTCATGTGGGTATACATCGGTTACGTTTCCTTTCTCATCGTAAACTATTAATGCAGGCACTTCCCTTCCAAAGAAAACAGCGCTCTGCCTTCTTGTCCCGAAAATCTGTCTTATCTTGTACTTCTTTATGACAGATGCTGAAGCTGCATCAAGGTATTTTTCTAGCTTCTCCTCACTAGATAAGTTATCTATGTTTATCATCTCCACAAGTACACCCTTCTCCTTTACCTTCTCTAACATCCGAGGTACGTCCTTAATACCCCTATTTACTGGAGCATTCACTGGCTTTACTTTCTCACTAAAAAGGTAAATAATCTTCACAGTTACTACTTCCACTCCTCCCTATATAAATCTTTCTTTTTTAAAAAATAAATATGTAAAAATAATTTAATTTACAAAATATTATCCTTTATCCATTCTACGTATTTTTTGTAGTACTCTGTAGCCCTTGGTAGTAGGTTCAGGTAGTGCCTTACGAGTATGGATCTTCCTACTCTGCCTTGGATGAAGTCTATTATCTCTGCTGGTATGTCCAGTTCATACATCTTAGTGGCAACGAATTTTCTCACGTACTTAGGCCTTAACACATTAAGCCTAGCGACATGGTTCGTGACCATGCTCCACGTCATCTTCTTCTTGAAGAGATAGTCTATGAATGGCTCGCATAGGAAAGCGTAATATATCCTTTTACTCCCCCTGATCCACTTAAGAGGGTAAAGGTGTATCCCATCCCTCTCAACTAACCTTCTTTTATCGTATATGCACATCATCCTGACAGCCTCCCTAACCCTTATCCCTGAGGATATGAGAATAGCGTAGACAGCCTTGACGTCTTTTCTTTCGATGGTTCTCCATGCCTTGAACACTTCTTCCTCGCTGGGAACGTACAAATCGATGCCAGCGCTCTTAGCTTTGAGGTACTCAAGTAGGTACCTTAGATCAGCTATGCCCTCCTCATGGAGAAACTTTATGAAAACCCTGTAAGCAAGTACACTGTGCCTGTCATCAGGGTTCAAAGGCCTCCGAATGTAGCTCTTGTAGCACTGAACCGACGTCTTAACGTGATCCCTCGATAACCAGTACACAAACCGCCTAATAAACTCGGGAACTCTGTAACGATCAACCGCTTCAACCCCGGGAACCCTTCTCCTCTCAAGATCCGCTGGCGTAGGCCTGCCCGGGTTCGAATCCCGGCCCCCGCACCATTTTAACTCTCTCATCAGCTCAGGCCCTCCTTATAACCCTGAAAATAAAGATGAAAACTAGTATCTCATGGGTCTTAAGGTGGCTTACGCCTATCAGCTCGGCAACCTGTGTGCA
>Ga0190367_1002174_pt1 | contig 10285 bp, 12 predicted proteins | sample 4872181011_MG_FD_171838 | JGI IMG/M metagenome (GOLD analysis project Ga0190367, IMG submission 171838) | Hydrothermal vent microbial mat bacterial communities from Southern Trench, Guaymas Basin, Mexico - 4872-18-10-11_MG | ecosystem: Environmental > Aquatic > Marine > Hydrothermal vents >... | reverse complement strand
ACATTGTCCCACAATATATTATTACACGTGTAATAATATATTGTGGGACAATGTCTCCGCTTCTTTGTGTGGTTTTTTATAATTTGGTTTTTATATTACGGTGTGAATCTCAACATGCCTCATCATCATGGCTTGGCTAAAAACTTGTGTATGCCTCATCATCATGGCTCGACTGAAAATCTATGTGCCAGCGATACCTTATGTCGGCTTGATACTATATATAGTGGTTGACAATGCTTAGCATAGTCAATACTATATATTGCATTGACACAGTTTGACACAACAATATATTGTCATGTGTAATATATAGTGATGACACAGTTTGTCATGACCATGTATAGTTTTAAGCAATATATAGTGATGACAAACTTTGACATGGCTACATATTGTGGTACACAATATATAGTAATGACACAGTTTGTCATGGCGATATATTGTGTGAGCTTATTTCTGGTGAACGTCTTAATTATTTTATTCGTTTTATAATTTGTCGTTCAGTCTGTCGGTTTGTACGAAAAACATAATACCTATGTTGAAATTGCAGAAATGCAATATGTCATGTGGTACTAAATATGTTCAATTTGGTGGTTCAAATTGCATAAGTGAAAGTCCTATTAGGTAATTACAAATATGTAAGTTCATAAGTATAATTGGACATAGACAATTTGGAACATAGGATTACATGCATTAAATTTCTTTGGAACAACTACAATTGTGTGCTTAAGCTTATAGAATTTAAGGCATGAAAATACGTGCTTGAGATTATAAGTCTACAAATATGAAAATGCAAGCTTGGATTAGCAATTATGTAAATGATATTTCAGAATTGTGATATAGGCTACGTAATTCGACTTGTGAAATTTTGTTCACAAAATCTTGTGTATGAAATTTTGTTCACAAAGTTTTATGCATGAAAATTTGTGCATGAAATTTTGTGCATAAGATTTTGTGCATGAAATTACATAAGTGTAAGTACAGTTAATGCCACAAGGTTTATATAGTAATTACACCATACTATTGAATGGTGGTGATAGTTATGAAAGGTAGGTGGTTAAGGGTTGAACTGCCAGAAGGTGTAAGTGCAACAAAAGTATATAAAAAATACGCAAAGAAATATTGGAATGGTAAGTGGCTCGACTTTGGCGTAGTTGATGGAAAGTACTTACTAATCAGAGAAGAAGACATAGATTTCATACAATTCTTAGCAGACAAATACGGGATTGTTGTCATTTCTTAATTTTTTTAATGCAGGTGGTGAATATGAAAGTTAAAACAGTTTATTTAGAACAAAACGATAATGTTGCAGAAACAATAACAGCAATAGTATGGAATAGTAATAGTTTCAATGAACTTATCAGTAAGCTTGAAAACTCTGGAGTAGATAAGAAAGTTGTAAACCAGATAAAGATGTGGATGTGGTAATATGCCCAGATGTAAAATTTGTGGTGAATGGTTTATAGGGGGAAATCCAAAGCATGATGATGACATATGCCTATATTGCTACTTAAAATCATGGGCGAAAAATAAAATCGCAGAAATAAAACAGAAACATTAAATCCTTTTATAAAAATCTCGGAAAGGAAACCAAGGCATAAGCTGAAAAGCTTTTCTTTCGAGCCGTTTTTATTCATTTGTCAGAATATTATAGAGGTATTATTATTTCGAGCCGTTTTTATAAATATGTCGAGAGGTTTTAATTGTTATGTCGTGCTAATACCGTAAAGTTTATATAGCAATTGTAACATAAGTAAGTGTAGGGGTGAAAGGTGATGAAAATCGTGGTTGAAAAAGGCTTAGAGATTGACATAACCAAGCACAAGGGTTACCTCACAGATTTCGAGGCTATTGGCTTAGCTGGTGAATATGACCTCCACACTAAGAAAATCGAGCCATTGTATTTGTTCATAGGTTCAACTAGTGAAGTCAGAAAGTGGTTAAACAAATTCGGTGGACTCGACATTGTGGAATACGTTAGATACGACAAGTACGCCAAATTACTCGATGAGCTAAAAGACAGAGAAAGAGTCATCGAGGAGCTTCGAGAGAGCTTAGCAAAGAAAATTGAAGAGGTTAAAAAACTCTACAACAAAATCAAGGAGCTTAATGAAAGGATTGACGAGTTAGAGTTTGAGTTGGCTGGGAGGGATAGACCCGTTTGCTGATATAAGTAAAGGTGGTATATATGGTTAAGTGTGTGTTTGATTTCGAGAAGGCTCTTAAAATTGTCGAGCAAAACGAAGACTTGGTTTGGGAAGCAGAACGACAAACACCATGTCGAGACCCAGAAGCATGGCATTTCATTTGTCCTTTGTGTCCCAGAAAATGCATAATACACGTTTGTGAAAGTGGAGATGAACCAATGCCAACAATCGAGGTTCAATGTCCTAAAAACCCCAATTGGTTAATCAGTATTCCACCAGAAGAATTTGACCCTGAAAATGTAAATCCATGCAAATATTGCATAGATAATACATTTTGCCAAGATTAACCTTTTAATCTTTTTTCTTTTAGCTATCCTTTTTATTTTTTTATAAAACCGTTGCTTGTTAAGTATGCATATCACACAATACCGCAAAGTTTATATAACGATTGTTGTATAGTTAGATATAGGGGGGATGGACATGGAGTGTGTTGAGGGAATTAAAAAAGTTAGGTTGAGCGACTTGGAGAGATACACAAGATACACATACGAGTTGAACGAGCTATACGATGAGCTTACAAGCACACCACATACTTCAAATGTACCAAAAGCAAACTTTGTACCACCTGTATGTGCAAGATGCGGTTATTTTATGCAACAAATTTCGGAAATGCTCTTTGAATGCCAAGTATGCAAAAATCGTTTCAGTGTTTCAACATCGGTCTGTAAAAGCGATGTTTTCAAGTGGGAAGATGAAAGTTTTAGCTACAAGCTATCAGCAACAGCACCAGTCATTGTTTCTCATGGTTTCATTGTTCAAAAATTCAACATACGAGGATACAATATCGACAAGAATGTTACTGTAATTGGAAAAGAGATAGCTGAGAACATCATAGGTCAGCAGAAAGCTATGGAAAGAAGAAAAGAAATCGAGGAAAAAATCAAAGAACTAGAAAAAAGAATTAAAGCAATGGAACAAGAAGGCAGAGTACCAACATGGACTCCCAGAGCCACAAAAGTCGAGTTTACACTAATCATTGACAACGAGTATTCAATGGACGAAGAACCCATTGAAGCAGAAGTAGTCTATTACACAGGATGGGAAATAAAAATCCACTTGAAACAAAAAATAGACGAATGGAAACTTGAAAAAGTCCTCAAAGTCCTCAAGGACTTCTTCGGAGATTATCCTATTACAATTATTAACTAACATTATTTATTTATAGAAATGTTGCTTGCAAAACCTCGCTTTTCAAAGCGGGGATACGCAAGGGGGTGGTGGAAGGGGGTTGTTGGCGGTAGTTTTAAATATTTAAAGCTCAATCAAACGTTCCCCGTGAAGAAGGAAGTTCAGATTACGGTGGTTGGAAAAGTTTGGAACGCAAACAAGGGTAAGATTTTAGCCTTAAATAGGTGCTTAGATGAGTATTTCAAAGCAGTTAAATTCTTCTTAAGCTTTAATTCGACATCAAAGACATACTTGCATAGGAATGGCTATGAAAAAGCCAAACAATTGTTTAACCTTAATACAGCCTTAATTCAGACAGCGAGAGATAAAGCAGTAGAGATTCTAAAGAGCTTCAACGAGAGGAAGAAGGAAGGTAAAGTTAAATTGGAAAAACCAAAGCTAAAGAGAGTTTCAATTAGATTTGATAAGAGGTGTTACTCCTTTGCCAAGACAACTAATGTTCTAACACCATATTGGCTAACTCTAAGCTTAAACAGAATGATAAGGATTTCACTACCGATTAAGTTTGGAAAGAGACAGCAGAAACTCATTGAGGAAGCTTTACAAGGGAAATGGCAATTTTGCACGGTAGAAATGGTAAAACGAAATGGAGAGTGGTATGCTCATTTTGTTCTTAAGAAAGAGGTTGAGCTAATCGATGAACCAGAAACATTCATCGGTGTGGATTTAGGGGAATGGAATGTTGCTGTTGCAGTGGCAGTATCAAAGAGGAATCCATTGAAACCTATGAAAGGACAGTTCTGGAGTGGAGCTAAGATTAGATACATAAGAGGGAAATATACTCACATTCGAAGAAATTTGCAGAGGAAGAAAAGAATTGACTTGGTAAAGAGAATTGGAAGCAAAGAGGAAAGAATTGTCAATCAAATACTTCATACAATTGCGAAAGAAGTTGTTGAATATGCTAAACAGTTTCCAAAACCGATAATAGTCATGGAGAAATTAAAGAATATTAGGAAAAATATGAACGGTTCTGCTAAGCTAAACAGAAGGTTACACACTTGGAGTTTCAGAAAACTTCAAACCTACATTGAGTATAAGGCTAATTTAGAAGGGATAACTGTCGTATATGTTAGCCCTAAGAACTCATCTAAGACTTGTCATAGATGTGGGCATGTTGCCCGAAAAGTTAATGGTAGAGAGTTTAGGTGTCCTAAGTGTGGTTTAATCTACAATCGAGATTTGAACTCCGCAATCAATTTAGCCCGCTCCTTAATGAGAGGAGCGGGATGGGGCACTCGTGAGCGTGCCCTTAACCCCTGTATGAAGTCGTCTGCCGTGAAGGCGGACGGAACGGGGGAAGCTCCGCACTTCAGTGCGGGGTAGCTCACTCTTAAGCAAGGTTATTTATCTATCGTATAATACTGCAAAGTTTATATAACGTTTGTTAGACTATTTTATTGTCGAGGTGATAGTATGTGTGGGATTGGGGGAGTTTGGTGTCTGAACAACTCCAAGTTGGATAAAAGAGATGCTGAAAGGCTAATTGACCTTGCTATCTATCTGCAATCAAGGGGTGATAAAGCATTTGGCTTTTACAATGGTGAAAACGTGATAAAGTTCCCTTCAAGTGCTTCAGATGTAATTGCAATGATAGACAGAATAAAACCATTCAGTGAGCTTGTAACTGGTAAAAGAATGTTCCTAATGCACACCAGAGAGCCAACCATTGGAGACCCATTGAAAAACAAGAACAACCATCCTTTCGAGCTTAAGGATATTGTCTTTGCTCACAATGGCATGCTTTACGAGTATACATTGTTCAGAGACATAAGGTGTAGTGTTTCTGAACACGAGTATAGTTATGAATACATCGATACCTATGAAATACTTGGTAAAGTTGAGACCGATTTACCAGAGACAGACTCATTCGAAATAGGAGTAGCAATTCAAAAAGAGTACAATAAACATAATGATTTCGTTGAGGCTCTCGAGAGAGCCTTAAGCTACTTAATCTACTTTGGAGACATGGCTCTCTGGATTTACTCTAAGAGAGAGGACTTACTCGCTCTGTTTAAGTTCGAGAGACCATTGTTCTATGGCTTCAAGAACAGTAAGCTCTGGTTTGCTTCGGAAAAGTGGATGCTTGAAAGCATTAAGGTCAAGAAAATCAAGGCTCTGAAAGAGTGTGAACTTCTGGTTTATTCAAGAGACGGAGAAGAATACAACAGCTTCATCGAGTTCGAGGTTAGGGGTAAATCATTAGACTGTAATTACCACATCGAGGAAGAAAGAGACATCTGGAGAGATTGGAGATTTTACCTCTAATTTTTGAATTTGAGTAAGGTGATGGGTATGCTCCTTTCGAGGTTAGAAGAGGCATTGGATGTTAAGTTCGAGAAGAATGTTACCATCGGAGCTGAGATGGAAATCTATCTCATCGATGCTTATGGAGACGAACACACATTGCTTAATGAGGAAGACGTAATCGAGGACATCTACGAACAATTTGACGAGAGAGTTTACAGAGACTACTATGAATATCAATTAGAAATTAGAACTAATCCTTCTGAGGACTGGAAAGAAGTTGCTGATGAGCTAATCGAGCTAATGAAAGAAGTTTCGAGAGTTGCAAGAGAAAAAGAATGTATCATAGCTCCAGTTTCGTATATCAAAGGTGGAATGTTCTGCGGTTTCCATGTTCACATTTCGTATAAACCAGAGATGTCCTTTGGCAGAATGGTCGAGCATGCTTTGGCAATGTATCCCTTCATGCTTGATATTACAAGAATTACATTGTCTGCTCCGTTTAAGAATGAAAGATATGGTGAAGTGTTAAGCTTGAGACAGTTAGAGTCACCACACATCGGAACTCTACCGTTGCATTATGACAACTATGAATACGAAGATTACTGGATATATGATGAAGAGGCTAACTTAAGTCATAGGTATCATGATATAATCATAAACACTAACCGTAAAGAGGGAAGGCATAGAGTTAAGAATGTTGACACAATTGAAATCAGAATGTTCGATTGCGTTGGCTACAAGAAGGCTATCTATTGCGTGCTTGAATCAGTTTACAACATTGCTAAGTACGTCAATCCAGAGTGGTTCAATAAGTACAGACATAATTACTCGTTAATGTTAAGATTGAGGGATTTGATAAACAATTCAAGAATCATGTTGGTCAATCCTAACGATTGGATTAATCCTTTAACTCTGATAAAACTGGATGAATTACTGTCGTATCTCAATGTCGAGAATCGCATCGTTAGCCCTTGGATATATCATGTATACTGGGATTGCTATAACGTGGTACGTCCAGAGACTCATGCCAAGTATAGATACCCAGTCTCTTGATTATTTTAACTTTATAACACAGATTTCAATAACAGAAAAACATATATAACACAAGTGTATTACTAATATGTGTATGAAGGATGGGTACAAGCAGATATGGGTTAAGACAACCACGTACCAGAAACTCAAAAAACTATCTGAAGAAACTGGAAAAAGTATCATTAGGCTTGTAGAAGAATTTGTCAATGGTGTCGGTGAAACCAAAAGCCTTGATGATAGCGTTATTAGAAAAATAGTTCGAGAAGAGGTTGAAAAAGCATTGAACGAAATCAAAGCCATGTTAAATAGGTGATTTGTTAAAACCTTAATCCTCTATTTTTTAATTCTTTTTGTGAATGTTCGTTCACAAACTTTTATTCACAAATTTTTGTGTATAAATTTTTATGCACAAGAGTTTGTGCATGAGTTTTTGTGCATGGAAGATTATACATGCATAATCCTATATACAAGAAAAACCATATACGAAATTTCTTATACAACATTTCATACATAAAACCTTATATATGAAACATCGTACAAGATAAATCATATATGATGTTTTATACATTTAAAATCTTATATGAAATGTCCTATATGAAAAATCCTATACGAAATTACTTATACGAAAAATCCTACAAGAAGAATCATATATAGATTATCATACACGATGTTCCATATATGAAAAACCTTATATACAGGATAATATAAGATGTCGACATGAGCGAGGGGTACAAACCAATAAGTGTTAAGTTTTCGACATACCAGAAACTCAAAAAACTATCCGAAGAAACTGGAAAGAGTATGTCCAAAATACTGGAAGAACTCGTAAATGGTGTTAGCGAAACTAAGGGTTTTGATGAGGATGTTATTAGAAAGATTATCAACGAAGTCTTTTCTGAGAAAATGAAAGAGCTTGAAGGTATGTTATATAACGTTGTCAAAAAGGCTTTGTCCGAAGCGACAAAGTCTCATGAGCGAAAGAAGAGCTTTATCGAAGCTGTAAGAGAGGCTTTCTTAGGCAATAGAGAACCACTAACTCTGAAGAAAGTTCCAATCCAAGTTAGTAAAGGCAACATTTTCGTTAAGGGTGTCGAGAAATTGAACATCGACTTATCCAAGTTCAAGGCAAAGGTTGTAGAAGAACCCAATGAAAGAGGTGAAATTGTCGGATTGAGCATAGTTCCAGATATAGGCTTTGAAGATATGTCGCTGGAAGAATGGTTCGATGAGTACGGTTCTGATTTAATCAAGGAATTAATGTCTAAGTACTCTAAACCTTGATTGTTTTCATTTTGTAAATAGAGTTAAAATTATGTTACAATTGCGGTATAGTCTGAATATGATTAATGAGATACTGGAGAGAGCTAAAAAATCTAAGGTGATTTATAAGATACTCGGTATTTCGAAAGAGGAATATGATACACTGTTTAGACAGTATCTGAATGAGTTTAACGGTATAATCAGAACTGGAAGATTTGTCGAAGCTTCGATTAAGTTACTGAGGTGGTTGGGGTTTGATGAAAGTGAGATTGATTTGGAGAAGCTGATTAAAGGAGTAATAGTGATGAAAGTCGTTGTTAGGGAGAGAAGAAGATAAAGATTGAACGAAAACTCTAATGCTATGACTAATCTCTGATTTTGGGGTGAGGCATGGTTTTACCACCCTATTTTCTCAACTTTCTCAAGCTTTTTCAAGTGCTTGTCTCTCTCTTCTACTAATGTTGAAACTTTCTTTAGCCTTTCTTTCCACATTGAAAGTGTTTTTCTCATCACCAAATCTGGAACTTTCTTATATGCATTTGGCTTGTAACCTTCAACAATATTACCATAATAAGTATCTGCAACTTGGAATAGTTCAAAGATTTCGTGTCCAAGCGTTTGGTATGCCCAATTGTCTTTTCCAGCAATCCAATGTGGAAAATCTGCTTTTAGCTTACGATATTGCTCTATTGATTCTTTGTAATCTTTAGGAGGTTTAAGCACTTTGAAATTCTTTTTCTTAAGGTGTTCTACTTGAGTTCCTATAGCCTTTGGATTGTATGGGTTGTTACCATATACAAAGAAGATATTGTTAGAGTTTGGTTCTATTTCAAATCCACATATTGTTATAGATAGTAAGTCTTTACCATCCTTTATATCGTGTAAGATATTCGGTGCTTTGAATGCATATTTCCCTTCATACTCCTCAGTCATGTCTGTTTCGATGATATAGAGTGGTTTAAGATGATATTTTCCTGAACCATAAGGGACTCTGTATATTTTAGCCCACCGCAAATCAACATTATGTCTACCTAATCCTATTTTACCAGATGCAAAAGTAGTATCAGTTGCTGTAAGTTTTGGAGTAGATAAATCATCACGGTAGAATTTCAACGTTGAACCTACTAACTCTGCTTTAAGCTTATATATTGTGCTTGAAGATAAATCTACTGACTCAGTAGCTAATGCCGTATATGACCCATTTTCCATCTTAGCAATCTTAAAATCTGCTGTGGTTGCCCCTGTATCAAAATCAAAGAGATAAGCATCATTAATCACAGAAATGTCTTGCCAACGTTCCATAACCCACCCTTTAACACCTAATACTAACCAATATATTTCAATATCAGATAAGCTATAATCCGAAAGACCTATACCTTCTGTTTGACAATCAACACCTCTGTAAAGCTTAATAGCTTTATATCCTCCTACCGAATCTATTGAAACTGAGGGAGAACCTATTTTTGATACATAGTCTAATACTACATTATCAATCCTAACATACTCTCCCTCATATAATATTGCGTATACTTCTGACCAAGCTTCATCTTCTGATGCCCCCCATAGATAAAGAGCTTTATTGGATTTTGCTTTACCACTTATACTTTTACCCCAAAAAGACCCTTCAAAGGGAACATGATATGTAACCCCTTGCTTAATATAGAACTTTGAAGCTTCGATACTGCCATCTGGATGGTCTATCGGGATTTTTCTCCTATGAGCTTCAATCACGATTTCAGTCATGGCTTTTCACCTCAAACAACTCCAAAGTTCAATTTCACAAAATAGTAGGGATATTTCCTTAAAGTTCCTTTCGTTTGAGTTAGCTGAACCTTGTATTTAGCATCTCTTTTGATGGTTTTTGAGTGGAATCTTACGATTGGTTCATCTTGCGTATTAGAGAATGTTACGCTTATGAATGTCCTTTGGCTTGCTCCATCGACAGCTATTAACTCTTCTATTACTACCTCATCCCCCGTTAGCATTTGAGAGAGGTCTATGTATCCTTCCATGATGTATTCGTCTGGTTGGTCTGGTATATCAACGACTGCTACTGGGTCTCCTAATGCTGTCGGAGTTGCCGTTCCAGCTAATACCTCTTTGCTTTTTATTACTACTGTCATATTAATATTAGATATTACTAACGATTTCTATATCTTTTTGCTCTGGAAAGCCATTCTCTTCGATGTCGTCTAAGAGCTTAAGCCATTTCTCTCCTACGATGTCCCACGTTGCGTTTTCGAGAACCCATTTTCTCATGTTTCTACCATGCTTCTTTGCTCTTTCTGGATATGAGTAGTAATACCAGAGTGCAAAGGCTATATCTTCCACGTTAAGCACAGCTTGTCTTGAGG
>Ga0190367_1002173_pt1 | contig 10292 bp, 11 predicted proteins | sample 4872181011_MG_FD_171838 | JGI IMG/M metagenome (GOLD analysis project Ga0190367, IMG submission 171838) | Hydrothermal vent microbial mat bacterial communities from Southern Trench, Guaymas Basin, Mexico - 4872-18-10-11_MG | ecosystem: Environmental > Aquatic > Marine > Hydrothermal vents >... | reverse complement strand
TTTCTATTTTCTTGGACTAGAAATAAATAATGCTGTTGGAACAAGTAAATTTGTAATTACATTTCTATCATTTGTAGGAGCTATGAACTATTTAAGATTAAAAAAGGTTCCAATAAAACCAGGTCTTCTCGTATTAATTGGTATGATACCCTCTTCATATATTGGAGCATATACATCTAATGTATTAGATCAAGGAATATTAAGATTAGTAATATCCCTATTCATTATATTCTACTCATTGAGGCTAATCTATAAATATGTGTCAATAAAACTTGTTAGAGGATCTAAGGAAGATCCTAAGAATACACATGTATATCTCAATAATATCCGGGTACCGTGGATTAAAGCTGTTCCAATAGGTCTAATGTCGGGATTCGTTGCAGGACTGACAGGTACAGGAGGAGGTGTTATAAATATGCCTTTATTTCTTGGTGTATTGGGTATACCTATTCATAATGCAGTAGCTTTATCGACATTCATTATATTTCCATCATCTATTGCTGCAACAGCACGTCATATATTGAATGGAGATGTTGTCTATAGAATTGGAATACCATTTGTACTAGGAGCTATCTTGGGTGCTAACATTGGCCCGAGAATAGCTGGTAGGATGAGTAGAGATCGATTAAGATTATTCGTAGGTATAATATTATTTTATGCAGGAGTAAGAATGCTGCTTTCTGTACTTGGTTAAAAAACAGGTATAGCTTCTCCACCACCTCTACTATCAGCTACAAACTCATATATCTTATCTTTGGAATACCTAAGAGCATGTACTATGCCTGTTCTAGGAGTTTTTGCATCAACTATATCTATATATTTATGGCTAGGCTCTATTCCGAGATCTATTTCCACTATTCCTTTCTTAATTTCTCCATTAACGAATTCCAACAACATATATCTCGGAGCATTAATAGCTTCAGATAAACTCATACCATAATCAACTATATTCATTAATATCTCACTATGGATTTGTGGTCTAAGATGACCACCTGCACAACCAATAACATAGATGCCTTCTCTATCATGTTCAGCCAAGAGAATAGATAGTGTATGTAGAGGCCTCTTTAAAGGAGCAGGGCTATTCGGTAATCCCTTTACCTTTGCAAACCCATATCCTCTATTCTGGAATGGTATTTCATTAACTACGATACCTGAGCCAAATGGATAGAAAATACTTTGTATAAAACCAACTATATTTCTGTTTCTATCACCGACAACAAAGAATGTCGTATCAGCTTTTGGAGAATTCATTGTTATACTTAATTTCCTATCTATTAGTGATTTTAATCTATTTTCACTTAATAAGAAATCCTCATCAACTCTGTAGAAATTTGGATCAGATATATACGTGTCTCTATCATTATATGCAATAATTGATAATTTGAAGAACTCAATTATCCTATTTTCATCATTAAACTTCTTCTTATTTAATTCAGATAGTTCAATTAATTTAAGTAACTCTAATGTAGTGAGACCTTGAGTGTTTGGGGGAAGCTCATATAATTCATAGTCCTTATAATACATTTTAATAGGCTTAACTATTTCTCCATAATGATTACTAAAGTCCTCATAATCGATCAATACACCTTGCTCTGAAAGCTTTTCAACAATTTCTTCAACCAACTTTCCCTCATAAAATTCCCTAGATCCCCTCCTACCAATAATTCTAAGAACCCTAGCCAAATCTCTAAACTTTACATGATCACCTTTCTTCAGTGAGCCAAAAGTTTTTGCCCAACTGCTATAGTGTATAAGCTCCTTATAGCTATTGATTATAGCCTTACCCAGTTGCTCTTGTACATAAAAACCATTTTCAGCAAGACTTATAGCAGGCCTTAATAGATCATTTAGATCCATACTTGCATAATTCTCTTGAATCCATCCCCATAAGTCAACTAGTCCAGGTACTGTTATGGTTAGAGGGCCACGAATAGGTTTAATCTCTAAATACTTGTCTACAGGAAATCTTTTAGGGCTTCTTCCAGAGCCATTATAAGCTATTAATTCTCCTGAGGAATCCATTGCAAGTAAAAAGCCATCTCCTCCAATACCGCCTGTATGAGGCAATAGTACTGATAATACACTACTCACAGTAATAGCTGCATCAAATGCATTACCACCATTTCTAAGAATCTCTAACCCTGCCAATGATGCATAATGGATTTGAGAAGCAATACCGCCAATCCCATAACTCGCATAATTAACCATGTGAAGCACCTAGTTAATGATTAAGGTTTTACAGTATAGTATAATCTTTTCTTCCTTTTACCCTTATTAACAGCTTTTAGGAATACTATTTCCCCTATTTCACCAACATTCTTGACATGAGGGCCTCCATCGGCTTGAATATCTATGCCAGGTATTTCAACTATTCTTAATATCTCAATATCGGGGGGCATACGTGATGCTAGTTTTATTATTCCAGGTATTTTTAAAGCATCCTCCCTTCTTAACCAATAAATCTTTACATCTATTTTCTGTTTTACAATATTATTTGCTTCTTCAATAGCGTTCCTAAATATTTTAGGATCGAATTTTTCAAGAGAATAATCATCATAAGCATAGTCGGGGTATATATGTCCTCCAGTAATTAATGCATTATATTTCTTATAAAGTATAGCAGATATTATGTGTGCAGCTGTATGTAGTCTCATGATCTTGTATCTACGCTTCCAATCAACAATACCCTTAACATGATCTCCTGGATTTAAGTTGTGTTCTTCAGAATCCAGTCTATGTACTACCTCACTAGTTATTCGTTCGAAAAATACCTCTATCACTCGATATTCATTATCATCCTTAACTAGGTAACCCGTATCGCATGAAAGGCCTCCTGAACGTGGATTAAAAGCTGTACGATCAAGAACTATAAAATTACCATTAACCCTTTCAACCCTAGCACTAAATTCTCTAAGATAACTATCTTTTTGATAAAGTAATTCTGTCATGATAACCAGCTCTACTTCATATATAATCAAATCACAGATAATAAAAATTGTTTTATTAACATCGTAATAATAATGCATAAGGTGTATAGAATTTAAAACTATTGATAAAAATAAGGAAATATTGATACTTTCAAAAAAGTTATAATTACTAAAACAAGTTCTAATAAATTATTTAAAAACTATAATAAGAATTAATATTGATTTTAAGTGATCCATTCAGTTACTTACTTGGGTTTATAAGTTTTTCCCCGGTAATACCAAGCGCCTTATTTAGCTAGTTCTTATATATGATCATCTACAATTTTATATCGAGATTATTAATACCATTACTTCGGCACCCCCCGAAAGATCATGAGGGGGTTTATTTTAATGCGATGTCTGCAGACACTGCCGATCACATTAAAGATCTTGAGGGAGCTCGATAGTATTGTTGATTTTTCTAGATCAACTAATCAATTGATAATAATGTTCTATTTATCTACGATCTCTGATTTTGTTTCATTATCTACTATCTCATACGAATTAGGTGTTTCGAGAAAAGTTATTCTTGACTCTATAAGAAAGCTAGAAAGGAAAAATTTAGTTAATAGAATAGTAAAGAAAGATGATATTTATTTCACATTATCAAATAAGGGTAGAGACTACGTTAATAAATTATTTACTCTACTTAAAGGAGAACAAAAGATTGAGAAGAAGGAGGTATTAAGTGTAGCCACAAGACTCAATCTAGGCCATGAATTAATAACTGCTTATAGAATATATAGAGCTCTTGTTGCTTTAGGCTTATCCAGCAATGAATATATGTCCTTATATGAGCTAGCTTTACATATGGGATTAAGTCCGGAGCGGGCTAAAAGTTATTTAGATTCGTTTAGTACATCGCCTTCACGACTATTTAGAAGAGTGATTAGGCGAAATAAAGTCTATTATCGACTTGATAAGGATGGATACAATATACTTCATAAGACCTCGCATTACCTCAATTTTAGACGTCAAAGAACTTATAGATTTCTTGTAAAGTTTTTAAAAACACCCTGGCCTGATCATATATTGAAGAAGATGAACCTTCTACAATTAATTGTATTATCCATAGCTCTAATAGTTTGTAACTTGTTTTTAGATCAAATAATAAAGATCTATATAGAGATAAGCATTATCATACTATGGCTGTGTATAAACATAGTACTATTTATCAAACTTAAATGATCAGTATGATTGAAGTATGAATTTTCTTAGTAAAGCTCTAGACAATTTATACCCTATTCTTTCAGCATTAGATCTTCTGTCAAGAACTAGTAGGAGAATCTTATCATAGATCGCTATTCCAAGGTATTTGTATCTTAACTCGTCCCCTCCTATTATAATGTATAATCCATGTCTTAGTGGAAAGAATATGTTTTCAGCCACTGATAATACTTCGTCGTCTAAGCTGGGAGGCCAGTATGCTATAATGCCTTCTTCAAAACTTAATATTAATGCGTACTTGACTAGTCTATCATCTACAAAAATTGATAATGGCTCCCAAGATTTATAGTAAAGTTGTTCATCACCATTACCATTATTTTCTACTGCAATACCCATACTATATCCCCAAATGTCCTAGAAGCAAAGCCGGATCTAGTTTTGATATACTCTTTGTTATTTAATAAGTATTATCCATCGCTAGACGATAAAACCTGTTCTCGGCGCCGGGTCGGCGAAATCTACATTGAATAACGGCCGAACTGTTATCGACGTGTCGGCGACGAAAAACTGGTATCTTAAAAGAATTCAATCCAAAGAAGAGCGCGGCAGGGGTGAACCCTGGTGAGGCGGCGAAAGCGTATGAAGGGTATTGTTGGTATAGAGGCTGCAATAGTACTAATAGCATTCGTCATAGTAGCAGCAGCACTAGCATTCGTAGTACTAAACATGGGAATGTTCACAACACAAAGAAGCAAAGAAGTAATAGGAAGAGGTCTTAGCGAGGCTAGTAGTGCTATAGAGGTTGATGGTATTGTAACAGGTAATGTCACTAATAATAAAGTTGGAGCATTACTAATACCATTAAAAGTGGCTCCAGGTAGAGAAGCTGTTGATCTAGATCCCAGTAAGTTAGCTGTAAAACTTGTTATAAATAGTGGTGCACAAGGCGGAGTAGCATATGAAGATATATATATTGATGCAGTCCCACCAAACCAAGTTACAGGTACTGACATCAATACATTACTAAGCTATGTAACCCAGAATGGCACTGCCAAGATTATTATCATACAAGGAGATAATGATAAGGTATTAGAATTTGGTGAGAAAGCAATTCTAGTAATAAGAATGCCTACAAACAATTATCTAGATACATATGAGTCTGTTATGGTTGAAGTAAAGCCTGTTGAAGGTGCTCCATTAACTGTTGAGAGAACAGTACCTCCATCACTACCAACATCAGGAGCTGTAAATCTAAGCTGAGGAGGTGGGATGTGAATGCGTAAGAAGAAGCGTATGAAGGGTATTGTTGGTATAGAGGCAGCAATAGTACTAATAGCATTCGTCATAGTAGCAGCAGCACTAGCATTCGTAGTACTAAACATGGGAATGTTCACAACACAAAGAAGCAAAGAAGTAATAGGAAGAGGTCTTAGCGAGGCTAGTAGTGCTATAGAGGTTGATGGTATTGTAACAGGTAATGTCACAAATAATAAAGTAGGAGCATTACTAATACCATTAAAAGTAGCCCCAGGCAGAGAAGCCGTTGATCTAGATCCCCGTAAGTTGGCTGTAAAACTTGTTATAAATAGTGGTGCACAAGGCGGAGTAGCATATGAAGATGTATATATTGATGCAGTCCCGCCAAACCAAGTTACAGATACTGACATCAATACATTACTAAACCATGTAACCCAGAATGGTACTGCCAAGATTATTATCATACAAGGAGATAATGATAAGGTATTAGAATTTGGTGAAAAAGCAATTCTAGTAATAAGAATGCCTACAAACAATTATCTAGATACATATGAGTCTGTTATGGTTGAAGTAAAGCCTGTTGAAGGTGCTCCATTAACTGTTGAGAGAACAGTACCTCCATCACTACCAACATCAGGAGCTGTAAATCTAAGCTGAGGAGGTGGGATGTGAATGCGTAAGAAGAAGCGTATGAAGGGTATTGTTGGTATAGAGGCAGCAATAGTACTAATAGCATTCGTCATAGTAGCAGCAGCACTAGCATTCGTAGTACTAAACATGGGAATGTTCACAACACAAAGAAGCAAAGAAGTAATAGGAAGAGGATTAGGAGAAGCAAGCAGCGCCCTAGAAGTAGATGGCTCAGTCCTAGCATTAGTGAATAGTACTAGATATGTAGACGTAGTATCATTACCAGTAAAACTATCACCTGGAAGAGAAGCTGTAGACTTCAACGTAACAAACCTAAAATTACTACTTAGCACAGGAGGATCATATGAAAACATACTAAAAGGTATATACTATCTATTCCAGAATACCTCCGGATATTGGCACCTAATATATGTATCTGGAGAACAGATATCAGGTGTCCAATCAAGAACTATAAATGGAGTAACCGTATTAAGCTATGATCTAGGTACACAAGAGACCCCTGATCTATCAACAATAGCAAATGCTTTAGGCAGACCTTCAACTAATACAAAAGCATATATAATATTTATTAGAAGCATTGATGGTGTTCAAGCAGATACTGTTCTAGAGTTCGGTGAAAAGGCTACTGTAGTGATATTACTTGGCTCTAATGATAGGCTAAGCAACTATGATAGCTTTACTATAGAGCTGAGGCCTATTGAGGGAGCTCCATTAACTGCTGAGAGAACAATACCACCTACATTAACAGCTGATAGTGCTGTGACATTAGATTAGAAACTATATAGATATTGAATATATGTTTAAATCCAAAATATTTTTTCCTTTCAATACATGTGTCTTAGGTGAAAAGTAATGAATGATGAAATAAGGACAGGAGTTTCCCAGGTAAGAAAGATAAAGAGGGCCTTAATGCTTATTGCATTAATTGGAGCAGTGTTTTCATTATTAGCTGAGCTATTAGTATATTATTGTGTTATTGACGTTATTCCATTATTCAATGATCTAGTACTACGTGTAAACATACTTCTTACCCACATTAGTATATCAGTGATTGCGTCAATAATAGGTTTTCATTTACTAATAGATGCCATCATGGTGATCAGAGGTGTCGAGAGTAAACTAAGATTACTGGATAATGGGGGTAAAGGGTGTGGAAAATGGCCTTATTGATCTCATATGGCCTTGTAACTGTATCATATGTAAATACTTTACCAAGCCACTACTACGGTTGCTGCTCAAAAATGAGCTTAGAGAACTCAGTAAACAATTGGAAAAAAGAAGGCTTAAGGAGGTGCCATATATGGCAGAAGAGGCACCTGGAGAAGTAACAGTTGAATTAAAGAAGGAAGTTGAAGAGTTAAAGAGAGCTGTTGATGGCCTTAAAAACGTTATTGCCGAGCTTAGAGCGTCTTTAACGGACCTTACAAGCCCATATGCATTATTAAAATCAATGCCGTCTATTCCATCACCAACTACTGAAACGCCTCAGGAAGCTAGTGTCGAGAGTAGCAGTAGATCTCTTGAAAGCTCTAAGGAAACAACTTCATCGACAAAAGGCTCTAAAGTTGTTAAGATAAAAGTCCCCTCTAAACCCAAATCTCCTCCTAAATTCCCTAAAAAACAATCGGAGGAGTTTCATCCAATGAAAGAATCTCCTATACTATATAAACAAGCTCCATATGAAGAAGAGAAGAAGACAGTTAGTCTTGAAGAATTACGTGAAATGTTAAGAGAATTAGGAGAGGTAGTCAGTGAAGAGGAGAGGAAAACTACAAAGCCTAAGCTCGACATTAGGAGAGTCATCTATATCCTGAAGACAATTTATAACCTTAGAAAGGCTCTTCCAAGAGAAAGTATAGATAATATCATAAAACTAGCTGAGATACTTGGGCTAATAACTTCTACTGATAGAGAGATACTAAATACTATAGGTTCTCTAGTAGAAGATGCCTTAAAACAAGATCTTACACCTGACGAGCAGGTACTAGTTCTCTATGTGTTACTGAAGAACCTAGGCTATATTGATGAAGCTCTTGAAGAAGAGATCATAAAGATCGTATCAGATGTAGTTATTTCAAGGAGGAAGATTGCAGCTACAATAGAAAATGCAGCTACAAAAAGAAAAAGATCTTCCTTAATGAACTCTAACCTAAACGAACCAGGATCTAAAGAGGATAAACCTGATGAAGATAGTGGATCCGAGAGAAGAGGGTAAAATGAATGGGCGTTTCAACAACGATATCACATGCATTATTAACGATCGTTGCTATTACCTTAGCAGTATCTTTAGCCATTGCTGTATTATCCCAATTAAGTACTATACTAAATACAATGAGTGTGTCTGTAAAACATAGAAGTGATTCGCTAAGAATCCTAATAACAATTACAAATGCATACTACGATTCAGTAAACTCTGAATTCCATATTTTTGTAAAGAATATAGGCGATATCCCATACAGTGATCTCGAAAACATTGATGTATATGTTGGGAGTGCTGATGAAGCATTAGATCTCTACAATGTTTCCACAAGTAACATTACAGAATACAATGAGATTGATGGCGTACTAACTCCGGGAGAAACCATAGAGATAGTCATCAAAGCCTCAAAGACCTATGACTCTCCCTATGAAGTGAAAGTAGTGCTTTCAAATGGTGTATCTGAAACATACATATTTAGTTAATGGTGGAGATCATGGGTGTTAGTACGGCATTAGCTGGTTCAATAGTTTTATTTGTATTGGTATTTGCAGCGGCAACTCTAATAGGCATGATGCTATTCTCATTTGTCAGTATATCAAGAGACTTTCTTAACTATTATCTCAAAACCCTAAAATCATATAAGAATGAGATACACATTGTAAATTCAACTATTATAAATATAGTATCTTCTAGTCCGAACGTTACAATAGACATAGAGATTGAACTATCAAATATAGGTCCTGATCCTATATGGAACTTTAACCAATGTGATATCTTCATACTATATAAAGATAATATTACTGGCACATTGCAAATACTCCATGGAGAGTATGGTATTAATTGGTGGGTAAGGGAGATCAAGTTAACCGACAATTATACTGTTTCATTTAATCAACATAAAATTATCGATAGCGGAGAAACAGGTGTTATAGAGATCATTGTAGAGGCCTCAATAGATACTTCTTATCCAATAAAGATAACGTTTGTCTCCCATTATGGATCTAGAGCTTCTAAATGGATTGATTTAACGGGGTGAAAGCTATGGCTATTGAAGATATAAGGCTTATATCAACAGGCAATGAAGAGCTAGATATTAGGCTTGCTGGAGGAATACCGTTTCCATCACTTATAGTTATAGAAGGAGATCATGGTACTGGAAAATCTGTAGTGACTCAGCAACTTATATTTGGAGCATTAAAATCTTCTTTAAAAGTTATTGTTGTAACTACAGAGTCTACAACAATGGGATATATAAAACGTATGGAACAGACAGGATTCCCTATACTCGACTACTATATCACGGGTAGATTAACTGTTTATACGACTCAATTACCCGGTATTAAATGGACTCGTGAATTTTCACGATTACTACCTGCTATAACTTCAAACTATATGGTATTAAAAATGGATCGCTATGATGTTTTCGTAATTGATAGTTTTAGCCATTTAGCAACATATTCACAGCCCAATGAAGTATTAGATTTCTTCACAACTACCCGTCAAATTGTTGATAAGGGTAAACTCATTATAACAACTATTCATCCAGGAACAATAAAGGAGGACTTGCTTACACGTATTCGAGCTATGTGCGATGGATACTTTAAATTAAGGAATGCTGTTGTTGGTGGACGTTTTGTTAAGATAATGAATATTGTGAAATTAAAAGGTGCTCCAACTGTATTTGATTCTAACATTACATTTGATGTAGACCCTGCTTTTGGAGTTAAACTTATACCTATAACTTTAGCCAAGGCCTAGGGTGAGTAATGTGTTGGCAAGACTAAATCTTTCACTTAGAATAGTAAGAAAACATAGGGTAAAGAGAAAGATTAAAGAGATAAAATTACCGGATTTTGGAAAAAAGCCACAGTATCTCATTGACTATATTGAAAAAATCAAGAAAGAAATAGGTGAAGAACCCTTAGTTGTTGATAAACTAACTGGAGATATGAAGACATGGAAAACATTTAGCATTATATATCCAGTAGGCGGAGGAGTGTTTATACATGCATATAGTCCTCCCGAAGGAACTGAAACAGGGTATAGTA
>Ga0190367_1002172_pt1 | contig 10296 bp, 11 predicted proteins | sample 4872181011_MG_FD_171838 | JGI IMG/M metagenome (GOLD analysis project Ga0190367, IMG submission 171838) | Hydrothermal vent microbial mat bacterial communities from Southern Trench, Guaymas Basin, Mexico - 4872-18-10-11_MG | ecosystem: Environmental > Aquatic > Marine > Hydrothermal vents >... | reverse complement strand
ATCATTGCAACACTTGAAACAGATCCACAAAGCAATCCGTTTAGACTTACACCTGCACCTATTGCTGTACCAATCCTAGGAATAAGTTCAGACTTTATATCAAAATACTCCGCCAAAGTTAGGAGAACACTTTCACAGCAATTATATGGTCGTCCAGTAGGAAAATTACCGGGTCTATCACAGAAATAACGTACTACCTTCTCTTGCAATTCCTTCACATTAGATTTTTGGTTAAACATTTTTTAACCTTTTCGGAATAATAACCTTATTTTTATAATTTCATCATTTAATTATAGGAGTGTTAAAATTTAAATACCTATCTAATAATAAAAGTGTTTTTAGTCAAATTTGTATTTACTTTTATGAATAAAGACAATAATTTCTTCGCTTTACCGTTTCTTCATGAGAAATTTTGGTCAATTTAATTCCTATATTTCTTTGCATACAAGCTTTATATCGAATTTATGCTTGAATTAAATACATATTTCAGTTAGGAGCAATATAAATTATGCCTGGAGGCAAATACGACTTTAATTTGGCTTAAAAATTTAAGATCCTATGGAAAAGATGGTATTCTCCTCAAATATAAATCTATAGAGTAAGTAACTATAGCGTGCTAGTTATAGCAAAATAGCTTATAGAAACTCTTTATCAATAAGCTTAAAACATGGATTAAACTCTTATAATATTATTAGTAAGCTTAGTGTACATATTTCCTCCACAATGATATATTAAACTAATTTTACTAATATCATATCTCGCATCAAATATATTGTCCCTGACATATGCATCAATTATTTTACCAATAATTAGATTATGATCCCCTGCTACAATGTTTTCCCATAGTTTGCATTCTAGAAACGCTATACATTCCTCTATTATTGGAACATTAAGTTTACGCCCATTAATAGTAGTTAATCCTATCCTCTTCAACTTATTCTTTATCTCTCTTCCAGAAATAGTGCCACATAAGTGAACCTTCTTAAGCATATTAAGTGAAGGTATATTTACACTAAATATCTTAGCCTTCAATATCAATTCATATGTATATCTTTTAGGAGATATACTAACAACAATTAGTGGAGGATTTACTGAAACTGGCATAATCCATGCAGCAGTCATAGCATTAGGAACATTATATTCATCATAACATGCTATTAGTGCAGTAAGCTTGGGATGGAGCAATCTATATGCATACTTTAGACTCACCGAATTAAAAACATCACCCATAACATCCCCTACTCAATAAATCATTAAATCATACATTAATAATTAATATTTATTATATATATAAATTTATTAATAATTCATTTATCGATCTATCCTATATTACCATAGTAATTCTAGTCATATTCTATTATAAATTCTCTTTTTTAACAATGTTAGAAACAAGCTTCACCCTATTTATATCCCCTAGAGGAGGAAGTTCATCGGATATACCGAGTATAAGCTTATTGGGAAATAAATGTATTATCTCTTTAACAAAATCCCTAAATTTCTCTAAGCTTATCGAAGATGTTATAAAGTATATGTATGGAATCCCATCTATTAGGATCATTTCATAATCCAATGATTTTTTAATATCCTTTAGAGTAATATCTCCAACAGGCTGAATAGTTAATGCCTCCACACCATCCCAGCCTGTTTCCTTAAATAGATGAAGTAGGGGTTTAGCGTATCCATCAACATGGCAATGAATAAACTTATTCCTTTTATGAAGATAGTCTACCCTCTCCTGATAATAGGGTATACAGTATTTCTTAAATAGCTTAGGAGAGGTAATTCTTGCATCTATATTGTCTCCAAAATTTAATATTTTTAGAGGAGATGAAGCAACGATTTCATAAAGCCTGTCATCACTCTTAGCTATAGACTCCATCAAACCCTCTATTTTATCTCTATATTTATATAGATAGATGAACGTTCTTTTAACACCCATATAGTTTATTAAAAGTCTTTGTAAGGGGGTTCTTGGAAAATAGTACCATAACATTCCCGATTTTCCAACATGTTTTTCAAGCTCTCTATATTCTTTAAGACTAAATTCATATCTAATATTTTCAAGGATATATTCTAAAACCTTAATATCACTGAGTTCACTTACAAGATATTTTATAATTCTTGAGGAAAGTTTATGCCAAACCTTCTTCCTCCTTTCCTCAAGAACGCCTATGGGAGTCTTATATCTAGTAATTAATAGATCTCCATACTCTAAGTATTCTATCTCTACGTCCCCCTCATAATGAATTTTAATATAGGGATGTCGATAACATCTCCAATAGGCATTAAGTTTAAAATATATTTGAGATAGACTAAGATCTTTAAACTCCTTAGGCAGGGTACCCATAGTCCTATTAAAATTATACCAATGATCTATTCTAGGCATCCATGGAACTCTATCTACCTCCTTCCTTTCAAATATCCTTAGAATCCTATCCCTCTCTGTCAAGTTTAATGAAATCATTATAGAAATTAAATAGAAAACCCCTCTTAAGCCTTTGCCAATCAAATAAACACTATTAGATAATCATTGATATTAGAATTATTTATTATGTAATCCCATACATCTTACCTGCATTCTCAGATAACAATGCCTTTGCTATATCGAATGCAAAGTCCTTATCAATATATTTTTCAAATGTAAGTTGAGATAATACATAGGCTATCTGTTTCTTTATGATTAACGCTTTACCATAAACCCAGTCTGAAACATAGGCATCGCTAAAAAATCCACCAATCTTATTGTATGGAAGCATCTGCAACCTTAATCTAATATATCTCCTTATAATCTCTGGATACATTGAATACCACCAGTAGCCATCAACATACGCATTAGAATAGTTTTTAGCTATCACAGTTATCGGATGATTCAATAGGCTGTCAGCATATATTAAGTCAAACTTTACATCATGATATCTGGAGAGAAGCATAGATATATCTAATAATTGTTGAGGATTAAAGATTATTATTGCATAGTCTGGATAAGATGCTCCTGGAACAGGTCTCTTAACACCTATCATTAACTGAAATACAAGATTATATTCTCTACAATACTCTAAAACCTTGTTTAAAACATATGCTGCAAAAATATTTTTACCCGTATTATCTAAACATAAACCCTTCTTTAAGGTGAGTAGATAGGGATAGACCTCACTCTTACTAACCATTTTCGATAGAAATACTTCATCCGAATTTACACCCAATGCAACTGTAACAATGTGATTTTTAAAGTATTTAAATAGATTTGAAAGCCCCTCATCAATATTATCCGGTTTATTAATCTCGATACCAACCATATTCTCAAATTCTGCTAAATTTTGTGGAGAAATATTGGTTATCAATGGGTCAACCCTAAGTGCACCAGTAAACAGCTCTCTATCATATTTGGGAACCTTTTCTAAGGGACTTAAAGTTAGAAAAGATTTTCTTACACGAACTCTATTTTTTAAAATATCTATTGCACGACTCTCATCTCCAACCTTTTCCTCAATAAGTTTCATCACACTTCTCCAATTTTTCTCATCAATATATTTTCCGTCAAATCCATATAGATCTCTGAGCATCCATATTAAAGCAGAATAAGTAGTAGTATTTCTAATATATCGGATATACGGTAGTACAGCTTTAAATTTATCGGCACCACTTAGCCCTTCAAGTCGATTAAAAGACATACCTGCCGAAACAAGCTCTGTAACAATATAGTGATAAAAAATTATATCCTCGTAACTTTGAGGAGAAAGTCTCTCAGGATTCAAGTGATTATGAATATCAATGACATACATATCTTTAATAATAGAATATAATTCCTCATATATCTCCCAAAAACTCTTATCCAACACATATCACCAACATGCGTGTTAATTCTATTATTAATACATTATAATATAATTTAAATATATTATGAAGTTAAACTATAGTATAAAATAGAAATAAAAATTGACATTAGATTGGTGGAGGCGGAGGAGGTAGAGGATATTTCTCCCTCTTCCTTCTACGTAGCAAAAATATTATAGTTACCAATATTACAACAATGATAAAAATTATTGATAGAAGAAACACTACATTTATCTCCTTCTCCCATTTAGCAATCAATGTGACCGATTTCATTACCACAAACTTATATCTCTGACTAGTTGACACAATATTTCCATATTCATCCACCCAGCCCTTAAACACCATATTATATGGGAATCCTATAATAAGGGTCGTTGAAATAGATACTACTGCCCTATCTCCTGCATTATACCATCCAACACCACTAACAACACCATATTCACTTACGGCATTTATAAAAAACTTTGTAGGAGCCTCAACATTGATGACTGAAAGCCTACCATCCTTATATTTTCCTTCCTTTGTTCCGGCCTCCAGAAAATAGAGATTCCCAGTTATACCATCATAGCGAACAGCTATAGGAAGATTTAAATCAGATAAAAGGATTTCATCAGATTTAGTAGTTAAATCTATTCGACCAATAACTCCGGAGTGTGCAATAATAGACGCATAATAAAGATACTTTTTACTAAATGATATGGATATCACAAATTTTTTCATAAAGATCTCTATACTTCCATCATTAATATCAAAACGGTTAATTGCGGAAAAATTTGAAAAGTATATATATGATTTATGCTTCGAAATACATTGAGTTCTACCTAATCCCTTCTTTAAAACTATGGGATTCAGATAGTTTCCAGCTGGAAGTAAATAGATACTATTGGCATCTGGTTTATCACTAGACCCGATGATCAAGATATTATCCTTTGAATCGATAAACATATCTGTTGAAGCAATCTCAATATCAAGTAAATGTGTCTCAGTGTTCGTTTTAGGATCCACAACACTTACACTTCCCCTCTCACCCGGTATACGCTGTCTCCAAGATGTTAAATAGATTTTACCATCACTCGCAACAACTACTGCATCAGAATTCCTTGGTCTGTGCACTAACACAGCTTTCTGGTGAGTAAGAACATTGTACTTGCAAAGACGAATCTTCCCTCCATAACTAGTTAAACGGCCAGCGGTCTCTGTAAAAAATATTTCATTTCCTTTAATCCATAAACCTTTTGGATACTCGAGTCCCGTTAAAAGTACTGTAGCCTGGTATATAGATCTTCCAGAAAAATTATTTATGTAATTAAAGGGTGGTACTGTAGAGAAAAATATGGAGAAAAATGTTAACAATAGCCAAAATTTTTTAATATACATAATACATCAATAAAGTATTTCCCCATTTATATATAAGTATTTATTTTAGATGACAGAATTTAACGATTATCTCTGATAAATAAACGTATTTCTCTATATTTTAAGCTTATCTAACACTTTAATAAAACAATAAATACTCATTTATAACATCATCTTCTCAGTCTTTCTAACATTTATTTTAAATATATATAATAATATTTGTACAGAGTTCTGTAAGCTTATTGTTGGTGGAATACATAACTCTTAGTATGGGAAAGGAAGGTTTAAATATTCGGATGCTAATCCAATTTATGAAGATTGCGGAAATTTTGTGTTAAGTGAAATACCAAGCCCGCAAAATTAAAAATCAGGAGAAATGAAAATTATGCATAAGAAAAGTATTGGTCACTTAATTGGTCACATAATATATCTTGCTTTATATGGAGTATTGATAATATCTACTGTTTTTCTTTACAATTCTGCTAATTTAGCAAAATTACTATATGCAGGATGGATAGTCTTAGCATTTGGAATTATTTTTCTGTTGTGGTCAAGCAAATCACGAAAGGAAAGGCGTGTAGAAGAGGATATTAGTAGGGAAACTCTTGTTGAAAGCGGCATGTATGCTTTTGTTCGCCATCCTGAATTCTTGGGGCATATATTGATAATTTTTGCGCTGATTATTATTTCACAACACTGGATCAGCTTGATTGTTGGCGCAATCTTAATTATATTACTGTGTCTTGCCATAATAGAAGAAGAAAAGAGAAACATAGAAAAGTTTGGCAAGGCATACAAGGATTATATGAAGAGAGTTCCGAGAATAAATTTAATAGCTGGAATTATTAAGCAAATACATAGCAAGAGAGAAAATAAAGATGGTGATGAAAGTTTAAAATGAACGGGCTTGGACACTCTGCGGTGCTTCGCACCTTGCCCTTCGAGTTACTTAACAACGGATAAAAGGCTTCGCTACGCTTTGCCCAAATTGTCTACGACACTTCGTTTATCCGCAAAATGTTATATCAACAATAAGTTTACAGAACCTTGTACAGTAAAATAAAAATATATATATTTATCATTAAATTTGGGGAGAATATGGGTATCAGAAAAATATGTATTATCCTTCTAGTATTTCTTTTCTTACCATGGTTTATACCTATATTTAATCAGCCACCACCTCCACCACTAACCCTCTAAAATATATTTTATTTTTTAAAATACGATAATGAAAATATAACAATATTAGAGAAAATAATGGGTTATAGATAACCATGTTAAATTTTATAATAATAGTTTAGATAAAATTGAATTTACTGATAAAGTGATTCAGATACTCCTTTCTTTCCTCTAAACTATATCCTGTTTCTCCCGGAACTTCCAGGTTTAGAGGCTTACTGAATTTAATCTCTTTAAATGCCTTAAAAACTTTTTTCCAATCAATAATACCCTTTCCGGGAAATAGATGTTGATCACTTAAACCATCATTATCACTTACATGTGTAGCCAACAAGTATCCATTAGACTCATATATAGATTCATCAACCCTACCAGTATATACCTCAATATTTGCATGACCAGTATCCAAGCATATACCTAGATTATCAGAACCCACTTTTATAATAGTCTCAACAATATTATTAATCCTGGAATAAAAATTATGTAGATAACCATAGTTTTCAACAGCAATCTTAACACCATATTCTGCAGCAATCTTAGATAATCTTCTAAAATACTCTACATTAACCTCTAATCCAACATTCTCAATAGGATGTAAAACAATAACAGGTATATTTAGCTCACCACATATATTAAACCATTTTACAAGCTTCCTAACAGCTCTATCAATCCAGTTAACAAAAGACTTTGGAAACAAATCGCTAACATCGAAGGGACCATGAACATCAATAAACTCTATATCTAAATTATTCATTAGATCCCTAATATTCTCCATCCCTATATCAGTAATTTTATCCCTAATATTATTAAGCCGCTCTATAGACTTTAAATCACTGAATTCTTCCCCAAAAACATTATAAACAAGCTCAGACATATGCTCAGCAGAAAGCTCAAGAAAATTAAAGTCCAAACTACGGAACTCCATAAGAGCCCTAGACAATGGCAAATCATAAAAATAGGAGGTCCAGATACTCCAATCCAAATTAACCACCCATCAAACCATATCATATTTAACAACCTAAACTAAAATCCTTTAACCATACCTTTAGAAAATTTATCTATTAAAAGACATACCAAGCATAAAACAGTAGCCAATATTAATGCCCAATATAATTATTATAAGTATATGCTCTACAGAAACCTCTTACACAGAATAATTTTTAGATAAAGATATTTATAGTAGTACTATTATAGTAGTACTGACAGATATGATACTTATAAAGGTTACTAGAAAAGGTCAAGTAACTATACCAAAAGTATTTAGAGAAAAACTGAACATTTTTGAAGGAGACTACCTTGCGGTGGAGCTGAGAGAAGATAAAATAATTTTCTGGAGACCTAAACTTCCAGAACCTGGAGAACCTGTTGGATTAGAAGAATACAATAAAATATTGAAAGATGTTGAAGAGGCTAGGAAAAATTGGCGCTAATATTTGACACGAGATTTCTAATTACACATACTTTTCCTCCAAATATTGAGGATAAAAAACGTTTATCTAAATTTCTTTCAAAAATTATAGATAAAAAGATATACATTCCATCAATAGTCGTAGTTGAATATATAAAAGTAGCTGGAAAGAGAATAGGTAGTATAAGCGCTGAAATGAAGGTTAAAGCTTGGATAAATAGTGGAGCAAAGATAATTTCCTTAACTAGTCAAACAGCATTTGAAGCCGGAAAACTAGCATTAAAAAATCCTAACATTCCAATAGCAGATATAATAATTGCTGCTTTAGCCCAAAAATTGAGAGCAAAAGTGGTAACAAACGATCCACATTTTAAAGAAATAGGTATAAAAACAACATGGTACACTTAGATTCAATCTATTACCTATGTAAGCTGAACCCTATACATCTCAAATCATCTACTAGAATATTAGGCTGAAATATCTTGATAAAATTATTGAAATATTAGCTTATCTCGTAAGTAATTTTCCACCTCTCTAGATAATATGTAGAATATTAGGTTAAATTAGATTTTTGGTAGGATTTTAGAATATTTTTCCATTCTAATCATCTTTCCTTCACGTTGTATCAGCCATGTCATCCAGCATAACTCTATAGGTCTATATCCACATGCCAATGCTATTTCCTCTGCTTTCCTAATAAATTTTAAGTCATCTTCTACGGGTTTTAAACCAGCTTTCATAAGAATTTCATTTATCACCCTCTTAACGATTTTGTCTGGCATAACTGTATCTATACCACCCATCATCCTCAAATACTGAAATGTTATTAAACCTACCCCCTTAATTCTCCCGATCGGATCGGTTCTCCAGTTTTCGAGCCTAGCATTTCTAGCCCATATTCTCAAAGCCTCCCTATCATCACTACTTAAAGATGATAGATATGATGCTATCTCCCTAGCAATATGCCACGACCTCCTATTCCTCCAAACTTTTCTCAACTCATCTATATTGGCTTTAGCAAGATCCCTCAAACATCTAATCCTCCCACTCTCCACAAACATTTTATTAAACCTCTCAACCCCTGGAACTACAGCAGTAAAATAATTTAACCCTATCGATGTAAACGATGCATCAACAACCATTAAAACAACGCTTCCACCCCATCTCTCAGTCCTAAGACATCTAGAACAAAACTCCTCTATACCAGAAACCTTAGCCATATAACTATCAACTATCCGCTTCAAACTAATCATTCCAATCCACCAATCACAAGTAATTCATTCATGTTAATAATATTATTAAAAATTAGTTATTAACTTATTACACATTTCTTCTGGAAGTAAGTAAGATAGAAATTGAGTAATAAATTCTTTACAGATGAGATTACCTGGATTATTGTTGAATAAACTTGCATACCCTATGAAAATTTTAAAGCAAGCCGGGTATGTCTTAAACATCTTATCAGAATATAGTGGAAAAAGGTTCTCAAGATATAGTATTACAGGAGAAGGAATAAAATTCCTAGAATATATAGGTGCAAAGTCGAGCTCAACGAAGTAGCGTTAAGAATTAAACAAACAATACAAGAAGTTATAGACGGTCCTTAAATCCTCAAATGAAAATTATCTTCATCCTATAATAGTTGAGATAAATAACGTATGTGTTAAGGTAGTAATATTTAAGATAACCTATTTTAGATATTTCTTTACGAGCTCCTTCTCATATATTATATTGTCTATTGTTTCTCCACGTTCTTTAAGAAATTCTATTAAATGCATATCTCTTGTAAGAAAGGGTATATTATTAGCTAATGAAGTAGTATATAGAAGCAAGTCTATAAGGTCTTTAAATCCCATCCCTTTAAGTTTTAAGGCCTTTATATAGCTTTTAATAGTTGGATGTATAAGGTTAAACTCTTCTTTTATAGAGGAAAGCCCTACATATATTCTCTCTTCATCATATCTGGTCTTGCCCAATTTACCTATTATTTCAAGAATATTAAATGAAGTATAATAATACTCTATTCCCCTCCTCTCACGTAGCATTTTAAGTATAGACATTATTTCCCCGATTCCCTCTACATCCACACCTACTATTGGTAGTAGATAGATTGAATCTAGGAGAATCTTATTTGAAAAGCTCATCCTGCATTTCCTCAGACTCCTTCTCGAATTCTTCAAAAGTAGTTTTAGCAAACTTAGATCCCTTTAACGCCAAATCAAACGGATCTAAAATAGGTTCAATAACTATTCTTAAACCTTCAACCCTCAACTTTACAAAGCTACCCTCCCTTATACCGACAGCCAATGCCATAGCCTTAGGAATATACAGCGTATTTTTCCTACTCAACCTAACCTTAACCTCAGAAACCATTATAAAATCCCAAAAATAATATATTTTCTCAGAAAATATAAATATTTCTCTACCCATACATTTAATCAACAATACGAGAACTGCTTCTCTACCTATATAAATATAGAAAATTAATAAGAAAAATAAATGTTTTTATATAATTTAGG
>Ga0190367_1002170_pt1 | contig 10299 bp, 2 predicted proteins | sample 4872181011_MG_FD_171838 | JGI IMG/M metagenome (GOLD analysis project Ga0190367, IMG submission 171838) | Hydrothermal vent microbial mat bacterial communities from Southern Trench, Guaymas Basin, Mexico - 4872-18-10-11_MG | ecosystem: Environmental > Aquatic > Marine > Hydrothermal vents >... | reverse complement strand
TTCGTCCACTTTTTCACTCCTTTTTTTCTAAATAGAGCGTTATTGTAGAAAACAGAAAATCAGCACACCTAATTCCCCGTCCACATCATGCAGCACCTTATCTTCCTCCACACAAGAAAGCTCCAGTTGCCGTAGCCTTTAGAAAAAGGATCATATCTCCCAGTTGCCCAGGTGTCAGGGTTCTGTCCGATCCTGATTGCACCAGAAGTCATTACAAGTGGTCTAAGTGGCTGAAGTCTGTAGTGGCTTTTGACCCAGATCGGAGTAAGCACTCCTTCACAGGCATCAAGAGCACGGTCTTCCATAAGAAGCTCCCTGCACATCTTGTAGATCATCCTTCCTGCTATGGCACATGCACCTGAGATGATCGTGTTCTGTGTGCTTGTTCCACTCAGAGGATAAGAGCTGTCCCAGCTTCCCATGCACCAGAAAAGTTCGTCTATCGGAAGATCATACGCACTTCGGACTGCATCAGCCATGCATGCCATACCAAGAGCTGGATTTGCAAAAAGTATTGCCTCAGGGTTCAGAATAAAGGCAGTTTTATCGTCATTCCACGTCGGATCCACCTCGCTTATGTAAGCTATGTCCAGATCAGTGTGGTTGTCTAGACAGCCAACGTCCTTGAAAAGCTCCCTCAGAATGACCATGAACGGAGATATGATAAAATGTGACTGTGCAAAGTACTGGCTTGCACTCATCCTTGATCCCATGTGAATGAGTCCACCTGTTCTTTTCCCTGCTGAGATTATGCTTTTAAGATCAAGCCCAAGTGCCGGGAAACATCCCGGATCAAACACCGCATCCACAATCCTGTATGGCTCCCAGAAGCTCACGTTTATCCCGATCCTTATCCTCCCGTTCCGTGTGCAGACACATATGGGATTCGGAGAACCGTCTTCAGGATCTGGCTGATCACTGTCAACAACCGTGATTCCTCCTATCTTTATGGGGAAAAGATTTGCCCACCCGACTTCTGTTATGGGGTTCAGGAAGCGGGCTTTACACAGACACAGTCCTCTGACAGGTGCAAAAATGATCAGTGTAGCAAGAAGCATATTCAGAACCATTTTCATTGTCTTTTCCTCCAATCAGTGTCTCTTTTTACCTGTACTGCATATCTCATCTATCCCGCTTATCCTCAGAACCTCATTCACACTTATCCATCGGTTGAAGTCATTCACACACGTACATCCCTGAACAACCTCCTCACCGGGGCGAACAGGACAGGAGTTCCCCTCGCAAAGCCTGTATAAGTAACGATAGTGCCCTGAAACATAGCGGTAATCTTTGCTCGTTTTGTCTTCCTTTGCCTGGGCTGGATCAACCCATATTCTGACCTTACATGCAGGGATGCATTTTCCCTGGATGTCAGAAAGCTCTGATTTTACCCTCTGCCCTGGCAGAACAGACCATCTTCCAGAACGTGGGTTCTTTATGAGATCCTCATACTCCGCTCCAAAAGATGCTTCACGTATCGTTGAATCAATGTGTGCAGGACGCCTCAAATCTATGTCAAGATCACTTCTCTCACAGTAGTACGTCCTCTCTATCCTCCACCACGGATAGCATACCTTTTCCACGTCTTTCCTCAGTTTCAGATAGACCTGAAAGGTGAAAGAGGTAATAACGTCACACGCTCCACTGTCGTCTATCTTTGCATAAACCCGCTCTATCCCGTTTGTCTTCACGTCTCCAGAGAAGCTGTAGCCACTGTCACAGTCATGACAGCAGTGCTTGAAGTAAACTGTTCCTCCCTTCTTTATGACAATACACGGGTCGTTATCCTGAGATGGATAAACAAGTGATATGTGAGCTGTTCCACAGACAGGATAGGATGCCTCTTTTCCACACGTTCCGTGAAACGTGCGGTACTCAAGAGTGAGAATCACAGTGTCTCCCTGAAGTGCATATCCAACAACATGTCCATTGTAGCAGACAGATCCTGGCTTTGAGGGATTAAGAGGACAGCCACCATCGGTTGTTCCCAGGTTTCCTCTACATTCTATAAGACACTGTATTGCCTTTGCCTTATCAACAATCGTCTTGCACGTTGGAGCAAGACTCAGACCTGTTGGGCTGAAGCTTGCATAGGTTATGACACAGTTTCCATTCACGTCACATCTTTTCTCTTTCTCAAGACGGCACTTCGGATCATTTTCAAGAGAAACACAGCCGTCAACAAAGCTGTTCTTCACAGTGCAGCTGCTGCTGTCAAAGTAAACAGAGCGGATGATTGTACACGTTTTTCTTTCACCAGATGGTGTCGGCATGTTGTAAACGAGATTGTAGAGACTTTCAGGATCAGCACTCTGACGTGCTATCTCCTCATCCGCCCTTGCCATAAGATCCATGTTGTATGAGTAGGCTTCATCTGCATCCCTGAAACCATAGCCGAGAAGACGTCCTGCGTTCTCAAATACGCATTCCCTTGCATTCTGGGCAAAGTATCTTATGTACATCCCTGATGGATCCACCTCACCGCCACCTATCGCAAAACGGGGATTTGCTCTGACAAGTGCACTCACAACTCCACTTCCAATTGTGCTTATCACCTGCCGAGCATAAGACGTGTATGGAAGAGAAGTGCAGGAGCTGTTTATGCAGTAGCAGTTTGTAAGGGCTGTTTCAGGAACCTCCATGTAGGTGAGAGATGAGGTGAAAACCCATCTGTAAAACTTACACTCATCCCACGTTCCTGCTCTGCATCTCACAAATCCATCAGCACAGATACCACTCACAGGTCCCGGAACAGTGAGCACAGAATCCTCCTTTCCATCAAAGTTTGAGTCATACTTCACAGTTATGAAAGAAAGATCCTTCGTCGCAGATGGTTGAACAAATACCTCAACACTGGGATCTGCTCCTGGACACATGAGCCTTACCTGATCAGAGCTGCTCTTTCCATCAAGTGTGTAGAGTCTTTTTCCCGTCATAAGCGGTGCAAGAAGCCTGTTCAGATACTTATCCTTTGAGCCAAGCCAGACCTCCTTCATCTTCACATACGCATTCTCTCCTTCCCTTATCGATCTTTGCCAGTCAGCATCCCCGCACAGACTGTATGAAGCAAGAAGGAGAATGTATGCCACCGTGACAAATATTTTCTTCACCCCCATCATCTGCTCCTCAGAAGATTTTCTCTGAACTTCTGAACCTTCTGCTCAAGACTCCGCTGTATCTCTGCCTTTGCCCTTGCACCTATGTCCGCATACCACTCACTAAGGTCTATCCTTGAAAAGTCAAGCATCTGAAATTCCTGAGGTGTGAATCCACGGCAGTTTGGACTGTCCTCAGGATCTCCCCACATTGCCTTCTTTGACTTGCCGAATGTCTTTAGCTGCGGTCTTCCCTGCTCGTGAACAATACGAGCAAGCTTGCTGTTAAAGCAGCAGTAAACCTTTGCCCTCTGCACACAGCCGACAAGTGGCCAGCTCAGCTTGCAGTAGCTTCCAACGTAATGACACATTCCGTGCTTCTTGTAGCACACAGTCAGATTATCCTGAGCACTGCATCCACCAAAGAAGGCTTTGAATGCAACGTCAGCTGCAAAAGATGCTGCCATGTCCGCAAGATAACCCTTTATTCCCTGCTTTATGAGACCATCCTTTATGATCTTTACAGGATTTGTGTTTTCACCCACAGCTGATGGATTAAAAGGAACTGAAATCTCTATCTTCCCATACTTTATCTTTCCGTTCTTAAATACGTACTCTCCACCTTTTATTATCTTGTATGCCCGGTATCCCTCTATCGCCAGCCTTATTGCCCTGTATGCCATCGTTCCATCAATCAGTGTCCCGTATGCTTCTGTCTCCTGCTTTATGTAGCTCTCAATTCTCCCATCACACTCACCTGAGCAGCAGTTGTGAAATCCTGTCATGATCCCTGCTGTCAGACACTCCATAGGATAGCCATTGAAGATATAGACCTGACCTTCACAGCCCTGGGAGCTTACTTCTCCATCGTCATCGTAGAAGCTTTTGTCTCCCTCGTGTGTTTCAAACTGATTCAGAGCAGCAGGACTGTCTTCCATCTTTATGTTCATGCAGGGTGTGTCGCCAATTGGACAGCTCCAGTTCCCGGTGCAGTCTGCAGTAAGCTCACACATGTTGGTTTCTGTGTTATAAGAGCCCTTCTGACACTGAGGAGGTGCTTCACACATTCTCCTCTCCTTTGCATAGGAAGAGCCAGCAGGACAGTTGTGTTCTGGATTGGAAGTGCAGAGGTGAAGTTCGGGATCAAGCGTGCCGTCTGGACACTGAGCATCCTCATAGCAGAGATCTAAAGCTGCATCGTAACTGAAAGATGCTGGACATTCCTTTATCACTTCTGCCCTGCATTGCTTGAGAGAAGGATCGTAAACACCTCCCTGACACAGAGGAGCTGAGTAGCAGACCTTTCTGGATGCGTCATAGCTGTATCCATTTGGACAGAGAGGAGTAAAATCAGCAAAGCAGAGATCGTATGAGCCGTTGAGGCTTCCATCCGGGCAGAGTGCACTTCTGAAGCAAACGTCATGCTCTGAATCATAGCTGAATGACGTCGGACACTTTTTGCTGACAGCAGTGGTGCACTTCTTCAAACTGCTGCTGTACGTTCCTGAAGTGCAAATCGGATCTGAGTAGCACAGCTTTCTCAGGGAGTCGTAGTTGAAGCCGTCAGGACATACTGGAGTGTAAGACTGATAGCAGACATCCCGTGCAGTATCAAGAGCACCACCAGAGCAGTCTGCTGCTTTGAAGCAGATTCTTCCATCAAGTGTAAAGCCTGATGGACATGAGAAGTGAGGCTCTGATATGCACTTCTTAAGTGAACTTGAGTAACTTCCAGAAGGACACTGAGGCTCTTTTATGCATGCTTTCTCAGTGCTTGAAAAGCTCATTGAATCAGGACAGGTGATACTTGCTGTATGCGTGCAGAGGTCAAGTGAAGAATTGAGCCTGCCACCTGAGGAACACAGTGCTGAGGCAGTGCACTTCTTATCGCCTGTATCGTAGCTGTAACCAGAAGGACAGATCCTCTGAGGAGAAACAATACATGCTTTCAGGCTGCTGCTGTATGAACCGTTTTCGCAGGAAGGTGAAGTATAGCAGACCTCGTTGTACGAGTCGTAAGAAAAGCCTTCTGGACAGTGTGGAGTGTAATTCGTGTAACAAACGTCATTTTCCTTATCCAGTAATCCTCCACTGCAAATCGGCTTTGCATAACAGAGTCTTCCTGAAAGTGTGAATCCTGAAGGACACTTGAAGGTGGGGGTAAAAATGCACTTCTTAAGACTGTTACTGTAAACACCTCTACTGCAAACAGGTTCTGAAAAACACACTTTCAGCTTTTCGTCATACCTGAAGCCTGATGGACACTTCGGTGTAAAGGCACGGTAGCATACGTCCCGTGTAGTATCAAGCCCTCCGCCAAAACATTCAGGAGCAGTGTAACAGATACTTCCATCCCTTCTGTATCCAGATGGACAGATCCTTTCAGGCTTTTTTACACACATCTTGAGTGATGGATTGTAAGATCCAGCAGAGCAAAGAACAGCTGTGTAGCATACTTTTCTTTTTGTATCGTAACTGAAGCCTCTGGCACATACTGGAGCGAAGCTCCGATAGCAAACATCGCGTTTTGTATCAAGCCTTCCTCCACTGCAGTCTGGATTACGAAAACAGATTCTTCCCTGCCTCGTAAATCCTTTCGGACATGAAAAAGTAGCACTTTTTACGCATTTATCCAGACTTCCGTTAAAAAAGCTTCCTGCCGGACAGGAAGGAGAAGAGTAACACACTTTTCTTGAAGAATCATACCTGAAGCCTGATGGACAGGATGGGATGTAATTCCTGTAACAGACATCACGTTCTGTATCAAGCTTTCCCTCACCACATCGTGCCTGTGTATAACAGATTGAACCGTCTCTTTTAGCAAAAGAAGGGCATTTATACTGAGCAGACGTGACGCACTTATTAAGCCATTTGTCATATCTCCCTTCAGAGCAGACAGGTGCTGAGTAGCACACTTTAAGCTTCGAATCGAAAGAAAACCCTCCTGGACACTTAAACTTTGCTTCAGTAATACAGAGATCTGTTCTTGAATCAAACCTGCCACCTGCAGAACATAGAGGAGAAGTGTAACAGACATCTTTACTTCTGTCATATCTGTAGCCTGATGGACATCGCTTTTCCACGGAAGCAGAGCAGAGCTTGAGAGAAGAATTATATACTCCATTGTCACATACTGGTGAGGTATAGCAAACTTTCCTGAATGAATCGTATTTAAATCCTCTACCGCAAACAGGAACGAAACTGCGATAACAGACATCTCTCTTCGCATCAAGTTTTCCTCCTCTGCATTCCGCAGACGTATAGCATATCCATCCATCAAGCCTGAACCCTGCAGGACAGCTCAGGTGAGGAGAACGTATGCATTTCTTGAGAGAACTGTTATACGTGCTACCACTGCACTGAGGCTCTGAGTAGCAAACCTTAAGTGCTGAATCAAGACGCATGCCATCAGGACAAAGCTTTAGAGCAGATGCAACACACATATCAAGAGAAGTGTCCAGATATCCTCCCCCTGTGCAAACTGCTTTTGAGTAACAAACATCTCTCTTTGAGTCATAACTGAAAGAAGGTGGACAAAGTTTCCTGACAGCTGTTATGCATTTTTTAAGAGATGTGCTGTATGAGCCCCCACTGCATTGAGGAGTGCGTGTGCATCTGTGAAGTCTTGCATTGTAAGTCCATCCCTTTGGGCAGTAAGGTGTATAGCTCATAAAGCACACATCCCTTGCAGTATCAAGCTTTCCTCCATAACAAGAAGCAGACTTCCAACACACATATCCATCAAGATGCCATCCACCTGCACAGCTTCTGTGAACGTTTGCAACGCATTTCTTCAATCCTGAGCTATACCAGCCCCCTGAAGGACAGTGGACACTTGAATAACAAACTCTTCTCTGGCTGTCGTATGAGAAGTGAGCAGGACACTTCGGAGTATAAGAAAGAACGCAAACGTCTCTCCATCCGTCAAGAGAACCAGGTGAACAGGAAGCAGACCTTACGCACTTTTTTAGAGCTTTATTGTACGAGTATCCATAAGGACAGTGGACTGAGTAAGAAATGTAGCACACACCTCTGCCTGCATCATACCTTCCCCCATTGGGGCAAATAGGATTTGAAGATACACATTTGGAACCGTTATAGACGTATCCTGCTGGACAGCTGTGCCCTTCAGCGCACGTTCCCTGCGTGGTGCAGGTGCGACAGATAGAATAAGCATAAATACAAGTTACAGGTGCTTCAGGAAATTCGCACTCCACATCTTCCTCATCTCCTGCATAATAAGTGCACCCGTCGTAAGTTATTGATGAGCCAGAACTACTGCCAAGGCAGTTTCCGTTCCAGTAGAAATAATATTTGTTTTCCCACCCAATATACAAAACAGCGTAGCTACCCTCAGAATACTTGCACTCCGTGCTCGTGCTTTTGCAGCTGGAAGTGCATTCACTGTAGCTTGAATACGTCTGCCCGTTTACCGAGCACGTCCAGTAGCTCGTGGCAGAAGCCACACACTTTTTAAGTGCTGCATTCCAGCTCCCTCCTGCTGGGCACAAAGGAGTCCTTTCACAGCGATCTTTTGCTGGATTGTAGCTGTATCCTGAAGGGCAGTTGAATTCTGCATCCACAACGCAGAGATCAGCAGAAGGACTGTAGCGTGAAGGTGCAGGGCAGTAAGGTGATTTTTCACATCTCCTTCTCTCAGAATTGTAATGCCAGCCTGAAGGACACGAAGGTATATACGCCCGTTCACATCTGTTTCTCGCAGGCACGAAGGTTCCACCGTATGGGCATTGTGGATCTGCTCTACAGGAAACTGGTATTCCATTACTTTTTACAAGCACGTAACCAGATGGACAGCTTGCATCTGCAATAACCTCACACCGATTCTTTGCAGGATTGTATTTTGAAGCTCTACCGCGATATGAGCTGCAAACAGGACTCCTTTCACACCTTTTTCTCTTAGCTACGTACTTCCATCCACCTGGACACTTCGGAGTCACGTTCAGAAGGCAAAGGTCGTAAGTAGCAGAAAAGTAACCCGGTGAACAGTAAGGACTCTTCACGCATACCTTATGCTTTGAGTCGTAGTGATACCCTGAAGAACAGCTGTTCCTGACAGCAACCTCACATCTGTTTGTTACTCTGTTGTAGCTTCCTCGACTACAGTAAGGTGCTTTTGTGCAGAAAAGGCGTGATCTGTCAAAAGAGTAAGAAGAAGGACAGACAGGTGTAAGTGAAGTCTCGCACCTGTTTCTTGCTGGATTAAAACTTCCAGCACTACAAACAGGTTCCTTTACGCACTTCTTCCAGGATGAATTATATGAAAAGCCCTCTGGACAACTTACGTTTACACCTCTCTCACATCTGTCAGTTGACGGGTTGTAATGTGAATAAGAAGGGCAGAGAGGTTTAGTCTCACACCTCCTCCTTGCTGAAACGTAATGCCAGCCTGAAGGACATGAAGGTATATATTGTTTCTCACATCTGTCTCTTTCTGCAGCAAAATAAGAGGAATCCGGACATTGCACTTCTTTGATGCAAAGAGACTTTTTACTATAGTAGCGGTAAAATTTTGGACAGACGTTTTTCACTGCAATTTCACACCTGTCTCTACTTCTGACAAATAAACCACCTGCCGGACATTGTGGAACATGAATGCATAGCTTAAGAGATGCATCAAAGCTGTAAAGAGATGGACATACAGGTGTTGCATTTAATTCACAACGGTCTCTCGCTGCATTGAACCCCCCCAAACGGCAAGATGGAGATCTGACACACACGCCTCCCTGGAAGCTGTAACCAGCAGGGCAGATGATTTCTGCACTTTTTTCACACCTGTCTCTTGCTCTATTGTATTTCAGAGGTGAAGGACAGTAAGGAGCTTTTTCACATCTTCCTGCAGTCAGGTGCCAGCCTGAAGGGCAGAACTTTGAATATCCTGTTTCACATCTATCTCTTTCCCTGATAAACGTGCTTCCTGATGGACACAATGGAGAACGAACACATACGCTTCCGTTAAAATGGAAAGAAGAAGGACAGTGAGCTGTTGCATCTCTTTCACACCTGTCTCTTGATGGATTGTATGAAGACAGAAGACAAACAGGGGCTTTCTCACACCTGCTCCTTGCTGCAACATAATGCCAGCCTGGAGGACATGAAGGCGTATATGATCTCTCACAGCGATTTCTTGCAGCGTTAAAACTTGCTCCTTCCGGGCAGTAAGGTTTTTTCAGACACAAATCGTAAAATGAGCTGTAATTCATTGAAGAAGGACAGACTGAAATAGATTTTCTTTCACATCTGTCTGTAGCAGGATTGTAATGTGAAGAAGAAGGACACAAAGGATCTCTCTCACACCTCTTTCTTTCTGCAGCAAAATGCCAGCCTGAAGGACAGATAGGCGTCATGCTGATTTCACATCTGTTTCTAACAGCAACAAAATAAGCAGATGAAACACATGCTGGAGAAGAAACACATATACTTCCATTAAACTTGAAAGAAGGCGGACACACTGCAGCTGCACTCAACTCACATCTATCAGTGCTGGCATTGTAGTGAGATGGAGATGGACACTGTGGAGACTTTTCACAACGGTTTCGAGCTGCATTGAAGCTGAAAGAAGAAGGACACACAGGTGTAAAGGAAGTCTCACACCTGCCTCTTGCTGCTTTAAAACTTGATCCGGAAGGGCATGAAGGACTGCTTATACAGAGATCCCTGCTTTCATCGTAATCCATACCTGAAGGACAGCTGTTTGTAACCTCTGCTTCACACCTGTCCGTGCTGGCGTTGTATGATCCCCCTGAAGGACAAGCAGGTGGTTTTACACATTCAAAAAGATCCTCCCTGAATGTGTATCCTCCTGGACAGGAGGCACTATAAGGTGCAATGCAACTGTCTCTCGTCGGATCAAAAGAAGATCCATCAGGACATGAAACGTTTCTCAAACATAGATTCTTGCTCGAATCATAAGAATAGCCTGATGCACAGAACACATCTGCTGGCTTCTCACATCTGTCGTTAAGCGTGCTGTACGTTGAAAAAGTGCAGACAGGAGGCTTTTCACAACGCTTTCTTTCCGCACTGTAAACCCAACCTTCAGGACAGGTCGGGGTGTAAAATGCTTCACAACGGTTTCTTTCTGGAACAAAATGAGAGCCACCTGGACATGAAACCGGCTTCGTGCAGAGGGAATGAGAAGGGTCAAACTCAAATCCTGCTGGACACTCATTTGTTACGTTTATCT
>Ga0190367_1002169_pt1 | contig 10301 bp, 5 predicted proteins | sample 4872181011_MG_FD_171838 | JGI IMG/M metagenome (GOLD analysis project Ga0190367, IMG submission 171838) | Hydrothermal vent microbial mat bacterial communities from Southern Trench, Guaymas Basin, Mexico - 4872-18-10-11_MG | ecosystem: Environmental > Aquatic > Marine > Hydrothermal vents >... | reverse complement strand
CCCCTATTCCTAGACGTAGACATACTAATTCCCGCCGCATTAGAAAACCAGATCACAGGAGAAAACGCAGACAAAGTCAAGGCCAAAGTAATCTCCGAGGCCGCCAACGGTCCAACAACCCCAGAGGCCGACGAGATCCTCAACAAGAAAGGAGTAATTATCTGTCCAGACTTCCAAGCAAACGCTGGCGGCGTTATTGTAAGCTACTTTGAATGGGTCCAGAATAGGCAGGGTATTAGGTGGACTGAGGAAGAGATCAGAAAGAGACTAGAAGAAAAAATAGTTAACAGTTTTAATGCGATGTATGAGGCGAAGCAGAAGTACAATGTTGATTGGCGTACAGCGGCGTACATTGTTGCTGTGGACAGAGTAGTCGAGGCTATGAGGCTAAGAGGTTGGTTATAAACCTTTTTTCTCTTTATATTTTTATAATGATTTCTCATTCTTGGAAAAACGTTTAGCTATTAATCGTTTTAAATTGTATTCTATCTCAAGCAACCTGAATTTTGAGAGTTCTCCGTCAGCCTTCTCTCTTAGAACATTTAAGATAATTTCAATTATTTTGTTTCCCAGGTTCTCCGTTAAGTTATCTATGTTGGTTAGGGTTCTTCTTAGGAATGCTTGTGGATTGTTGATTAATAGTTCTAGCATATTAGGTTTCTCTAATACTCTGCGTAACTCTGTTTCTAGATTACTTGCAAACGGGTCTATTTTGGAGATATCTTCTTTCTGTGCTTGTTGATGGAGGGTGTACAGGTTTTCTAGTGTTATTTTTTCCTTAATGATATCTGCAATAAGGTTCTCGAATGATAATGGTATTGGGGAGTACATTTCTCTGAGCTTTAGTCCTACTTTATATAGTCTTTTCTTGTATTCCCTAAAAGGTATTGGGGTCAGGTTAATTTCTCTTATTCGAATGTGAGTTATCGAGGGATGAGTTGTTAATCTGACTATAGCTTCTCTTGGAGGCATTATTGATAGGTATCTCGAAACGCTGTCATCGAACAGCGCCTTTTCCTTGCTTGGAGGTTCTCCTCCTAATATAAAGATTGTACCCGAGTTCTCTAATATGTCAGTGCTTATTGATGATGGAGATTGACTTATTGTACATAATGCTAAGCCGTACTTCCTAGCTAATATTGTAAGATCCTCAATTGTGGTGGTCTCAGACGCATTTTCTTTTTTTCTCCATGGAACAATATATCGTCCTTCCTCTATAACAATAAATAGTTTTAGATCATCACTAGTTGGCACTCCTTTTGATATTGCCTCCGAGATCACATACCGGAGTAGTACATTTATTAGAATTATTAAATCACGTTTCAATGTTCCTCGGCGTGTCAGAAACGATAAATCAAATATTAGATTCCTGGTAAGCAACTTGGAGATATCTATATTAGATTTTGTTACCCAAAAAATCCTGCTTGTCATTCCAGAGAAAAGTGTTCTAATCCTATTGATTATGGCGTGAAAAGATTGCATTGCTGTAGGCAACTCGTTAGCCAGTCTATTGCTCCATTGCCATAAGTTATATATGAAGAAATGCGGTGCGCGTTGATCCGGGTTATTAATTGTTTCATAGATAGATAGGCTTAATATTCGTTCCATCTGAGGTGTTAATGGATTATCCAAGCTTCTCATAGCTTCGGAGAAAAGATTTATTAGAAAGTAAGAGTATGTCTCCGGGTTTTCCTTAAATGGTTCAAACACATTAAGAGCTAATGGAGCTATTAGAGACCCTGGGATTATCACATGAAAGTTTTCCCTTATTAGATCCACGTATTCGCCATGGAAATCAAAAATCCAAATCCGTATCTTGTCCCTATACTTTCTTCTTAGTTCATTAATTAAAATCCTAGCTAGCCTTGTTTTTCCTTTTCCAGATGGCCCAGTAATAATGATATGACGTTTAAGATCGTCGATGGATAGCTTAAATGGCATACTTTCTTTAGTATTAATTAATTGATAACCAATAAATAATTCACCTTTAGCTAAGTCATTTTTTACGATTAGTTGAGGCAACTCTATATCATGTCTAATTAGTAACCTGAGGATGCTAAAAGAACTCTGAAGCATTACGTTAAAGGTCTCTTCCTCATCTGTTAAGATCTTAACTCCGGAATTCTTATCACTGGCAAATAGATTCTCAAATAGGCTGGTAAGCAACGTACTTAATACCACCTTTCCTCCCTTTACATTACCGCTTCTAGTAATTTCAGAGGAAAGAATAGCGTTCGCTATCACATCGGCCAAATTCTTAAACCTCTCAATTCTATTGAAAATTCTAAATGAATCTCTCGTACCCTGTTTACCGGTATTTAGTGGAAAGAAAAAGGCATAATTTAGCCTCACAGATAAGATAGTGGGTTGCACTGTTTTTTCCTTAGTACTCTCGTCTAGTATTTGTATCGGTTTACTATCGTTATGCGGTCTCGTCATGCGCGGCGAAGATAGTGAAGCAACAAACGTGAATTCCTCGGTTTCCTCGATGAAAGCATTCTCTAAGGTTTCTAAAATATAAGAAAACAATGCTGTTCCTTGCGACCCTTTAACGTGAACTTCATTCTTAATGGTGAAAGCAATAGATTGCATCGGTCTAGATAAAAACCTTATTAAATCCTTTAAATTATCGTGCGAAGAAATACTGTAGTCCAAGTTTTTAAAGAATTGAACAAACATATTCGTACTCTCTAGGATTCTCTTACGTACTCCGCCCCTCGTAAAACTATGCACCAAGATGCAGAAATAACTGTGAATAATCATGTTTTCATCCCTACGAATAATAACAGCAACTTTGCTAACTTTATTTCGCATAAGAACATTCGTCAGAACTTGGTAAAAGTGTTCCTTGGCACGACTCATATTAGATGAAAAACCTTTATAGCTGAGCGAAATAATTGAGATACCCAACCAGTAAAATGGTAAAGGCTTAATAAGAATAAATGCGGTACCATTCTTCCTCGCTACTTTGAATTTATTACTGCGTAATAGATGTCTGATCCTACGTGATATTATTAAATACGTTATCTTAAGAAAGAAAACTACCAATAAAGCTAGAAAAATGAATAGTAATGTTATGTACTCTAAAATTCTAATAAAATCCGATAAAGAAAAAAATTCATTAAAAATAACAATATTCATTATTACTCACGCTAATTATGACGTAGATGAAATCCCTAAATCCAAATATTTCCAAAAATGATTTAATGTAGCAAAAATAGAAATAACAGTAAACACCGAGATGATACTAAATGTTCCTAGTAATATTCGACGAGAAACTCCAAAGGGATGTAATAGAAGCCATAGAAATGTCATCCAGCGATATCGAGAAAATATATTCCGCAGTGAAGAAATGGATAGACTTTATCTACCTTAAAAATCTCGAACTTCCAGCAAAATTTGCATCCAAGGTTTTCATGGGAGATTTCTGGGACTACTCAATGGAAGTCCGCGTAGCGCCAGCTATCTTTCAGATACTCGTAGACTTGCTTAACCTACCACTCTGGGTATCTTGGGCGGATATGGAGTTAGAATCCGAGATAATACGCCTAGTCATACTGTACTCCTCAATGTCTAAAATTAGTGGTATACCTGGAAAAGTTATCGTTGCACAGTTTAGCGATGATGATCGCCGCATAGAGATTTCGACAGGAAGCAAAAATATTAGCGTCTCCACATTATTTGGTGGAATAGCTGTTCTTTACGTCCTCAAAAAGAAGTACTTAAGACATAAGGTAGATATAGACGACATCGTGAATAAGTTAAATTTGACAATAGAGGGGATCATAAACGAGATCCTAGGAGAAGAATCCGTAGAGGAAGAACTAACTGACTTGGAAGCAGAGTTAAGAAAAGAGCTAGGTGAGCTTTGATTGATTAACGAAAACCCAATAGGATTCATTAAGGAGAACGTACGAAACGTTATAAAGGAAGCTCTAAGAGAAACTTACCCCGATTTTCTAGGTAGAGTAGAGATAATATATCCACCCTCCAAGAGTTTCGGGGATCTATCATCAACAATCGCTTTCCAAATTGCATATAGTATATATAAGGATAGAAGAGAAGCAAGCAAAAAAGTAAATGAAATCGCCGAAAATATCTATAAAACAGCGAAATGGGACGCAATAAAGTACATAAGTGAAGTAAAAGTAGTTAACGGGTACATCAACCTATTCCTGAACTATCCCCTGTTTAATGAATTAGTTATAAAATCGATTCTTAACCTAGGAGAAAAATACGGTTACCAGAACATCGGGAATAATAAAAAAATAATAGTCGAACATACAAGCGCAAACCCAATACACCCCCTTCACATCGGTACCGCTAGAAACGCAATACTCGGAGACTCCTTATCAAGAATACTTAAAACCTTAGGATACAAAGTTAAAACACGTTTCTATGTAAACGACATGGGCAGACAAGTAGCATACCTCGTTTATGGCTACTCAAAAATACGAGATAGGATACCAATCCACGGTAAACCAGACCACTGGTTTGGAGCATTATACTCAGTTACAACGAGTATCATTGAAACACTGAGTAGATTGCTGAGCTTAAAAGAACTAAAAGAGAAAATAGAAAAAGCTCTACAACAAGCAATGGACCCAATCAAAAGAGAAACAGATGAGTCAACATATCTTGATTTAACGCAGAGGATAACTAGGTTAAGAAAATTAAAGACCATTGATTGGACCGTACAAGCAATAAAAATTCTGGAAAAATTAGGGGAAATAAGCGAAAATACAAAGAAGATTATTGAAAACTCAGTAGGAATACCGATAAGACAAATGAAAGATATGCTACGTGATATAAATGAGTGGCTGAAAGTTCTATCGGAAATAGCCGTGAAATGGCCAGAATTTTTCAACCTCATACTTAGAGAAGCCCTATTAGATGAACACATAGAAGAAAAAATAAGCGACCTCATCAAAAAATATGAAAATGGCGACGAAAACGTCTCCCAGCTATTTCAAGAAGTATGCAAAAAGGTCTTAGACGGCTTCATAGAAACCCTCAGCAAAGTCGATATACATTTTGATAAGTTCGATTGGGAAAGCGACCTAGTACGTTCTAATTACGTAAATGAAATACTCTCTAAACTCAAAGAAAGAGGATGGACTTTTCAAGATGAAACCGGAGCCCTATATCTCAATATCCGACGAGCCCTAAGAGAAGTCGAGGAAGTAAGAGAAATCTTTGATCTCGATAAAGAGTTTATTGAAAAAGCATTTGAAGAGGGAAAAGAAGACGATCTTTTACCACCAAACCTAGTACTCGTTAGAAGCGACGGTACGACACTGTACACTACGAGGGATATTGCCTATTCTCTTTTAAAAGCACGAGACAATAATGTAGATAAAGTATTCAACGTAATAGGGAAAGATCAAACATTACCCCAAAAACAATTAAAAGCAGCGCTATACCTCGCAGGTTACGAAGACATCTGGAACAAGATTCACCACGTCGCGTACGAATTAGTAATCATTCCTGGTGCAAAACTATCAGCTCGAAGAGGCCGATACATAACTTTCGATGAGATCCTAGAAGAAGCAGAAGATAAGGCATATGAAGAAGTAACTAAAAGACATAATAAATTATCTGAAGATGAAAAAAGAGAAATAGCCAGAAATGTCGCAATCGGCGCAGTAAGATACGCCCTCATATCCACAGCACCAGATAAAACTATAACATTCGACTGGAGCAGGGTGTTAGACTTCGAAAGAAATAGTGGACCATTCCTTCAATATTCCTATGCAAGAGCAACCTCAATACTAAGAAAAGCTAATTGGGAACTGCCTGAACCAGACAAAGTTAATTACGGAGCACTAAAAGAGGAGACTGAGAAAGAACTAATTCTACAATTATCAAGATTCCCAGAAACCATTTACGAAGCTGGAACAAAAATAAGACCAGATATCCTAGCAGAATACGCTAACAAAATAGCAGTAATCTTCAATAGTTTCTATCAAAGATACCCAGTCCTAAGAGCAGAGACAAAAGAACTAAGGGATGCAAGACTATTATTAGTGGAAGCTTTCAGAATAACGATGAGAAACACACTGAATCTTCTGGGGATAAAGGCTTTGGAAAGAATGTGAGCTTTTGAAGAAAAATGTAAGAAAAATCCCAAATAAAATATTAATTGAGGAGAATAAAAAACTATACAGTCCTAAGAATAGCGTCCGCTCCAACCTCTCTCCATTCCTTCTGAGTAACCACAATCTTCTTAAACGCTGGCAACGAAGCTAAAATAGCCCCACCAATCCACACAGCATACTGCCTAATCTCAGGAGACTCAACCCTAACCTTATCCCTCGCAGCCTGAGGAACCAATTCTTTGATCTCTTTTTCTAACCTCTCAGCAAAATTCGGAATCAAAGTATTACCTCCAGAAAGAATAATATTGGAATACATCGAGGGACGCACATCTATATCTGTTGCCATTATAGCCTCGTATACTAATTCATCAATAGGATTATCCTCCAACCCTATCCAAATCGGATGATACATAATCTCAGGAGCCTGGAACCTCTCCTCAACCAACTCAATCACACGACCATCAGGAAGCAAATAAGTCGCCGCAATAGCCTTAGCCATCCTCTTAGCCTTCTGCAACTCCGCCTGATAATCCAAAGCAAAATAACACAACTTCTCCTTAATCTCCCTAACAATCTCCATCTCAGCACTCGACCTAAAATAAAAACCCCTCGCCGTCAACAACTTAGCCAAATACTCAGTAACGTCTCTTCCTGCTAGGTTGATTCTTTTGACTGCGTGTCTTATTAGGAATCCTTCCTGAATCGGAACCACATGGGTCACACCGTCCCCTGAGTCAACCACTAGTCCTGTTACTTTTCCTGCCGCATATAGTGCTAGGATTGCTTGTGTTGCGACGTATAATGCTGGAACTCCAAATGACTCGAATAGGATTTCGGCCATCCTTATTCTATTTTCCCTTGGTGCTAACGGTGCTTCGGTAATTAATAATGGTTGGTCTTGAGGATTAACCCTAAGCTCCTTGTAGTATACGTGGTGCACTATTTTTTCCCAGCTTCTCCAGTCTGTTATTATACCATGTCTAATTGGCCATACTAGGCGCATAACTCCTCTCATATGGACTGCTTCTCTTCCTACGTAGAATTCCATAGCGTATGTCTCAGCTTCAGGCATTACTACTTCGTATTTGGGGTAACCTACCACACTTGGAAAAACACTTCTAGGCCAATCTTCACCGGCAAAACCTGCTTTAGTATATCCAGTACCTATATCTACTACCACAGCTCTATTTTCTAGTTCGGGCATAGTTCCCATTTAGATTCACCATAAATCGCTAAAAAACTTTAAGAATATCTTCAATGAAAGATGTTTTACCATATTTAAAAAATTCACTCTTTTACTTAAGGGATATTACACTTAAGTATATCAAAAACTTCCTGAGAAATATCTCAGATTATTATATTAGGGTACTACAGCGCCTCAGCATCAAATTATTGTATCAATGTGTTCGCGTTCCTATAAACTGCGTTATACATTGTATGACACTTTCTATAGTCGGGTGATGGGATGTATTCGTGTCTCAGTTTTCCTCTCAGAAATTTTTGGCGAATCGAAGCGCCCTGCTCAAACATCCACAATACAGTGCCCATGCGAAGCGCATCCATAACCAGTTAGTAACGGACACGGTAAAGACGCCAGACAAAATCATGACTCATCATCCGATCACAGAAAGTGTCGAAATCGATTAATTCCTAGTTAATTTAAGACTGAAGACTACTGTTTTTAGTGTTTTTCGTGTGATGTAAGTTTTGATAATATCGCTTGGAGTGCTGTTTTCTAACTTATATAGTGATGGAATATTTATAAATAATTTCGTACCAGATTGGTCAGAATTAGCAAGATTTTACTTCTAGAAGCGAAAAAGTTTTAAATTAAATATCTTCTTTTATTTTTTACATGTTAAAAGTCAGTTTACATGATTGATACATGAAAAACGGTGTAAAATTGTTTTAGTCTTAAAAATTCAATAAGCAAAAAATGTGCTTGAAATGTCATCATTTCTACGTATGCATGAAAATGGACAGGTGCCAAGGTTGATTCTTGGCTACGTACTAGCGGATTCGGGGGGTACAGCGATTATTATAAGGGAGTTTGTACCAATCTTCACAAAGGAGGGACGGAACTTCTTTGCTCAGATAAGCTCTATAATGTACTCATTCGTGGAAAGTCTTGTGCATAGCGAATTAAAGCATGTTGAAACCGAGAATATTCATCTATATTTCGCAAGACTGGGAGATTTCATCCTTGTTCTCTTCTCTGATGTAGAGGATGATAAAGTAGCTGGCTTAGCTGGTAATATTGTTAAACTTATCTCAGAGCTAGGTTATGACGCTTTCGCAATACAACTAGATGATGATATAAGAGAGGAAGTAATAGGTATTATTGAGAAAAATATCATAACAGTTCCTCCGAACATTAACTTCATTAGGAAAATAATTACCATGATTACACCAATCTTGTCTAAAGAGAGAAATGTAAAACTTAACTTAACGCCGGTTGAAAGGAGAACCTTGCCTTGGGAAGAGTTCCTGAAGCGACGAAAATCGATGAAGATCAGGAAGATAGATCAGGAAACATCATTAGAAATGCTACTAAATGCCAATTTTTCTCAAGCATTAAATGTTGCATCGCAATTAATTGAGAGCAGAATCGACGATTCTATATGTGCAATTTTTGCGAAATCAGCCATTCTCCAGAGGCTCGCATCGTTAAGTGAGGATATCATACCTCTAGATCAGGTCATGGATACGGTCTCTAAGATTTCTCATCCCATACTGAGAGAGTTTCTTAAAACGGAAATTAATTCATTTAAGGATATTCGTGCTGGTATAGAAAGGAAACTTTATTTCCTGAAACATAGACGGATGTTTTTCACGAAGATTCTAACAGAGACAAAGGATTCTCTCCTATACGCCACGATCTCGTTTCCGCCGACAGATACCGAAACAGCTAAGGTTCTAAGGGATAGATTTGGAGATGATTGCTTTATTTTCAAGGCGTATTGCGAAGATTTCCTATACTCTTATAGAACACTTTTGATGAAAGAAACATCCCAAGAAACCTGGTTAATAACCATGGGTGAAATCTACGATAGGATGATAAGGCTTCTCGATAAGAACAAAGTGGCTGCTTTGACGTATCTAAGATCTTATATCGTGAATACGTTAGCAAGCATAATCCAAACAGAGCTGAAAGTTGATGAGGTAGAAAATGTCCTCGATACGTTCATAACGAACTGGAAGGGTTGGGAGAAAGAGCTTAAATCTGTTAAGAATATGTGGCAGGATGTGAAAGCAAGCATTTATGCTTATTACCTAGAGACTACTAGGTGGTATTTGAGGTTAAAAGGAAGGTCTTTAAAGAAAGATTTTCTACGAGATCTCGAGAAAAAAGCTACAGAGTACCTAAGGTATATTCTAACACTAGTAAACAACGATGCCGTACCCCTATCCCAGATCTACACAGCATTATCAACAATAATATTAGTACTATCCGAGATTTTAATGCTCAGCAATAAATATTCAGAAGATCTAATCCAGGTTATTAGTAATCTCCTTAAGGATGACTTAACAATAATCTGGAGTGAAAATCCCGCGGAATACGCAGTGATTTACCGAAATTTCTTAAAAGCGTTAGCGAACATGGCTAAGCAAGTAAAATTAGAAAGTGTCAAAAAGAGTATACTACTAGACGTGGGCAAGGAGCTTCTTTCACTAGCGGAAGCATTTGAGAAACTCCCAATGATCTACTGGACAACGCTCGTAGATAGTATAGAAGTCTTGGCAAATTCGGATGAATCTGGTGTGAATTTAGCTAAAACGGTAATCGCAGAAAACGAGAAGGACGCTCCTCCATCCATTCGTCACGTCCTCAAACTCATCATGGAAAAATAGGTCTAGATCTGGGACAGGTCTTCATCGAAATTTATTAGGAGGCTTAATTCTGATGATTTATGCCATCAACTTTATATGTAAATGATTACATTAAATAGAATATATGAGGTATTTCCGGTGTCTTATATGCCGGATGAGAGAATTCTATCCATACCCTTGGTTATCCGGGTTAAAGTGCCAGGGGAAAATTATTTCATAACGGTTCCCGTTACGGATCAGAAACTCGCGGAAAAAATGTATAGAGGCCGAGCAACAGTCCGTGACATAATCAATTACTTAGATGCGACACGTGATATTTTACCAGAGAATGATAAAGTGAAACTAGAGACGGTTCTTCAGATTCTAAATGAC
>Ga0190367_1002168_pt1 | contig 10303 bp, 10 predicted proteins | sample 4872181011_MG_FD_171838 | JGI IMG/M metagenome (GOLD analysis project Ga0190367, IMG submission 171838) | Hydrothermal vent microbial mat bacterial communities from Southern Trench, Guaymas Basin, Mexico - 4872-18-10-11_MG | ecosystem: Environmental > Aquatic > Marine > Hydrothermal vents >... | reverse complement strand
CCCATAGTACACTCTAACCCTCATGAACCTAAGATACTAAATATACTAGTTATAGTACCATTATACATCGAAGAAGAGTATGATATCAAGGTCACCCTGGAAAGTATTGCTAAGCAGAAATACCCTAAAAATAGCTTACTAGTAGCTATCGTAGTTGAAGAGGAGGATAAGAGAACAATAGACAACGTATATAGAGTCTTAAACTATGAGAACTTGTTGCTTAATAGGATTAAGGATAGGGTAATTATTCTTAAGAAGCCTCCACCTAGAACGTCGAAGGCTAGTGCCATAAATTATGTAATTAAGAACGTAAAGTATGGGGACGTAATATGTATTCTAGATGGCGGTGACTATCTGGTTGACGAATATCACATGGCAAGAGCGGTATCACTTATAAATAAGGGCTATGATGTTGTTGGCTCGCAAGTTCTCCGTTTAGGAGAGAGTATTATAGGTAAGCTCTCTTACCTTGATACTCTAATATGGGTTAAGATAGGCTTACCTAGTATTGCATCTATTTTAGGTATTCCTCTAGTAAGTGGAGAGGGCCTCTTCATTAGAAGAAAGACGCTACAACGTATAGGTTACTTACCTCCAAACCTGCTTACTGAAGATGCATATTTGGCTATTCCTTCACTACACTTTAACATTAAAGTAGCATATCTTGATAGTAAGGTTTACGAGTCAACACCAGCCAACATACTCAGCCTAGTTAAGCAGAGACTTAGATGGTATAAAGGGCACTTACAGTGTCTCCTAATAGCACTTAAACAAAGAGGAATATCCCTATTGGGAAAAGCTAAGCTAATTCTCGCTTATTGTAACCCCTTAATCATAACCTCAGTATTAATAGCATACATTTATGCTCTCTTAACATTAGTAGGTGTTTTCCCATACACGCTATTATTTCCATGCTCTATTATTGTGATATTATCAACTTATACTGCACCTCTCTACACACTCAATATAGTTCCTAAGAGAGTACGTAAAATTACAATCTTATTACCGTTTTACTGGCTATTCTTAAGCCTTGTATCAACTACTGCTCTAATATATCCCCTTAAGATTAAATGGTATAAAACTCTAAGAGAGCATAAATCAAGAGTAGTAAACAAATTATGAATAAACTCTATATACTACCTTACTTAATATAACCTAAATCGGGTTCAAAAGAACAACCAGTAATGCAATCGGCCAAAAGGATGGAAAACTATGTGTCTAGGTGTTCCAGCTAAGGTAGTAAAAGTCTTAGGAGACACAGCTATAGTTGATTTTGGTGGTGTAAGAAGGGAAGTAGATATACTACTACAACCAGACGTTAAGGAAGGAGACTACGTCATAGTACATGCTGGAGCCGTAATATCAAAACTATCACTTGAAGAAGCTAAGAAAATACTCGAAGTATGGGAGGAGATAATCAAAGCATTAAACTTTAGCGATAAGATTGCCAGAAACAACACACAATAAGCTAGAAGGAAAGCTTCTCTTAAAGAGCTGTTACAGTGCATGGTACAGATTGAATTAATGTTAAGTAAATTAGCCACCTAGCCACCGGAGTAAGATACGCTTTCTCTACTTGTTAGTTAAGTTACACCTTACCTCTTTGGATACTTTGTTTTCATTATTTATTTTAAGTTTCACATTATTCTCTTAACCATATTGTGACAGCCTTGATATGATGATTATACTGGGCATGCAAGTTTATTCTATTTTTTCCTTAGCTAAATAAGAGGCACGGATAGATTCTTAATTTAATCCTCATATAATAGTCTATCCTGGTGATTCCCTTTTGAGTAAATTAGCTAAGATTGCTCTTGGTTTTCTAGTTTTCTTAATCATAGTTGGGGGTGGAATAGGATACCATTTCTATGGGTTATATGAGGCTGGTAAAGGCCTTAAAGTGAGGAATGTTACAATAGAGCATGTGGATGTATTAGGTGTTAGTTTACCTCTTGACCCAGTACCAGATTGTTTCAGAATAATATTTAGTATTGAGGTTGAGAATCCATCAAGATACGATTTTACAATAGATGAAGTAGAGTACACAGTATATGTTGAAGATAATTACCTTGGAGAGGGAAGAGCAAGAAGTATTGTAGTCCCAGCTGAAACAATAACACCAATAAAATTAACCTTTGAGTGTACAGCTGAGGACACTCTTAAGGTATTAGGCGAGATCATAAAGTCTGGTGATACATACTTAGATTACAGGATAGAGGGAGTAGCAAAAATACCTGTTAAAGTATTCTCTGTAAAATTTACATCAATATATGTACCCTTCAGCTATAAAGGAGGATATAAGCTACCCATATCCATGCCATGGGGTAAGCCAAAAGCAGAATGGATAACAGCATACTGGAGTATACCCATAGTAAAATATGGTCAAAATGTAACAGCAATAGTGGAAGTTGAGGGTCCAAGAAAGGGAACACTAGAAGTAATAATAATGAAAAATATGAAACTACTACCAGACATAAAAGTATATAGAAGAGTATTCCATGTAGATATACCACCATTCATAAGGAAAACCTATGAAATACCCTTTACACCACCAGAACCATCATCACTAATTGTTCGAGGATACTACATAGTAGTAAAGTTTAATGGAGAGAAAGTCTTTGAGCAAGAGGATAAATATCCACCACGACTAAAGGTGGAAAGATAAAGGATAAACGTAGACCTTTCATTAAGTGTTTAAAGTCCACTTTTTCCTCTCATTTCTATCTCATGTAGTATTAATACTAAGTGTGTTTGAAGAACATAGTTTATTTCATTTTTCCTTACACCCCAACATCTATGAAGAAATTATTTCATTAACCATGATAAACACATATGACCTGATTAAATAGGAGGTAAGATATAGGCCATTGGATAAAGAATTATTAGGCGTTCTATTATTTCTTACTATACTAGTTTCTATGATCACTCTAAGTATTGCACATTGTGATACCAGGGTTCATCTGAGTGAAACAAGAAGAGTAACAATAGTTAATACCGTGTTCCCCATCCCCCTTGTAGGGAATTATACATTAAGAGTGGATATGATAATAACATCCACAATAGATGTTACTATATCACATACTGTAGATAAGTATGTAGCTGAAGAAGGAGACCAAATAATACTAAGCATAGCACCCTCAAAAAGCGCCCTAACTATCGAGACCAAATACCATGTAATGCTATTAGATCCAAAAGGGAAAATAACAATAGATACTGTCATACCTGGGGCACCATTAAGTATTGAAGCTCCTGCAAGACAAGATATCGATATTCCTTTACCAGCTCTCCCATTTGCTATTATAGGTATACCTATACCAGCAGAATTAAGCCTAATACTAGGCATTACTATTGAAGCTTATCCGAAAACAGTTCTCACATGTGAAGGCCTAATACCAAAAACTGTAACCTTGATATTTAGAAAGTTGGAAACAAAAACTGTCAGGCTAGTTAAGACAGGAGAACTAGGAGGAGAGGTAAGGATAGCTGCTGTAGGCCTAGAATCAAACCTTATAGTAGAACCATCAATAGGAGTAACAGTAACGACCATTAAAACACCATTAAAGTTTAAGGTTAGAGAAACAAAAACACCAATAATAAAGGAACTTAAACCAGTAGGTAAAACAATAGCCATAATAAAAACACCAATATCAATAACATTAGAGGGTGTAGGTGGAGAGGTTGAAGTAGAAAAAGAAGTAACAATAGTAGGCTATGTAAAACCACCACACCCAGGCTTGGAAGTCAAAGTCTTAATTAAAAAGGAGGGTGAAGCATGGAAAACTTTAACAATAACCAAAACATCATCAACAGGAGAAATAAGAGTAAAATGGATCCCCAAAGAACCAGGAAAATACAAGATAAAGCTAGTACACGAAGAAACAAAGTACACCACACACGCAGAATCAAACACAATAGAGGTAAAGGTTAAAGAAAAACCATCACCATTACAAATGATAACACAATACATGACCTCACAATTGGTGACTATAGCTCTAGTCTTAACTATATTAATACTGGTAATTATAATAATCATACTTCTAAGAAGAAAATGAAAAACAAACTTCTTTTTTCATTAAACATTTAAATAAGAATATGAAAAATTATTCTTGAAATAGTATCTTTATTGTTTGAAAATATGGAAAATTAAAAACTAAATATTACAACTCTATATTAGGATACCGTGTAGGAATAAAACTATAATGGTTGAAGGGAAGATTCCTCATACGGGAGATGATGAGTCCGCCAGAAGCAGATAAGGAACTAGGTGAAGATGCCTTCGCGTCTGACCTCTAATCTTCTTTTAACATATCTACTATGTCATTGAACGAACAGTATTAATGCTTTGGTGTTCTAGAGTTAAGTTTAGGGTGAGTTAAAGTTGAAAATACTAGCTGAAATCAGGGTTATACCATTAGGTATAGGTAAAACTAGTACAGGCGAGTTCATCGCTAGAGCTATAGAAGTTCTAAAGAGACGTAAAGTAAAACATATTCTTGGCCCCTTTGGCACTTCAGTTGAAGTAAATGGGTTCCAAGAGTTAGCTGAGATACTCGATGAAATTAAGAATGAACTCCATAAGATAGGTGTTCCAAGAGTAGTATTCGATATAGCAGTTGATGTGAGATTCGATAAAGAAATAACATTAGAGTATAAAGTTAAAACTGTAGAAAAGAAGTTAACAACATAACTTTTTTTGTTTTCAATACTCCCTCTTAAGGGATAAGTGGTCTATGACTAAATGTATTTTAGAGTTACAGGGCTATAGTAGTTGCGGAAATATAGTCAAAATAGACGATTCATATATGAGGCCTTGTGAGGCCGGCTTAAGAATAAGGGGAGGTAATATTGAGAGGTTAATATTTGACATTGTTCTCAGTAGACCTGAAGACTACTTGTCCGTATACCAGAGTTGCTGTAACCATAATTGTCTTAAATGTCATAGCTGGTATTTTTCACAATATGCCAGAGGCTCATGGTATACTCCCGAAATGATAGTTAAGGAGGCGAAAGAGTATGAGAAAGAAGTTACCGTTTGGGAACCTAGAGACAGAGCTACAATGTGGCATGCTTCAGACTTATGTGCACACTGTGGATTATGTAAAGTACATGGTAAGAGGGGACCATATTGTCCTGGTAAACTTAAACCTGAACAAGTAAAAATCTCGCCTCAAGGCTTCGGGCCAGCAAGAAATATTATATCATTCACTGGTGGTGACCTTTACTGTCAGCCTGCATTCTATGTGAAAACATTCAAGCTATTAAAGAAAGAGACTAACTTATGGGTACATATAGAGACCAATGGCTATGGATTAACACCTAAAAATTTAGAACTCTACTATTCTGCCGGGTTAGACTCAATATGGCTTGATATGAAAGCGTATAGTGAAAGCACGTATAGAAGACTCTGTGGTACAACAAATAAGTGGATCTTAGAGCTACCAGCATTAATCAAAGACTTAGGAATAATTCTTGAAGTAGTTTTACTCTTCATACCAGGACTTGTAGAATATGATGAACTTGTAGGGTTTGCTCAACTCTTAAGAGATGTTGATCCATACATCCCGATAACGCTATTAGCATTCTTCCCCGAATACCTAATGTCAAGCTATAGAGCTCCAGTGTTTGAAGAAATGGTTAAAGCATATAGGGTACTTGAAGAACATGGTCTAAAAAGAGTAAGACTAGGTAATGTAGGAGTATTTTGTAAAACAAAAAGTGACATAGACTATTTGATAAAGATTGTAGGTAGGGAACACGTAGGACTATAAAAAGTAAAATAAAGACGAGTAGAAATTTATCATCAACTAATTCTATGATTGTAGAAGATACCTTAAACCTAATGTTGCCATTACAAGTAGCTCTATAGTTTTGTACGCGTCTTTCATGCTTTCAGCTTTGAATGCGATTGTTAAAGGATTTACCCTTTTACTATAGGGAAGCATTTCTGCTATATCAGCTAGACCACTATTATTGAATTCTATCTCAACAGTTACTGGTGTTGAGGGCTTAATGGGTTTACAAATTCCACTTCTATACTTCTCGATAGCTCTAATTATAGCCTCTCTAAGTAGCTTCTCTACAGTCCTTAAACTGGGGCTTATAGCTGCATACCTTGAGAAGGATTTTTTCAAGGTTACCCTTTCAGCCCAAGGAGCGAACTTGGCCACATCGCCCTCAAGTAGTTTTTCCTCACCAGCAACAAGAACTACGGGAATACCATACTCGCCAACAGCATATGCGTTTAATAGAAACTCACTAGCCGATACACCATTAATTCTAATGTCTCTTACTGAAAATCCACTATAGGTATGATCTAATGTTGACTTCTCAGTACCAAATTTAGCGTGATAGCCTAAGAATAGGGCTATATCGCAACCTTCAGCACCAGTAACCATGCTCATAGGTCTAGGGAATCCTCTAACTAGCTTAACATAATCTGGCAGTTTACTAACAATAATATTGACCATATATCCGTGACTGTCGGCTACAATTACTTCGTCAAAACCATTATCATGTAGAGCTTCAGCTACAACTTTAACTATCTCTGTCATAATATTCCTAGCTTCCCTAAAGAGAGGCCTTTTCGGTGCTAAATGATCTAAACTTACGATATAAGGCATACCTTCCATATCAACCGAGATAAAAGCTCTCATAATTTAAGCCCTCACTAGTTAGTACATTCCTTTAAAATTTAAAACATTATGAATAATCAGACGTGTTTTTAACATCACATTCTCTCTGTAAGGATGAGACTTAAATAACTGAGTTATAAATTAGTATAAGGTTTAACAGCTTATAAGAGGAGTTTTTATGCCTCAATTTACAAGTATGGCGTTTAAAAGCCCTGATGAATTGATATTCGGTTTAGCCAAGAATGCTTTAAAATATGGTCTAGGTATGGAGATAGGTGCCGGGAGAGTAATTCCTGAACTTAAGTATTGGCCTTTACGTGAAAAAGAGCAAGATCGTGAAAAACTATTAGACGAATATAGGCATGGATAGTCTTCAGCTTGAAACAGAGTTAAATTATGTAGCTACATTGAACCCCCAAAAATTGCGGGTGAAATAACATCCTTACAAAAGGATATAATGGAAAAATATCATAAAGAACACAGCATAAAGCTTGCTCTGAGAATAACAGTTGCCGATATCAGGTTCGGCCTTAGAGGAATTGAATTTGAGAAAGCATATAATATTATTTTAGAGGCTTTTGAAGAGGTTGCAAAGAATGGAGCTGATGTATTATCAATAGAGTCTATGGGCGGGAAGGAGGTATTCGACTACTCCATAATAAGAGTCGACTTAAGAGAAGTAATGTTCTCATTATCAGTACTTGCAGCTCATGATATGAGGAGACTCTGGAAGGAGATCGTAAAAATAGCTGAAAAATATAATGTAGTGCCAGGTGGTGATACAGCCTGTGGCTTCGCTAACTCCGCAATGATGCTTGCTGGAGGCTTAAAAGACAGGATGATATCACATGTACTAGTTGCAGTTGTAAGAGCAATATCGGCTTCAAGAAGCCTAATAACATACGAGGTGGGAGCTAAGGGCCCAGGCAAGGACTGTGGATATGAGAACGTTATAATAAAGGCTATAACAGGTTATCCCATGGCAATGGAGGGTAAAACTAGTGCCGTTGCACATACAAGCTTAGTAGGCAACATTATAGCCACTACATGCGACCTGTGGTCTAATGAGCAAGTAGAAAACATTAATCTTTTCGGTGGTACTGGGCCACAAGTGTTTCTCGAAATATTACACTATGATACATTACTGATGAATACTGCTTTAAGGGAAGGTAAGGCAAGAATGCTTAGGGATCTACTAGTATTATCCAATAGAAACCTTGATGTTCAAGCTTTAATCCTATCACCTGAAAATGCCTGGAAAATAGGAGATACCATAGTCAAAAACAGCAAAGATGAACACCTGAGGAGCAAGGCTGCTATAGAGAAGACTATAGAAGTAATAGAAGAAAATATGGAGACCATTAAGCTAATGGGTACGTATGAACGTAAATACCTAAAAATATTAAAAAGATCACTTACACGATTACCTGATAATGCCGATGCACTGATTAATGAAGCTTTACCATTCTATAAGAGTAAGATAGCAGAGTTTAATCCGAAAATATATGAATTATAATTTTCTTGATAATGTTTAATAATTTTAACGTTTAGGTGCAAGTCACTATAAAAAATATTAAGTATTACTGTTTTTCAAGTCTAAGTAGTGGTTGTATGATGTCAGGGGTTGAGGAAGTAAAAAGATTTATCAATAAATACGGTCTTGACGCTAAAATTCTATACTTTAAGAATACTGTAAGAACAGTTGAAGAGGCAGCTAAAGAAGCTAGGGTACATCCAGAGGTTATAGTCAAGACATTAGTACTTCTGGGTGATGGCGAGCCAGTTATAGCTATAATCCCTGGAGATAAGAGGTTAGACTATAGGAAGGTGAAGGCCGCTCTCAACGTTAGAAAGGTTAAGTTAGCAGATAAGAATACTATTAGAAAGCTTTTCAATGTGGGCATAGGTGAAATGACACCACTAATGGAGAGAGTAAAATATGTAAAATGTATTATTGACAAAAACGTTACCTCTAAGGATCGTGTTATTGCAGGTGGGGGCTCACTTTACACTCTAGTAGATGTAAAGGTAAACGATCTAATTAGGATTTTAAAGCCTATAATAACTGATATAACTAAATAAAGGTAAAAAGCATTTAAAGTTTGGATGGAGTAATATCAATTCGTCTTAGCCTTCTACTATGAACTTTCCATTCTCGTAGACTAGGTCGCCATCAACGTAGACTTTGCCTTCTCTCATATCCTTAATCATATCCCAGTGAATGGCTGACCTATTTCTCCCTCCGGTCTTTGGATAAGCAGCACCAAGGGCAATGTGTATTGTTCCACCTATCTTTTCATCAAAGAGAATTTGTTTTGTAAACCTTGTTATACTATAGTTTAGGCCGAAGGCGACTTCTCCTACTCTACGTGCTCCCTCATCAGTTTCAAGTATCTTCTTTAAGAAGGCTTCACCCTTGCCTGCCTTGGCATCTATTACTACGCCCCTCTTAAATGTTAATTTAACATCCTCTACCTCCATACCTCTCCATATAGCTGGGTAAGTAAACCTTATTGTTCCTTCAACACTATCCTCTATTGGTGCTGAGAATACTTCTCCTCCAGGCATATTCTTTCGTCCATCATCATTTATCCATATTCTTCCATCAACTCTCATGTATAAGTCTGTATCTTCACCTATGATCCTTAATTCATGTGCTTTATTGAGTAATTGAGCTATTTTCTCCTGTCTTTTACCTTGCTCTCTCCATGCTGCTATCGGATCTTCCTTATCAATCATACATGCTTTGAAAACGAAATCCTCAAACTCTATAAGAGACATTCCAGCCTCTTGAGCCATAGCTTTCGTTGGATACGGTACTACAACCCATTTAAGTGTTCCTTCAGCATCTCTTCTCATGAATATTTCTGTGAGCTCTCTAACTGCGGAACTTCTCACTTTAATTCTTTCAGGGTTAATGCTACTAAGATACTTTGTATGTGTATATGAAAGTATAGATATCCTTGCATTGATATGTTCATATAGATATTTCTCTATAGGTGATACATGTTTTAGTACGTCATAGTCTGCATATTTATAGAATATCTCATGTAATGTTTCATCGTAAAGGTTTAATATCGGATAGCCTCCTATAGTGACTATAGCTTTGTAGAGTTCCCTAATGAATGGTAGAGAGTCAATAGTACCAGTAATGTAAACTTCTTCACCTTTATTAAGCTCTATACAGTATTTTACAACAAGTTCAGCTAGCCTACTAACCCTAATATCGACCATGCATATTACCTCCACAACACCATGGAATACTAATGGTTAACCCTAGATAATAAATGTTCTTTTCTTAATTTACCCTACTTTCAATACTAACACTAACCTTAACCATGATGTCTATGTTTCTCGACTCTCAGTATAACTCTTTACACATATTGTTCTAAAGGTTAGACTTAAATTAACAAAACCGAATAACCATAATACAGTTATGAGGAGGTATACTTGTTGGCACATCAAGTCAGATCAATCAATAATGTAATACTAGTTATTTTATTAATGATAGCACTAACATCTTCAACAGCTCTTATATTGGCTGCGCCGATTATTGAAAATGGTAATAGTATTCTAGAAAGCCTAAATATAACGGTACAGACAGGTGAATTCTACGGTGATGTTAAGAATATAGAAGTAACATTACCGACATTCACCTTAATTAAGAATGA
>Ga0190367_1002165_pt1 | contig 10319 bp, 8 predicted proteins | sample 4872181011_MG_FD_171838 | JGI IMG/M metagenome (GOLD analysis project Ga0190367, IMG submission 171838) | Hydrothermal vent microbial mat bacterial communities from Southern Trench, Guaymas Basin, Mexico - 4872-18-10-11_MG | ecosystem: Environmental > Aquatic > Marine > Hydrothermal vents >... | reverse complement strand
TAAGGCTAAGGCTTTTATGCGTATGAGCCCGCGAGCCCAGGGGAGCATGGGCCAGGAAGGGGCCACGAGGGATGAGCTGAAGCGCTTATTCACCAAGCTCAAACACGCTCTCGACACGAGGGATAGGGTGGATTCTGAATTAAGGAAACTTGAGACCGCGTTAGAAGAGGAGGCCGGGGCAGAGCTTGAGGAAACCGTAAAGACAGCGACCGAGCTCCTCAAGCTCCTTAGGAGGGAGAAAGAGGAGGTAGACGAGCTCATAACCCGGGCCAGCAGCGCTCTTGACAAGCTCAGGGCGATAAGCCTGTGGAGGCGCCTCTCAGCCGCGTTCGGCGGCGTCCTCATTTTCATAGGGGCTATGGCCATAACAAGCGGGCTCTTCACGGTCTTCCTGGGCATCTTGAGCGGACTCGTGGCGCCTGAGGTAGAGAGCATCTTAGGCCTAGTGAGCATAGCGTTAGGCGCCCTCTTGGTCCTATCGGGCTTCGCCCATCAACTGCCTTGAGCGCCCGAGCCTCTCGTCAGGCTACCGCGTACTTCCGCCTGATTAAGATAAAGGCACAGGCCGAGTTAGCTAAGGCGAAGAAAGCCAAGGCCATACAGGTGAAGACGGCCAGGGGAAGCTCTACCGGCTCGGGAGGGCTTGGGAAGAAGACCATGCCCCTGTAAACGCCGTAGATTATGGCGGCGGCGGTCACAGCGCTCGCCATTTGGAGGGAGCTCATGAGCCATTCCAGGCCCTTTATGACCTTAGCCACCCGCCCCGGGAGGGCGCCGCCGGGCTCCCCCACGCTGCCGAGGAGCTTTGAGGCGCTGATGTAGAGCTCCCCCAACGGGATAGCCGTCATAAAAGAGGCGACTAGCTGGAGGACACACATCACGAGGAGGCCATGAGCCACCGCCCGGGATAAAGCGGCGCCCGGCACAGGCCTCGCGCTCAGGCCCATGACGTAGAGGACAAAGAGGACCGCCAGGCCAGAGGCCAGCGAGAAGCCCCCTATGGCCGCCTCCCTAGCCTTAGCCGTGGTGAGCTCGAAGAGGAAGGCTATGGTGCCCACCACCGTCACGGCCGAGCCCATGGCCAAGACCACGGGATCCATGAAGGCCATCAGGGCCACGCAGGTGGAGGCAGCCAGGAGGGGCGTGAGGGGGTAGAGCGGGACCTTGAACTCCCTGGCCAAGTAGCGGCGCTTTCTCCTCAGGACCAACAAGCTCAAGTTCACCATGAGGAGGCCGGCTAGGAAACCGAAGCTGGCCGCGCCAGCCAAGAAGTGCGCGACACCCGAGAGGGTGAAGATGGCGGCCGCCAGGGAGGAGAGAAGCACCGCGTTATGGGGCGTCCGGAACTTGGGGTGAACGCTGGCCAGGGCTTCCGGGAAAAGGCCATCCCTGGCCAAGGCGTGGGCTATGCGGGCGGCTGAGAGGAGGGCTGAGTTCAGGCTGGTGAGAGTGGCCACGCCACCGAGGCAGGCCACGAATACCTCGCCAGCAGGGCCAAGCGTGGCTCTACCAAGGAGGGCGAGCGGTACCTCGCTCCTGGCCAGGGCTTCCCAGCCCAGGGAGCCTACGGACGCCAGGGAGATGAGCGCGTAGATCGCGCCGCAGGCGAGAACCGATAAAATGCAGCACTTAGGTATGATCTTACCGGGTTTCCTCACCTCGCCGCCCACGGTGGCGATGCTCTCAAAGCCCCAGTAAGCCACGAAAGCGAAGCCCGTGGCCGCGATCACGCCCTCGATACCCTTGGGCGCGAGCGGGCGGAAGTTAGACATGGATATAGATGGGGCAGCGGCTAACACAAGGGCCAGGAGGCCAGAGACGAGGAGTAAGGTGAGGGCTAACTGGGCACGCCCCGCTTCCCTCACGCCCACGAGGTTCAAGAGGCAGAAGGCCGCCAAAGCTGCCTCAGCGACGGTTATGGGCTCTACCGGGAGGAAGCTGGCCAATATCAAGGCGAAGCCCGTGGCGTTCATGGCCGCGTAGAGCAGATTGCCTACCCAGAGGAACCAGCCGGTCGCGAAGGATATCAAGCCCCCCACGGCCTCACGGGTGAAGACGTAGCCACCGCCCGAGACGGGCAAGCTGGCCGCGAGCTCGCTGTAATTGAGGGCCATGACAAGCGTGATGAGGGCTCCGAGGACGAAGGAGAGGACAACGGCTGGTCCAGCCATGCCCACGGCATCGCCGAGGACCACGAAGATGGAACCGCCTATGGTGCTGCCCACGCCTATGCTCAAGGTCTCCCAGAAGCCCAGCCTCCTCTCTAAGCTGTGCCTGCTCTCCAGAACCGACATGCCCCTACGTGCCCTCGGGCATGCTTAAAAGTATTTCCGGGGAGATGGGCGTGCGCGGTAATCGCTTTTAAGAGGGCGGGCCAAGAAGGCAGGCGAGGCCAAGGTGAACCTATTGAGCGGCGGGAAGGCCGAGCGCACCCTCATACTCTGCGTGGATCGGGACGATGACGTGGGCACGAAGGCCAAGGTCAGGACACCTATAATAGGGCGTGAGGACGTTTTAGAGGTCGCGACCAAACTAGCCGTATCTGACCCGGAGGAGGCAGATGCGAACGCTATGTTCGAGGCCGTCAGGCTATACGACCAGCTAACGTCCTCAGCCAGCCCGGGAGAGGCTTATGAGGTAGCTACCATAACCGGTTCCCCCCTCGGGGGCGTGAAAGCCGATAAGAAGTTGTTGGCTGAGCTAGAGAGGGTCCTAAAGGCCTTCCCAGCTGATGGCGTCATCTTGGTCTCCGATGGCTACGCGGACGAGACCGTGATACCGCTCATCCAGTCCAAGGTGCCCATCGTCTCCGTGAGGCGGGTGGTCGTGAGGCACAGCAAGTCCATAGAGGAGACTGCCGCCCTCTTCTCGCGCTACCTGAAGCTGCTGCTGGAGAACCCGAGGTACTCCAAGATAGTGCTCGGCCTCCCAGGCATCCTCATACTGGCCCTGGTAGCCCTCTGGCTCATGAACCTCCTCGTGTACGCCTGGACGGCCCTATTAGTGGGCATAGGGGGCTTCATGTTCATCAAGGGCTTCAGGCTAGATTACCACATAGAGCGCTTCCTCAGGGCCGTGAAATCAAGGGTATTCAAGTTCGTGCCACCCCACGTCCACCTCATCGCCATATCCTACCTGGCGGGCACCCTCATAATCGCGTTGGGCATCTACCAGGTAGTCTGGTACGTCTTGTTCTACGCGCCCCCGGCCATCAGCCCCCTGCTCTACAACCCGGCCCAGCTCATAGGTTGGGTCTTCGTGAACACAGCCCACATCTTCATAGCCGGCTTCTGCATCCTCATACTAGGCCGCTGTATCCACTGGTTCGTGAGGAAGGACGAGAGGGGCTGGTACGGCATAGTGGGCCTGGTGGTGTGCGCCTGGTTCTATAAGCTCTTTTACGAGGTAGGCAGGATACTCATGAACCCCATGCTGACCTACACAGGCCTCATGACCACCGTCTTGCTCGGTATCGCGCTCACTTCCATAGCCACGCTCATCGTGAACATTATTAAATTGAGGGGGTCAAAGCTCGGGGGAGGGGGCCTTGAGGCAGGAAAAAAGAGCTGAGGTAGCCGTGATAGGCGGGACGGGTTTTGAGAAAGTGCTTGAGGGAGCAGAAGAGGTAAGGATAGGCACGCCCTACGGCCTCCCCCCGAGGATACTCGTCGGCGAGGTAGCTGGCCGGAGGGTAGCCATTCTCCCGAGGCACGGGCCAAGACACGAGCTCCCGCCCCACAGGATAAATTACCGGGCCAATATCTGGGCCTTAAGAGCCCTAGGGGTCGAGCGCGTGCTGGCCACGAACGCGACAGGGGCCATAAACCCTGATTTCAGGCCAAGAGATCTAGCCGTCCCCCATGATATCCTAGATTTCACGCGTTCTAGAGCCCAGACCTTCTACGAGGGGCCGGAGGTCGTCCACATAGATGTCACGGAGCCCTTCTGTCCCCAGCTCAGGGCCATCCTGCTCCAAGTGGCTAAGGAGAAAGGCCTGAGAGTGCACGAGAAGGCCGTGCTGGCCTGTATGGAAGGGCCTCGCTTCGAGACGCCAGCCGAAATAAGAGCTCTCAGGATACTCGGGGCCGATCTAGTAGGCATGACGGTAGCGCCGGAGGCCTTCTTGGCCCGGGAATTGGAGATGTGCTACGCCACCCTCTGCTTCGTGTCTAACATGGCCGCTGGCATGCAGGACAGGCTGACGGCCACGGAGGTGCTCGAGGTGGCCTCAAAGCTTCAGGAGGTCGTCAGAGACGTGGTGGTAGAAGCCATAGCCAGGCTGCCGGAGGAGCGCGATTGCCAGTGCGCTAGGGCGCTTGAGGGGGCAAGGCTGAAGCCATGAAAATCATAGAGAAGCTGATATCCTTCTTGGAGATGTTAGCTCGTTGGTTAGACATAGACATACACAAGGTCAGGGCTGCCTTAGCCAAGTTGGGCGCTTATGACTTCTACGAGCGCTGGCTGGAGCTCCAGGTGAGGGACGGCCCCATGCCCGAGCACATAGGCGTGATACTCGATGGCAATAGGCGTTGGGCCCGCATGTATGGCCTGGAGCCCTGGATGGGCCATAGGGCCGGCGCTAAGAAGGTAGAGGACCTGCTTAAGTGGTGCCTAGAGCTAGGCATAAAGACCATCACGCTCTACGCTTTCTCCACGGAGAACTTCAAGAGAACGCCCCGCGAGGTAGCGGAGATCATGAGGCTCTTCGAGCGCAAGCTCAAGGAGCTTAAGGAGACTGATGTCCTGAAGAAGCACAAGGTCCGCGTGAAGGCCATAGGGCGCGTGGAGCTCCTACCCCCCCAATTAAGGGAACTGGTAAGGGAGGTCGAGGAGGCCACTAAGCACCATAACGAGCGCTTCCTGAACATAGCTGTGGCCTACGGAGGCCGCGCCGAGATAATAGATGCCGTGCGCAAGGTAGCCGAGGACGTCAAGGCTGGCCGGCTGGACCCAGAAGACATAGATGAGGAGGTCTTCGAGCGCTACCTCTACACGGGTTACCTGCCAGAGGACATGAGGGACCCCGATCTGATAATAAGGACCTCGGGTGAAGAGCGCCTTAGCGGCTTCCTCCTCTGGCAGTGCGCTTACAGTGAGCTCTTCTTCGTGGACGCTTACTGGCCAGAGTTCAGGCGCATAGACCTCCTCAGGGCCATAAGGACCTACCAGATGAGGCAGAGGCGCTTCGGCAGGTGAAGTCCCCCGAGTCCGAGGCCTTTTTTACTCGGCCTTAAGCCCGTAAGGGAACCTGGTCAGGACCTCGCGTCCTCCCCCGGTCACTAACACAGTATCTTCTATACGGACGCCGCCTTTCCCGGGCAGGTAAATGCCGGGCTCCACCGTGACCACGTAACCGGCCCTCAGGGCCTCTTCCACGCCCGGCGCCAGCCTTGGAGGCTCGTGGACATCTATGCCCACTCCGTGGCCGAGGGAGTGGACGAAGTAAGGCCCGTAACCGGCCTCGGTTATAATACCCCTGGCTACAGCGTCTACATCACATGCCTTAGCGCCCGCCTTCACGGCCTTAACGGTCTCCTGCTGCGCCTTCAGGGTGAGCACGTGTAGCTCCTCCTGCCAGGCCTCAGGCTTGCCAACCACGAAAGTGCGTGTCATATCGGATACGTAGCCCTCGTAGGTGGCTCCTAAATCCACTACCACGAGTTCCCCCTCCCGGAGCTCCTTACGCGAGGCCCTTGCGTGTGGGAGAGCAGAGTTAGGGCCGGAGGCCACTATGGTCCCGAAGGGGTGGCCCTCTGAGCCAGCTTTCCTCATAGCTCTCTCGACCTCGCCGGCTATCTCAAGTTCTGTCCTGCCCGGCTCGATGAGCTCCGAGACCACCTCCATGCCTTTAACCGCGATCTCGCAGGCTTTCCTAATGGCCGCTATCTCCCGCTCATCTTTGACCTTCCTCAGAGCCCATACGCCCTCTTCGATGTCGACCAGGGCTTCCTCGCCGAGCTCCTTGACCAGACGCCTGTAAGTCCTCACCGGCAGCTGGTCGAAGCCCAGCTTCCTGACCCTGAGCTCACGGAGTACATCGCGTAAAACGTCATCTACCTTCTCCGTTACCTTAATGTGCCTCACCTGCACGCCCGTGCCCGAGAAGTGCTCCTCGGCTGCTGTCAGGTCCACGCCGCCCACCAGAATGGTCGGTGACCCACCATGGGGTATCACTAGCCTCACGCCGCCCTTGAAGCCCGTGAAGTAGAATATGTTAGATGGGGCCGCGATCAACAGGGCGTCTAGGCCCGATTCAGCGACCAGGTCTCGGGCTTTACCTAGGTGAGCCGGGGATGACATGCCACTATCGAGGCGTGGCCGCGTGCTTAATAGGCTTGGGGGACGCCGTGGGGCCGATGCCCTTCACGCCGGGCCAGGTTCAGAAGGCCATCTTGAGGGTCAGGAAGGAGCTGGGCTACAGAACTAGGGTCAGGCCGAGGGTGAAGGCCGTTTACTATCACGAGGAGGACGATTTCCTCTTAGTGGTGGTACCGGATAGGCCAGATAAATCGGTGGCGCTGGGGCCCTCGGGCAGGGTCATTAAGGCCGTCGGGAGGGCGCTTGGGGTCTCACGCGTGGCCGTCCGCTCCCTCACGGACCTCGTGGTCAAGAGGGCCAGGATCAGAGAAGCGCTTAGGAGGGCCCAGCGGATAGCTAAGGCCGCTGACGGGCTCTTGAGGGGCGCCCTAGAGCGCGTGGTAAGGCTCCTTAAGGCCGAGCTGGCTTATCCGCCAAGGGAATGGCCTTCCCTCGAGCCCTTAGGGGAGCCGGTTATAGTAATTGGCTTCTCGGGCGGCGTGGATAGCACTGCTATGCTCTACACGGCTAAGCGCATAGGCCTCGAGCCCCTTGCGGCCACGGTCAACGCGGGCGGCTGGATGGTGCCCGAGCGCGTGAGAGAAATCGTTAAGAGCCTGGCGGCCAGGTTGGGCGTGCCCCATGCCTTCCTTAAGGGAGACGAAGAGGCCTTCAGGCTCGTGCTGGAGTGGGCGCGTGACGGGCGTAGGCACCCGTGCAAGATGTGCCATGAGAAGATAGAGGAGGCCGTGGTCCACTACGCGCTAGAATTGGGCGTGCCCATGGTGGGTTTCGGCGACCTCCTGCCCACGGGCCGCTACTCCATTTACTGGTTGAGGGCCGGGGGCCGAGGCCAGAGGCTCTTGAGGCTAAACCTCATGGCGGCCCTAGCCCTCTGCAAGAGCGATACCATAGTGTTGGCCGAGAAAGCAGGGCGCCCCGTAGAGAAGCTGCGCTTTGGTTGCCCTCTCCTGGGCGTGACACATAGGGAGCATAAGGAGACGGTGCTGCCCTCCATCCAGAGGGTCCTGAGGGAGACGAGGGCCGGCATCTTAGAGCCCAACCAGGCCCTCGAGCTCATTAAGAGCATTATCCGGCAGGCGATGTAAGGCGGAGAAGGACACTTTCACAGAACTCTCAGGCATCAGGAGCCGCCATGTGATGACGTAAGGCTTAAAATAGCCTAGCTTGTAGCTAGGCGAGGGCAAGGGTTGAGGCTGAGGGATATTTCTCCCCCTTAGCCACCCCTCTCCCTCAACCCTTGCCCGCCACGGCCTCTGAGTCCCAAGTGAAGACCTCAGGCTACTAGCTCTTCGAAGAGGTCTATGAAAGAGCTGGCTACCTTTTCAGGAGAACGCTCTTCTAGCAACCTCTCAGCAGCCCTCAGGGCCTCCCTTGAACGTGGCCCACCGCTCAGGGCGTCTAAGAGCAGCTCCCTGAGCTCGCACCTATCCGCGTACTTCAGCACCTCTGGCCCGTGAGGCTCGAAGGCCTCCCCTATCCTAGGCGCCAGGATGGGCCTCATGGTCCCCACGAGCTGGTAAAAGGCCGTCGAGACGAGCGCCAGCGGCACGGCAGGCGTGGCGGCCTTATGAAGTATTATGGCGTCTGAGGCTATGGCGTACTGGTCTATCTCCTCGTTCCTAAGCGGGCCGGTGAGGCGGACCTCTACCTGGGGGTAATCTGGCCAATCGAATTCCCTGCCCGTGAGCACGAGGAAGAGCACGTCCTTAAGGGCCTCGTCGGGCAGCCGGGGCAGGTAGGGCTGGTAGCCCCCTCGGGCGTAGCAGAGCACCACGAGCCGGTCAAGCGGCAGGCTTAACGCGCGCCTGGCGGCCTCCTTATCGCCTGTACGCCTGGGCAAGCAGGGCCAGGGGATATAACGCGCCCTCTCACCGTAGATGGCCTTAGCGAACCACTCCTGCCGCTTATCGAAGTATACGACCGCGTCCCAATCAAAGGCGTAGAACTCAGGTGGCTGAGGTGGCACGCGGCCCAGGATATTGTTCTCGTGTAACACGTGCACTATGGCCTTGGCCTTGCGCCTTAGCTGGGGCCAGAGAAGGGCTAGCTTGGTCATGGGGAGCTGCTTGAGGTCCTCCAATACCAACACGTCGTAATCTAACGTGAGGAGGGGGCGTGGGTCCAGGAAGTTCGTCTTGCCGGGCGTGCCAAAGCAGCGGATGACGAAGGGCTCGTCTGGCCCGAACATTACGTGGCCGTGGAAGTCCTCCTTGATGAAGGAGAGTACCTTGACATCGTAGCCCATGTCGAGCCATGCCCTCACGAGCGGGTAAGCGTGGAAGAACACGCCGGAGTCCGAGTTCCAGGCCGTCATGATGGCTATCTTCTCCACTGGCATGGCACGCACCTCTCTCGTGGCCTTCATGGCACGCTATGAGAATAAAAGCGCCCCTACGCGCGTCCCCGGCCTCTCATGTGTTCAGCTAACTCCCTGGCCTTGGCCAATACGGCCTCTATGTTGGCCCAGTGAGAGCCCTGCCAGTACACCTGGCCGCAGCCGGTGCAGCGCCAGAAGCGCTGGTGGTGGCGCCAAGAGCCCTCGGGCACCAGGCCTCTCACGGCCTCCTTGGGCACCTCGGCCACGGGCGCGTTACACTTCGGGCACCTAGAGGCCTCGAGGTCTACCTCAAGTCTTATGCCCAACTTGGCCGCGAGCTCGGCCAGCCTCTCGGCCTCGGTAGCCCCCCTCACCAAGACGGCCTTCAGGCCCGATAAGACCGCCCGCCTGTAGAGCTCCACATCAGCTGTTAGCAGCACCCTACTCTCCCTGGCCGCCTGACGGAGGAGCTGGTTATCGCTGGCGTCCCTGCCGTATTCAGCATCATAGCCTAACAGCCTCAGCCACCTGGCCAGCTTGCCCAACATGGCATCTACTAGGAATTTCAAGGCCTCAGGCCTCCCTGGGGCGCTTAGGCCTCAGGATAGTCCCGCAGCCCGGCTCGGCCACTACCTCTCCCTCGCGGAAGGCCACCACGCCGTTGACCACGGTTATCACGGGCCTGCCCCTCAACCTCATGCCCTTAAAGGGAGAGTACTTGGCCTTTGACCTGAAACTCCCTGGCCTCACGACCAGCTCGGCCTTGAGGTCCACTAATACCAAATCGGCTGGCCAGCCCACCTCTAAACGCCCCCTATCCAGGCCGAAGACGCGGGCAGGCCCCTCGCACACCAACCTAACCAGCTCGGCTAAGCTGAGCCTCCGCTCGGCTACCTCGTTGAGCAGCAAGGGCAAGAGGGTCTCAAGGCCAGGAAAACCCGGTGGCACGGGGCCAGGGCCTGATTTCTCCTCTAGGGCATGGGGGGCGTGGTCACTGGCCACTAAGTCAATCTGGCCAGTGTAGAGGGCCTGTCTCAGCCGAGCCACCACGTCTCCTGGCCTGAGGGGCGGGTCGACTAGGGCCAAGGTGCCCAGACGCCCGTAGAGGTCCGAGGTCAGGAAGAGGTGATGTGGCGTGGCCTCAACCGTGAAGCCCGCCCGCTTAGCGGCCTTTAGGGCTCCTGGGACGCTCACGTGGCATATATGTACCCTGCGGCCAGCTAGGAGGGAGGCTAAGCGCTCCACGGCTTTTAGCTCGGCTTCCGGCAGGTGGGAGGCCAGGAAAACCGAGACAGGGTCGCCCTCGCCCTCTCCTCCAACGGTCTCCGCGGCCTCAGCTATAACGCGTGGGTCCTCGGCGTGGAAGGCCACAGGTAAGCCAACCCGGTTAGCGAACTTCACGGCCTTGACGAGCGTGACTTCGTCCGAGATATCCAGGCGCGTGAGGGGCTTATGCAGGTAGGCCTTAATGGCCACCGCGCCTGCCTCGGCTACATGAGGCAGCTCGCTTAACTCGGCGGGGAAGAGGCAGTAGAAGCCCACGTTCGCCACCGCGCGCTCCTCGGCCTTCCTAGCCCTCTCGGCCAAGCGCTCAGCGCTATCAACGGGCGGCACCGTATTAGGCATGTCCAAGACGCTCGTTATGCCGCCGGCCACGGCAGCACAGGTGCCGGTCCAAAAG
>Ga0190367_1002164_pt1 | contig 10319 bp, 6 predicted proteins | sample 4872181011_MG_FD_171838 | JGI IMG/M metagenome (GOLD analysis project Ga0190367, IMG submission 171838) | Hydrothermal vent microbial mat bacterial communities from Southern Trench, Guaymas Basin, Mexico - 4872-18-10-11_MG | ecosystem: Environmental > Aquatic > Marine > Hydrothermal vents >... | reverse complement strand
ATGTAAAGAATATTGATGGCGGAGAAGAGTCTTCAGCGAGTGTGATGTTCGCATTCTCAACATCTTTTCCTGCGATTGTCACGACGATTGAATTTGAAAGCGATCCTGCGCTTGCAGTTATCAAATAGGTTCCGTTTGTCAATCCATGTAAAATATAATATCCGTTCTCATCCGTATAATCTTCTGCGCTTGTCCTGTTATTTGTGACATGAGCGTTGAATATGCCCGTTCCGTTCTCATATTTCACATATCCGGAAATGCTATATGTCTTTCCAGCGGATTTTGAAGCTTCTTTTGTATTTCCGTAAGCTCCCAAGTTTATTCTTCCGTTCGGATAATCTGGCTCATTAGAGTAATCATCTGTTGGGTCTCCTGCGTCTATGCAAGGAGAGGTGACATTGTCTTTCACCCAAGCAGAGCCGTTCCATCTTCCGTATTGGGATTTGAGATGGAAATCTCCGTTTTCAGGGTCGGCAAATAATGGGTCAGTGGAGATATCACCAGTTCCTGCAGAGCAATTAATATAGTTTCCGCCGGTATTGTTCCACACATCATTATACGATATATTTGTTCCATTTCTGATACCCGCGCCCTTATTGTTCACTATGATATTGTTTTTTACTGTTACTGGCCAACCCTCAGGATTGTATATCCCATCACCGTCGTTTCCCACTATGGTATTGCCGTAAATTGTTACCGTATTTTCGCCACCTTTTGAGGATTTTATCACGATGCCATGTCCGGCGAAAGAGCCGGTGGAATAGTATCTACTATTATAAATAATATTTCCAAAAATTTTGGCCTTAGTGTGCGCACCTGCAAATGCATATACCTGAATACCCCAACATGAAGAATCGCCCAGGATATTGTTGAATATTTCAATTTTATCTCCGCATGCGGCAATACTTATTGCTCCATGATTACCCCCGGCCCCTACGACCATATTCTCTGTTATTGTTACACCATAACTTGAGTAAATATGTATACACTTTCCTCCATTAAAAATCTTGTTTCCTTTTACTAAACTACCAGGATGTATAGAATCAAAATCACCAGGAGTGTAACCGTCTTCAGGCTTCCAGTCTGCACGCAACGGCCATACTCCATTAAATTCAATTGAATTCCACGCCTTGATATTAGATATCGTATTGTAGATAACTTTTACCCTGTGACAAGCACCAAAAAATCCCATCTGACCATAACCGGAGAGAATACAATCTTTAACAGTAACATCAATGGAATGACCAATTCTAGTTCCCATGCTATCATCGTTCCTGCTTTGGGATTGAGGATTAGCTGTTCCTTTAATTTCTGAAATACACAAATTTATTGCTTCTGTTGCACCAATTCCAAAAAATGAGTCCCATGGACCTGGAGCATCTTTGGTGTTTACTGTCATTTTTTGAACCCTGACATTCTGTATGATTTCTTCCGGATGATCTTTAATCCACTCAAGTAGTGCACTCAGTTTAATAAGATTCTCACCGAGCCATCGCTCTCTAGCCCATACATCATCAAATTTTCCAATTACAATAGCATCTTCCTGCTCAGTTACTTGGTTAATTATAGTCTTATCCATTCCCTGCCCTGTTAAAGTAGTATTACTGTTGCGAATGCGTAGAGGAGAAGTAATATTCCAAGTTCCCTCTTTAAGTTCAACAATGCCTCCTTCTTCTGGTAAAGAATCTATTGCTGATTGGATATCTTCTCCTTCATTTACTTCAATGAGGTTTGCGGTTGTAATTGTCCAGCTTACGATTGCTCTTTCTGGAAGTCCAACAGCAGGTGTTTTCATGCACGCTGCTTCTATGCTCCATGTAGAAGTTTCATTTGGAACTTGCCATGTAAATGAGCTTGTTTTTGTGTTGTTTTCTGTGAAGTTTGCAATGACTCTCGCTCCAAAATAAACTTCCCAGACCCAATCACAACTTTGGTTTGAGGTGGCTGTGAAAGTAATTGTATCACTCTGTTGAACTTTGTAGATTAAATCTTGTGGATTATCCTTGTAAGTCGGGTTTCCTCCAGAGGAAGACCATGTCACGATAGAAGGGGTTGCACTGACTATGCCCATACAAAATAGGAGGCAGAGGGCGATACTTAAAAAAACAAAGATTGCGATATGCCTTTTTACCCCCTTATCTTCTTTCCCCCTCATACTGATAGTGTGAATGGAATGATGCCATATATAAGTTTTTGGAAAAATGTAAGCCCTAAACCGAACCTCTTTTTCTCAATTTATAGATGTAATAAACAATAATTTTGAATATTTTTCTTTTAATTTTACATAAAATTCTGACAAATGATGCTTATTTTATATTGAACATTTTTAAAATTACCTTTTTCTAACATTGATATTAATTAAGAAAGCCTTTAAATTGACCTTTAAAACTTCCCAATAACACTGATATATGGAGTAAAACGATCATTTTATATAATTCTTTATCTCAGGAAGTTCAGAAGAAAAATAACATAATTAACATATTAAAAAGGGGGTCTGATTGAGCACGGTGCGGAGGGTCGCGAGGAACACAGGTATTATTATTGTTGGAGAGATCGTCTTCAGATTAATATCTCTGGTCGTCACAATATATCTTGCGAGATATTTAGGCACTGCAGGATTCGGCAAGTATAGTTTCGTGTTCGCTTATCTTGCATTCTTTGGTGTTATAACAGATTTGGGACTTCAAACGATTCTTGTCAGAGAGATGTCTCGTGACCCTTCAATTACACCAAAGTTAATAGGCAACGCATATATTATACGATTGATATTGACTGTTACTGCAATTATTTCGTCAATAGTTGTGATAACGCTGATGTCATATCCTGCGGATACCACGACTTATGTTTATATCGCTTCCTTGACGGTGCTATTTGTATCCTTCAGTGATTTTTATCGCACAATATTTGAAGCGAATCTCAGAATGGAATATAGCATAATTGCGAAATTGGCTTTTAAGGGATTGTCTGCAGGGCTTATATTATGGATTGTTTTCGCAAAAGGCACACTCTTGCATATAATGATTGCATTGGTGTTCTCGGAGATGGTCAAAACTCTGCTAAGTTATTTGTTCTCAAGGAAATTTGTAAGAGCTCGATTCGAAATTGATTTTAAGTTGTGGAGATATTTGTTAAGGGAAGCTCTACCACTCGCACTCTCCAGCGTCATTTTGATAATTTATCATCGTATAGATGTAGTAATGCTTTCAATGATGAAAGGTGATACGCCTGTTGGGCTTTATTCTGCTGCATATAAACTGTCAGAGCCTCTCTCTCTTATCCCAAGTGCGCTTGTGATGTCCTTGTTTCCAATAATGTCTGCATCTTTTAAAAGTTCGGGAGAAAAGCTGATAAAAACTTACAGACTTGGTGTTAAGTATCTTTTAATTATTATGTTACCCATCGCTGTGGGAACAACGCTCATAGCTGACAAAATTATCTTTCTGATTTATGGTCAAGAATTTTTTGGCTCGGCGTCCACACTTCGAATATTGATATGGACATTAATATTTACTTCCGCAAGTCATGTTTCTCTTCGTCTCTTGATTTCGATAGGTAAGCAAAGACTGAATACAGTGAGCCATACCTTGTGTGCTATTATAAATATAGTTCTAAATCTCACCTTGATACCGATAATGAGTTACAACGGCGCTGCTGTTGCAACATTAGCGACGAATATGTTTCTTTTTGCTCTGAGTTTCTGCTATGTTTCTCGAAGTATAGGAACACCTCCCTTGCACAAAATGCTAATAAAACCAACAATTGGCGGAATTTTAATGGGTATTTTTGTATATTATTTGAAAGATCTCAACATATTATTGTTAAGTTTTATGGCTTTGGTCATATATTTGATAGCATTATTATTCCTAAAAACTTTCACTAATGAGGACATGGATATAATCAAGGTGTTAATATTAAATAGAAAGTAATTTAAAATGAATGTTGAATTTTCAATTTTCCTATTCCTTCTTTAATCTTTTCTTTCTCATTCATTTTTTGATACCTTACTTCTCTTCTAGCAATATCGCTGTTCTCTTTAAATATTTCTTTTAAAACCCTTCCGTCCATATCCTCCGGAACCGGAACATCCATCATGTGAAGAATAGTAGGTGCAATATCAATTATCTTTGCTCCTTTAATCTGACCTCGTTTAATGTCTGGACCGTATGCAATGAAAATTCCATTCATTTTGTGAGCATGTATTTCATTCGGGTTCTTTGAGAAGATGTCTCCGTATGGACCTGGGTCGGATATATATTCTTGATTTTTTGTCAAGACCAAAATATCTGGTGCTTTATTAAGATAAGGTCCAGAATAAACTTCTTCCTTTTTTAATGCTTTTTCTATAACTCTCTCGCCGGTTTCAGGGTCTTTTAAATTATATAATTCCCGAATTATGTAATTTCTCAATTTCTCATATTCTTCACCTGGTTCAACAATTCCCTCTGCTTCTCGTCCCTTGAGATTGATAGAAATCCCCATCCAATAAGCATGTTGTGAAAAAAGATATGCTTTAGTATTACGCCAGTCGGTAGTTATCCGGGGTAAAGAGTGGGTTATAGATTTTGGAAACAGTCTTTTCAAAAAATCTATTCCCAATAAGGATAGATAATAATTAATTTTTTCAACTGTTATGCCCATATTTGAAAGTAAATTTAATAAAATTTCTTTTCTTGATTGTTTCTTAGCATGATAATTTGACTTCATAATTGTAGTATGTGTGATATACTCTTTTTGTAAACCCTTTTTAGTTCTGTATAATCCCAGATTATATAACCATCTGTTTATGCGTATAGTTTTTTTAACAGGGGTCATACCATGATCCGATATTATTATCACGTTAGTTCGCTGTGCATCTGTATGTTCTAAGATTTCAGCAATTGATTCGTCAACTTTTTGATAAACCTCCAAAATTTTCCCCCTATCTTTTAACAGATGACAAATAGTATCCGTCATTTGAAATTCAACCATAAAGAAATCATATTCATAATTTTTCATGAGATATATTGCTGCTTCTTTTCTTTTTTCTATTATTTTTAATAACTTCTTAAATTTTCTTCCTGGGTTGTTAAGTATATTCTCATCAGGAAAAATAATATATTCCCCTATATTTTTCTCTAATTCCCCAACCACATCGTTAGGATACGCATAGTTTTTAGTTGGAGGAGATAGATATCCAGAAATCATAATTCCATTAATTTCCCAAGGGGGGTAAGTAAGAGGCACGTTTAACACAATAGATTTTTTTTTCTTGGCAGTTAAGAAATCCCAAATACATTTACCTTTTATATTTTTGGAATTAACCAAACTATATTCATAATCGCCACTTTTTTTTCTTTTTACAATTACAAAATCGTAAATTCCATGTTTTCCAGGATTCATACCGGTCATAAAGGATGCCCAAGCAGGAGGAGTTATCGGAGGAATGGTGCTTTGAAGATCCCCGTAAACTCCACATTCCATTAATTTTGCAATAGTAGGTAGTTTTCCCTGTTCAAGCCAATCCTTTATGAAATCAAAACCAACACCATCTAGACCTATCACAAGCATTTTTCTCTTCAAAGATCCTCCGTTCCTTATTGTTTCACTCATTTCTTTATTATAACTCTTGATTGTTCTCTATTTAACATTTTCGCACTTTTTAGCTTTCACAGCCAATCCATATCCCCCTTTGTTTGTTCCAAATATCCTGTCCGATATCAAACATAAAACATAGAGGATAGGTGCTGAAGCCCTAAATAATTTCCCAGACCATTCAAGATTCATTCCTAACTCAAAGAAAAAGCTTGATATAGACGAATTCAGATAATATTTGCTATAAACCATATTGAAACCGGCTTTCTGCAATCTTTCTTTCAACTTAGGTATGGTATAATAGTTCACAACAAAATCAGTTTCTCTGTGTTTTTCTCTGACATATTCTTTTGTCTTAGGATAAGACAAACTATCAACGGTCAACACAATATAGCCATTTTCTCTCAAAATCCTGTTCATTTCTTTTAGCGCTTTGATATCATTTTGGAAATGCTCTAAAGAGCAATTACATACAATCTTATCAAAATAACCAGATTTATAGGGTAAATGCTCTGCATCACCGACCACAAACTCGCATCTTATATGTTCAATCATTGCGAAATTTTTTGCTTTTTTTATCATAAATTCCGAGATGTCTATTCCGTGAACTTCACAGCCTTTTTCTGCGATTTTTAAGCTCAATGTTCCTCCTCCACAGGCAATATCGCATATTTTGTCCCCTTTTTGAGGATTGAGCAATTTGAAAACGAATCTCCACTCCATTAACCTCGTAAATGTCGTTGTGCCTATTAATTTGAAGATTATATGGTTCAAATATCTTTTAAGCATCCCGAAATCTATCCTAATTTGTATTTTTAACGGATTCCAGTATTTTTAAAACATGCTCAGATAAGTTACGCCAGTCATACTTTAATGCTAACCTTCTTGCATTTTCTCCAAGCTTCTTGGAGAGTTTTTTATCATATAAAACAGTTAAGAGTTTATCTATGAAATCCTTTGAATCAGAAGCGAGCAAAAAATCTCTGTCCGGCACGGCGTCATTGAACCCTCGCATTCCTTCTTCCGTAGATACAACAGGCTTTCCACATGCGAAATAATCGGCTACTTTATTTCTCGTGCCACCGCAAACAGCAGAGGGGGGGTAAGGAGCAACGCAAACATCCGCTAAGTTGATATAAGAAGCCAAATCATGAACGAAACCTGTATAAATGACATTGGGAGATGGAGGTTCAAATTTAGGACCTCCTCCCATTATTACAAACTTCACATTTTCCACTCTTTCTTCAATTTTTGGAATCATTTGAAAAAAGTATTTTAAAGCAGTATTATTTGAAAAGAATCCCCTTGGGCATGTGAACACTATAACTTTATCATCGTCGGAGATACCCAATTCCATTCTTATCTTAAAATCAGGTTCTGCTGGTCTAAGAGAATTCGTATCCACACCGTTCTTAATAAGTTCTATTTTCCCCTCAGATATACCGAAATATTTTATGAAGAAATCTTTTAGTTCCCCCGATACTACAATGATTTTATCCGCTATTTTCAAAACTAATCTCTCTTGGATTTCCACTTTTTTTCTGTAATATGTGTTACTGGAAAACGCATTTATTTCCATAACTGAAGACCCGTGTGCATCAAAAACAAATGGAACTTTAAGCAGATATTTTAAAGGCAACGCCCTCAAGGCATTGCTTAATTGATGAACATATAAGACATCTGGTGCAAAATTCTTGCATTCTTTATACATTCTGAAAATGTCTCTGGTGGTGCGAACAACCCAAAATCTGTTTTTATAATACTTTTTTTGCAAATACTTTATACCCTTTTCCTGCCTTTCCGGAGGTTTTGTGCAGATATGTAATATTTCGCATCCAAATTCCACTAAGTTTTCAGATATATAATACGGTCGTGTAGTAGAACCGTATGGTATATCTATATTAACACTTGAAATCATGCATATACGCATTTCCTTATCTGATTCTCCATATATATATTCTCCCACAATCGTATATACAATCCCCGTTATCATATGCAAAATGAAGGGGTTTTGAAGGATAAATGCCATGGTGCCAAAGCACGTTCCCCATGCATCTCTTATTTTCTATAACATAAGAGAGTTTGAACGGCTGAAACCTTCCAAATTTATGGATATAATCCCATGTTATTTCCCCAACAGCAGGACCTTTATAACCATCAAACCAAAATTCTTCAGATGTTATTGGATATCTTTTGAATTTAGATAGATTAAGGTCAATAAAACCATAGATAAAATCACTTATAGTGGAGCCTGTAAGAACATAGGAGGTCTCAGATGCAGCGAAAATCCTTTTACCAAGTGTAGCATCATTTGATATAGCAGAGCCATTCAAATGATATTTCATCCATCTTCCCGTCAGATATGTGGAATCCTCCATATATCTCTCATGCATTCCTCTCGTCCCTGGAGATGGCAGAAAGTGTATGAACTGATAATAAGAGGAAAAACATAGAGCAAGGAGAAGAAAGGCTACGACAACAAACGATGACCTTCTTCCTTCCAATTTCATAATATTTACCAACCCTACACAAGATAATGGTATAACAAAAATGGGCAAAAACCATTTCAAATACGTCGGTATATATATAAAAGTGATGAGGGAAATTGCCGATAAAAGTATAAACCACTCCTCTAATGTTTTAATTTGTTTGAATATTAAATATAAGAGGCCTCCAATAGCGGGAATTATCAATATCCCTATATATCTTATATGGCCTTCCCATACCGGAGCGTATCTTGAGCCTCCTTCGATGAAATGTCCTGTGAAGAAGGGTATGGAATACATGCATAAAAATCCGCAAACGGGTATAAAAGGCGTCAATTTATGAGTTCTTTTTTTACTTATAACCTCTATCTTACTTCTTAGCTTGAAGCATATAATGAGAATTAAAAAAATAAGGAAAGATGGAATGAGGAAATAAAATAGGTGATGTGTAGCAAATAAAAAAGTTGCCAGGATGAATGTTAGTGGTATATATTTTGTAGAGAGACGACATTTTAACAACAGATAAATAAGCAAAGGTGCTAAAACAACAAAAAGACCCCTTGTGGGAATTGTCCATGTTGTATATGCTAATACTCCAGGGGAGGTTGAGAAAGCAAAGGCGACCAAAAATTTGAATAAATCATCATTTATTATCGCTCCCGCCATTGAATATGCTGTGAACATGCTTAAAAGACCTATAAACACACAGTATAGAAATATAACCCATCTCATCTCTAATCCCGTTGTTTGCGAGATAGCGGAGAGAAGAAATTGCATAGAACTTGAATATGATGCAGGGTAAAGTCCGATAACAGAGAGAGGGTGCAAGAACCATTTAGCATAACCGAATTCATTTAATGAATTCACCATTATGTGCATCAAAAATGAATCCGGAAAAATTTCATTAGGCACTACTTGAAACCTGAGAATAATATTAAGTATTATAAAAAATGAAAATAATTCAATTTTTACTTTCTTTGACAGTTTCATCCTCTATATTTCACCTAATAATCTCACTACCTCAAAGCATTCCGCATATCTGCTTCCGATTTCATATCCTCGGTGGCGTGCTCTCGCCTCCACTGCTTCAAGAAAATCCTTTCCATACTTCTTCACTTGGCTTTTATGCTGCTTAAGTGCTTCCATTTTTATGTGGAATGTCGGCGTGATGTCAACATAATACTGATTTCTGAACCCTAAATATGAGCGTCCTGCGGGATATTCAGGCTCATACATCAATATGTTCCTCACATATCTGCCGGCAGCAAGCACTGATTGCGTTGTTCTCTTATGGTCTTGATGCGTGTCATGATACCAGTGTGTGTATATAATGTCTATATTATATTTATCTATGACCTCGTTAATTGCTTCTATTGCTTCGACAGAATAAGGCACTTCTTTCGTCTTGAAACCGAGATTTATCAGCTCCTTTGCGCCCAATATCCTCGCTGCTTCTCTCTCCTCAATCTCACCTTCTTCTTTTGAGCGGAGAACTGTGCCATCGTAATATGTGTATGAGGATTCAGCCATGATTAATATGATGACATTATCGCCATTTCTTGCGTGTAGTGCAACTGTGCCGCCACATCCTATCTCCACATCATCTGCATGCGCTCCTACTGCAAGAATGTTCTTAGCTTTTCTTGACATTTCTCTCCTTCAATAAATCTACTATATCTTCTTGCATTCCACTAATAATAAATGTGCCAAAAAATAACAGAAAGGTGTCTTCTCCAAAGACCTATCAAAGGGTGCAAATACAGTCTCAAAGGCATTTAACATGTTTCTCGGAAGCCAATGATTTAAGTTTAGGATGCCTACTATTTTCACATTCCCTTTGAATACTGAAGAAATTGTCTTTTTCAATTCAATAAAGTCATACCGATATGCGTAAAGATTTACATTTTTCGTTGTTTCTTTTTTTCTCCCCACGATCTTTCTTAAACTGTAATTGTAAGTAGTTAGCACGAACTTTCCGTTCCGCTTCAATACCCTGCGAACCTCGTAAAGCATTTTCAATCTCTCATTTTCCGAAGGTATATGCTGAAGGACTTGCGATGAGATGCATTTATCAAATGAATTATCTTCAAAAGGCAAATTGCACGCATCTGCTCTTATCAAACATATTTTATCTCCGCGGGATTGTCCCACACTACAACGAGCTCTGCATACTTTTAGAGATTTTATTGAGAAATCAAGACCCACAACTTTACAACCAGCACTTATAAGTTTATGAGCAATTCTTCCAGTTCCACAGCCCAA
>Ga0190367_1002163_pt1 | contig 10323 bp, 10 predicted proteins | sample 4872181011_MG_FD_171838 | JGI IMG/M metagenome (GOLD analysis project Ga0190367, IMG submission 171838) | Hydrothermal vent microbial mat bacterial communities from Southern Trench, Guaymas Basin, Mexico - 4872-18-10-11_MG | ecosystem: Environmental > Aquatic > Marine > Hydrothermal vents >... | reverse complement strand
GTCTTTGTTGGCCTATTTATGAGTTTACCCACGCCTTCAATCATAAATTGGTACACCATTCTGGTATTACTATATTTTTCTGGCTAACAAATTAGTATACCAATTTGGAATAGCAAAAAAATATAAGCGATGAGTGTGAGGGAAAAACATGAAAACCACCGAGATATTACCTTTAGCCGTCCTTTTAGCCTCGGCCCTTCTTATAGGATGTACCCAAGAGGAAAAGCCAACTATTGGAAAGCCAGAAATAAGGGGAATAGGCCATGAATGGGGAAAGATAACTTCATCAACTACTGAAATAATAACGAATATTAAAGTTTACAACCCCAATCCAATACCACTGCCACTAAAAGATGTTCTAACCGAAGTCTACATGAACGGCATAAAAATGGGAGAAGGTTCAGCATTAAAGGCAGAAATTAAAGCAAACTCGGAGTCGACTATTGTCATTTCAACAAAGCTCGAAAACGGTAGAATTCCAGAATGGTGGGTTTCACACATTAAAAATAGCGAGAAATCAACAATGAATATAAAGGGCTATTTAGTCTTTGATCTCAAAATTACAGAGTTTAAGTATCCAATTGAGCTATCAAACCCAATAGAAACGGATATACTGGCTGGTTTAAGCTCAGACACTCCACAGAAGATTAACGTCGGTCCCATTACTTTAACAATCACGTCAACTAAATCCTACTGGGGAGAAGTCAACAAAGGTTACACCGAAATCATAACTTTAGCCACAATCCACAACGATAATTTAATTCCAGTACCGATAACAAAGTTCCACTACCTGGTTGAAATGAATGGTATTAAGATTGCTGAAGGCTCAAGTGACGTTGCAACCGTTATACAGCCCAAGTCTGAGGCAACGCTCACCTTTATCACAAAGCTCGACAATAAAATGCTCGATGAGTGGTGGGTCAGCCATATAAAGAACGGAGAGAAGACAGAAGTCAAAATCGTTTTACAGCCAGTTATTGAAGTTGCTGGCAGGGAATTCAAGTTCACTTTAGCTGAAAAGGAGTCCGAATTCACAACTAATCTGCTTGGTTAGCTGGAGGTGGTCGCATGAATATAAGTAAGATTGTGTTATCAATCCTGCTTGTTTTGTTGTTTCTATCTCCGGCAAGCGCTTTAGGTATGCTTAAAGTAACTGTTATACCTAAGGATCCGACAGTTGGCGAGGAGGTAAGAATCGTAGTTACAACAGCAGTCACGAATGAACCGGTAGCGGGAGCAAAGGTTTACATTAAGAGCGATGTTCTCGGAAAAACCCTGATTGGTGAAACTGATTCAATCGGAGAGCTGAGGTACGTATTCGAAGAGCCAAGTACATACATGATTGGGGTGGAAAAGGAAGGGTATGCTTCTATACCGGTTGAGTCTGGTGAGGTTGTCGTTGTAAAGCCAAAAGGAGTTTTAGAGCTGACTGTAACAGAAGTTGAGGTTGTTGAAGAGCAAGGCAAGGTTAAGCAGGTAACGTTACAGCCAACGGAAACCCCGTCGAAAAAGCTGAAGTTTATGCAAACGACGAGTTCATTGGTTACACAGATTCGAATGGATTGCTAACTTACAAATTTGAGCCAGGAGCATACATCATTGTGGCAAAGAAGACTGGATACCTTCCAGCTGCTGGATTCAGCCTAAACATTGACGAGGAGGAATTGAGAGAAAATCTGAAGGAGAAAGTGGAGGGAGTAAGAGAAAAGCTACCACCAATTGTATTTATGAAAGATTTGCATCCTGAATACTTTGTCATTGGAGATGATGAAAGTTACACAGTTTCAGCTATAATCTGCGACGAGAAAGGCTTGAAGTATGCAAAGCTCCTGTATTCTACCGATGGAATAAACTGGAGAGAAGCGGAGAGTAGTATTAACACCTTACATAGTACTCATATCCTCGAATTTAAGGTAACTCCACCTCAAGTCTACAAAGTAAAGGGTACAATTCCACCACAGAAGGCTGGAACTGTCGTTTTTTACAAGTTCGTTGCTGAAGACGAGGACGGAAATAAGGCTGAAAGTCCAACAGGAATGTACTTTGTCGTTGACGATAAGAACAACTTGAGAATCGTGATAGTCGATCCGTGGGTTAAGTTATGGTTGCTCAAGCTGAATGCTGAAAAGTACGCTGATGCCGCTTCGAAGATGGTCAGCTACAAGATAGAGGCTGAGTGGTTAAGCAAAGCCTACGATGAGGCAAAGAAAGCTAAGAAGTTTGACCTCATAAAAAGGCATTACTGGGAGAGATTAGGTAAATACAATTTCATAATCGTTGATCCTAACGAAGTCGAAGAATCACTTAACTTCAAACCAAAGGTGTTCATTCTATCAAACCTCCTACTTTCACAGTGGGTAGTTCCCCACAGGCTGATAGAATATGCAAGAGAAAACAACGCTGGAATTATAACAACACACGGAACGATCTTCGATGAAGTAGTATGGACTGGAGATACGAGAAAGGAAGCAAAAGAACTTGGAGCAAGAGAACATGTTGGAGATAAGCCAGATGTTTACACATCGGGCAAGGAAACCATTGCGTTGTTACTTGGTCTAAAACTTTCCCCAGTCGTTGAGTATGCGAGAGATCAGATTGCAGAAACTTTGTGTAAGAGCAATGATCCACAAGTTAAAGCTGCAGGAAGAGCTTTGGGTTCAACGCCTTTACATCCAGCTTACGTCCCATTCAGCGGTAAGATGATAGTTGAAGAAGATCATGAGGTTGTTAGAGGACTTGGTAAAGAGTTTTCCATTTACATTCCCTCAGCTTACGAAAGGAGATTCAAGGCCTATACAACCTTTGGATGGCAATACGTCCTTCCATCCGAACCGGTTAGAATTGTCAAGGAGAGATCTAAGGTAGCGAAGGAGAAGGCAAGGGAAATCTACGACGAGCTATCTGAATTCACTAATGTTTACGAGGGCCATAGAGCAGACACTAATACTATGCTATCATCTTTGGATTCAAAACTACTTGACTCAGTCCTCAGTCTGAGCGTTGAAGACGGTAAGATAAAGGTAAGGATTGAGGATAGAGAAGCCAAGTTCGATGCCGGAAGAGCTAAGCCGGTCATCGAATTCTTTAAGAAGTATATGCCGGTGAAAGTCGTTGCAATTTCTGATGACTACTTGGCTGGAGTTATTGTTCACGATGAGTGGTTCAGAAAGGACGGAATAAGGGCTGTGTACGTAACGTTCGAAGCTGAAGCCTCGAGTGATAATGCTGCATGGAAGTTGATGGAGAATTCTGTTACATGGGTGTCGAACTTCGAGTACAAAGCCCAAGATGTAACACAGGAACTGGCAGAACTCGTGAGGGAGATGACTAAAGAAGCAAAGTCAGCAGGAGAGAAAGTAACTTTAACGCCGATGTCAAAAGCTACAGAAACTCCCGGATTTGAAGCAATAATTGGAATTATCGCTCTTGCTTTTGCATTAAGAAAGAAATAATTTTTTATATTATATTATAATCTTTTTTATTTCAGATTTTACCCTTAAGCAGCTCAGCCCCCTCTTCAACGATTACTTTCGTTGGTGTTGGTAGCTTCTGACCAGCCCTTCTCAACGCTTCTTTGGCAAAATCGAAGAACTCTGGTTTCGTCCAGAGGCTCATTATCTTCGTGCCCGGAAATACCCTTGCTGCTAATCCTACAGGTTTGCCAAAGGCAGCCCTCATTCCCTGCGAAATTCTGTCCGCTCCAGCCCCTACTGCCATTCTGTGCTCTCTCAAGATGTGATGCGGGTATATCCTCACCTTCAGGAAGTAGTTGCTGCTCCCCGCGCGCTTCGCTATGTACTTGTTCGCTGCTATACGAGCCGCTTCTAAAGCTGTGTCTCTAATCTGCACACCTTCCACAGCTACGAGCGTTAGCTTAACGGGAAAGCTTGCCGCTTTGTTACCCATTTCAAACTGCCTGAGTCTTATGCCCGGAGCACCGTCAATGTACTCTCTCCTCGTATATGGTCTTTCAAGCCTCCTGAACATCCTTGCCGGCTTCTTCGCCATGGAGCGTCACCTTGTTTAGCGTGCGTTGAGGGCTATTTAAAACTTCCGGGCTTAGAAACTAGCGATTGCAAAGTACGTTAAGGCTGATAACAATGGAACTGTGAGGTTGTCGTTGAGATAAATTTTACCGACTCGCCCACATCTTTCCGCTACAACACCAATGGCTGATGCAAAAAAAGATGCCAGAGGATTGAGGTCGAGAATTAGCAAGACGAGCAGAGTTACTATAAACATCGAAATGCTTGAGATTGTGTTCAAATTCATCTTCTTGAGTATGCCCGCAATTCCATCGCCAAGAGAACCGAGCACTATCCCAGCGAAACAAGCTTCCATGGGTAAAAGGGCTGTTATAAGCGTTGCAGAAATGCCAAAGTAGAGATGCGCTCCAACACCATCTACCTCGTAGCTCCTCAAAATCCACTGGGGGAAAACCCCGCATCTTCTTCTTGCAATCTCAAGCAGGGTTGCAAAGAGTGTAAGGGAAGCTACTATAAGCAGTGTTACTTCTTTTCCGGCATATATGTATAGGGGAATATAGCCAAGGCCAGTAAAATGAATCAGCTTTCTGCAGATCTCAGCCTTCATTGACTTAATGCTGCTACCTCACTTTTGAGCCCGGTGGTACATCTTTTTCTGGATGTAGTAAAACTGGCTTTCCATCGACATCAGCAGCAAGTATCATTCCTTGGCTTTCCACGCCTCTTATCTTTGCTGGCTTGAGGTTTACAAGCACAGGGACGAGTTTGCCTACCACGTCTTCTGGCCTGTAAACCTCCGCAATACCTGCGACGAGTTGTCTGATTTCGTTGCCAACATCAACTTCAAGGCGAAGGAGTTTATCGCTTCCCTTTATCTTTTCAGCCTTCAGTATTTTCCCAATCTTTATGTCAAGGCGTTTAAACTCCTCGATATCGATAATCTCCTTCTTCTCTTCCTTTTCAGCCATTTCAGCCCTCCTGATTCTTTCTACCATTATCCTCTCCATTTCCTCCACTTTCTTCTCGTCAACCTTCTCAAAGGGGACTTCCGGTTTTTTGAGTTTAACCTTACCCAAGGGTATGAGAACATCCTCAAACTTTACCTCTCTCACGTTTAAACCTATACAGCCCGCCATTTTCTCCATCGTTTTCGGCATGACAGGATACGAGAAGACTATCAACGCTTTAGCAAGCTGCAAGCAGTTTGCAATAACTTTCATGCACTCCTCTTTGTTCTCCTTTATAAGTTCCCACGGCTTTGCGTTCTGGAAGTACAGATTGCCAAAGCCAGCGAGCTCCATAAATGCGTCGCTTGCAACCTTGAACTCCCACTCCTGCAAGGCTTTCACGATCTTGTCTCTGGTTTCTTTAATCCTCTGCATAACCTCTGCATCCACACTGCCAACATCAACGCTGCCGAAGTTCTTCCAGGCAAAGTATAGCACTCTATACAAGAAGTTGCCGAGCGTTGCAATCAGCTCGTTTTTTACCTTATCTCTGAAAACCTCCCAGGAGAAGTTTAAATCGCGCTGATGGGAAGTGTAGTTGACTATGTAGTATCGCAGGTAGTCTGTGTTAAAGCCAGCTTTAAGGTAGTCGTCTTCAACCCACACGACGTAACCCCTGCTCTTCGAGAAAGTCTTGCCCTCAACCTTCACCATTCCGCTCGCCACAACAGCATCGGGCAAAGCGTAGTTTGCGCCTTTAAGCATCGCTGGCCAGAAAATGCAGTGGTGGTAGACGATATCCAAGCCGATAAAATGGATAATTTCCGCTTTGCCTTTTATCCATATGTCTCTCCAGTCACAACGCTCCTCACACGCTTTTTCGGTGAAAGAAATGTAGCCTATGGGAGCATCGACCCAAACGTAGACGACGAGGTCTTCGCCGGGGAACTTAACGCCCCACTCAAGATTCCTAGTTATGCACCAGTCCTTCAGCTCTCCCTTAACCCACTGCTTTGCGTAGTTCAATGCGTTCTCAGTTCCCTTTAACTTCTCAAGGTAGCTAAGCAGGAAGTCTTTGAAGGCTGTAAGACGGAAGAAATAGTGCTTCTGCTTTTTAAACACAGCATTGCTGCCACAGATCTTGCACTTCGGTTCCTTAATTTCTCCCGGCTCAAGATGCCTGCCGCATCCCTGATCGCATTCATCTCCTCTTGCTACGCTTCCGCAGTAGGGACATATGCCCTCAACGTAGCGGTCTGGTAGGAAGCGTTGGCAGTTGGGGCAGTACGCAAGTTCTATTTCCTTTGGATAGATGTAACCGTTCTCAATCAGATTTTTTACGAGTTCCTGAGTTCTCACGTGGTGGTATTCGCTATCCGTTCTGCCAAAGAAGTCAAACTCGATATCCAAGGCCTTGAAAACCTGCTGGAAATGTTCATGATACCTGTCAACGAGCTCTTTTGGAGCGATCCCTTCTTTCTCAGCGTTAACAACAATGGGCGTTCCATGGCAGTCGCTACCACATATGAAAACTACATCCTCGCCAAGCATTCTGAGATAGCGAACGTAAATGTCAGCCGGTATGTAAGTACGCAAATGCCCTATGTGTGCTTTTCCGTTAGCATACGGCAGGCCGCAGGTTACTAACTTCAATTTACCACCCTCGCTAAGCAGTGGGGGAAGCTATAAATCTTTTTACCTGCAATTAATAGAACTACGAATCCTTAGAAGATTGCTCAACTACTTAGAATTCTTGTTTTAATCCTTTAGACTAGAAACCTTAAGAAGTGTTAAAGAAATCAAACTCGACTGCAAAGAAAATGAATGCTGAGGTTTATCTTGGAGTAATCGAAAATAATTTAAAATCAATCAAGCACGCCCTTCGTACTCCTAATGTTCTTAATGTTCTTGCCCCCCTCTTCTATTGCTTCCCTGAAAGCTATGGCGAACGCTTTGAAGGAAGCCTCCATCATGTGGTGTGCGTTCACCCCCTTAAGCTGTAGATAAACGTTTATTCCCGCATTTCTGCACAGTGTGTCGAAGAAGTGGACGAAGTTCTCACCACTCATACTTTTAACGTTTCCAACGCTACCCTCGAAGTTGAAGTAACCCCTTCCGCTCACATCTACGCCACAAAGAGCAACGGCATCATCCATTGGAATTATGGCATCGCCAAACCTTGCTATGCCTTTCTTGTCTCCTAATGCCGTCTTTATCGCTTCTCCCAGCGTTATTGCAACGTCTTCTATGGTGTGATGTTCATCAACCTCAATATCCCCTCTCGCTTTCAGCTTCAAACCAACGCCGCTATGTTCGGCAAAGGTTTCGAGCATGTGGTTGAAGAAGGGAATACCCGTATCAACTTCGTAATCTCCACCATCGAGGTCTATTGAAATCTCTACTTCAACCTCCCTAGTCTTCCTCTCTATTCTTGCTTTTCGCATGGCATGCACTTCAATTTAAATAATAATAACTTTTCCATCAAATGCTCAACTATCTTCTTCAAGTTCAAGTACGTCTTCGAGACTAAGCTTGCCCGTATAGAGGGCTGAGCCTACCACAACTCCAACAGCTCCGGCTTTTTTTATCTCTTCAACATCTCTCCTAGTTGTTATACCACCCGCAACATAAACAGGCAGAGATGTGCCTTCTACGACTTCCCTAACCTTCTCTATGGCAGCCCCCCTCATCAAACCCTCAACGTCCACGTTTGTGTAAAGAAGCGACAAATCGCAGTCCTCATAGAGTTTTGCAAGCTCCACGGGTGTGAAGACAGTTTCCTCCTTCCATGCTTTCACGACGACTTTATCCTTCCTAGAATCTATTGCGACCATTATTCTTCCCGGATAGCTGGATGCAAGCTCCTTTACCTCTCCAACTTTTTCCACAGCCATCGTACCGACGATCACCCTATCTATTCCAGCGGAAATTAACCTTTCAACGATTTTTGCATCCCTTATTCCGCCTCCTACCTGAATCTCAGCTTTAACCCGCTCTCTAATTTCAAGAATAAGGTCTTCGTGTTTAAGCTTCCCTCCAAAAGCGCCGCTTAAGTCGATGATGTGTAGAACTCTGGCTCCTCTTTTGACCCACATTTCTGCAATTTCAACTGGGTTTTCCAAAGAAACGAGAACCGCGTCCTCTTTCCCCTGCTGGAGCTGTACACATTTACCATCCTTCAAATCGACTGCTGGAATAACCCTGAACATCGCCCCGCGTTGATGGCAAGCTAAATAGGTTTTTCGGCTTTAACTGTAGTTCATAGCAGACTTTATATCCTGCCAACACCAATGCAAAGCGATGAAAGTCGTGCTGTCTTTGGGCGGTTCAATGGTCATGCAGGACTTTAACGCTGAAAGGATAAAAGCATATGCGGAGGCAATAGAGAAAATTGCATCAAAACACACGGTTTTTGTGGTTGTTGGAGGGGGCAAGATTGCAAGGAACTACATCACAACGGCAAGAAAACTTGGCGCTGATGAAACCCTCTGCGATTATATGGGTATTGGAGTTACGAGGCTGAATGCAATGCTACTCGCTTCAGCCATAAAGAAAGCCCCAAAGGTCATTCCAGAAGATTTCAGACAAGCTTATGAGCTGTCGCTGAGCCATCCCGTAGTAATAATGGGCGGAACCTTCCCTGGGCACACAACTGACGCCACGGCTGCTTTACTTGCTGAGTTCGTGAATGCCGACGTTTTGCTGAATGCAACGTCTGTTAATGGTGTTTATTCAGCAGATCCAAGAAAAGACCCAAATGCAGTGAGATATGACAGAATTAAAGCAAAGGAGCTCGTTAAGATAGCCTCAGCGGGAGAAACTAAGGCTGGAAGCAGCAACGTAATAGACCTGCTTGCAGCAAAAGTTATAGAGAGGAGCGGGATAAAGACCGTTGTTTTCCTCGGAGAGCCTGAAAACATAGAGAAAGCAATCAGAGGAGATGTAGAGGAGATAGGGACGGTTGTTGAATAGTTTTTGTCTTGACATGCAATAAATCCATCGAATAGATCTCCATTGAAGCGAAAGCAAATTGAAAAACAGTATTAGATTTAGACTTTCTCCATAACCGTATAAACCTTTTATACTACTCAAACTCCTTCGGCGTAACGATATGAATTTCAAAGGGTGCAAAGACATCTATTGCCTTCAGAATTTTAGCTCTTATTCTGCCCCGCTCCCACTGGCTCTTTGGAGTGTTTTCTGAAACAATTAGAACATCCATATCGCTTGCAGGCGTGTGCTTGCCCTCAACAACTGAACCAAAAACGTAAACGTCCGAATGACAGGATACTTTCAGCTATCTTTTTAATCAGCCGCATACTGTATGTAATTTTCAAAATACTTCCTTTCCTCTTGCGCGATCTCTAACTGCGTCCATCAGGTTCATAGTCCATCAACCAACTCCTTAATCCGCTTAGCCAAATTGAGCATGTTTTCGAGTTCTTTTCTCTCGAATTCAGAATGTAGCGGGATGTTATGTTTTTTCGAGGCTAGATATACCATCTATGTGCTCGTCCATGAACGTATTTCGTCAAGCTTTGCCGTAACTTTTCCAATTTCCCTAGCAACTTCTTTATGGAGTGTGTTTAATCTCCGACCAGCAGGAACAGTTTGAGATAAAGTTCAACAAACTGCTGAATGTTGATGCAAGGTCGAACACGTCGGAGAGTATTCTCCATTTTTCCATTTTTCGGCTCTTTCTTTCAGTATTTCTATTTCCCCAACGCTCATTTGTTGCTAGATGTCTTTGCTAAAATAATGTTTCGGCAAGAATAAAAGATTAATACGCATGCAGCAACATTTTAGCATGGAGGACATTGTCAGATTCCTCTTTGAAGCGGGAATGCTCAAGCTTGTACCTCGCTCCGGCTGGTTTAAGATAGGAGTAAAGAATCCGGAAAGCGTTGCCGAACACACATTTAGAACGGCACTCATAGCATTTATCCTCACATACCTCGAAACGTCCGATTCATCAAAAGCCGGTAAGGCTGCATTTCTTGCTCTAATTCACGATTTTCACGAAAGTCGAACACTCGATCTGCATAAGCTTTCAAGAAAATACGTAAGTCTTGAACCCGAAAAAGTTCTAAAGGAGCAACTCGAGCTTTTGCCAAAAGATTTGCAAGGTGAGGCTGCAGAGATTATGAACGAACTTGGGGACTTCGTCAGAGACGCGGACAAGCTAGAGCTACTGCTTCAAGCCAAGGAGTACTCGGAATCTTACCCATCAGCAACGATCTACGCTGAAAGACTTGAATTCAAGACTAAAACAGCAAAGAAGCTTGCAGAAATTATAAAAAAAGCGGATTCGAGGTGGTGGCTTAGGTTTGAGTAAGGGCAAGCTAAAGCCAAAATTCGTCTGCGACCGGATGCTCGGAAAGCTCACTACA
>Ga0190367_1002162_pt1 | contig 10327 bp, 10 predicted proteins | sample 4872181011_MG_FD_171838 | JGI IMG/M metagenome (GOLD analysis project Ga0190367, IMG submission 171838) | Hydrothermal vent microbial mat bacterial communities from Southern Trench, Guaymas Basin, Mexico - 4872-18-10-11_MG | ecosystem: Environmental > Aquatic > Marine > Hydrothermal vents >... | reverse complement strand
AGCTTTAACGTTGAGAAAATGAGAAGAGTGAGTCCTGACGAGCAATCCATGAAAGGTGTTTTATCTAAAGCTTTGAGAACGGAGGTTACTAAACCTAAGAGTGTTCATCCAGGAATAATAGTTTCGAAAGGAAAACTTGAGGAGTTACTAAGGAATAAACAGCATATAATCTTTAGTGATAGCAGAGGCACAGATGTGAGGCAATTAGGAGATGTTCAGTCTGTAACCGCTATAATACCATTAACTTGTTTTGATGAAGACGTTAAGCAGCTGCTAGTGAGAAGAAATGCCATGCCTGTTAAAATATCTAAGAAACTAAGTACACCCGATGCTTTGATAACGATACTAAATAATGAGCTAGATCGAAGGTGGTTGATTGCTAAGAAAAGCTGAAGAAATACTAAAAAAATATACGTTATGTGATTCGTGCCTTGGAAGGCTTTTCGGACTTAAAGGTTACGGATTAAGTAACAGTGAAAGAGGTAAGGCTATTAAAACCCTACTTATAATGGACCATTATAAGGTCAATGAGGGAATAACAGATAGAGAATTGATTATAAAAATTGCTGAGACAGGTTTTAAGCCAGCGATAGAACTAGCTAGGAAAGAGGGTTTCGAAGTAGAAATAAGAACATGCTATTTATGCGAAGGAATGATAGACAAAGTTAAGGCTTTAGTCGGGAAAATGATCGATAAACTTAATGATTATCAGTATGAGTCGTTCCTAGTGGGTTGCAGGCTTCCTAGAGATATTATTGAAAAAGAGGAAACCCTCTGGTCCTCATTCTCGCTTAAGGATGCTGAGTCCATAAAAAATGAAATAACCAGAGAATTAGGGAAGAGGATAAGTGAGATTACGGGAAAATCTTACTCTCCTACATCACCTGATGTAACAATAATAGTAGACCTGATAAGTGACGAACTTAGCGTATACTCCAGTCCGATCTTCATATATGGAAGGTACAAGAAGAATGTCAGAGGTCTTCCTCAAAATCCTTGGCTTCATGAGGACAAAAGTAGAATAAAGTTTCATACGTCTATAGAAGAGTTAATAACCGAACCAGTTATAAGGGCTTTGAGGGCAAAATCCGCTAAGTTTCATGCCGCTGGAAGAGAGGACGTAGACGTCAGAACGTTAGGTAATGGGCGTCCATTCGTAGTTGAGGTAAAATCACCTAAAATAAGGAAAATTGATCTTTCGTCGTTGGAAAACCTAATAAATAAAGAGGCTGAGGGACTTATAGAGGTTAAAGATCTAAAACTAGTTAATCACAGCTACGTTAGGGCAATAAAAGCTCTAGCCGAGATAGCTAGGAAAACGTACCTAGCTAAGGTTACTTTTGATAGACCTATTAGTGAGGAAGAACTAGCTAAGTTAGAATCATTGTTTAAAAATATAACAGTTAATCAAAGAACCCCGTTAAGGGTTCTGCATAGGAGGCAAGATAGAATTAGGAAAAAAGTCGTATATGAGGTTAAAGCGAGAAAAATAGAGGATAAAATAGCAGAGTTTGAGATAGTTTGTCAAGGAGGTCTATATGTTAAGGAGCTGATTCACGGAGATAAAGGCAGAACAAAGCCCAATTTTACAGAAATACTAGGTAAGAAGGTGATAAAGATAGAACTTGATGTAATAGATATTGAGGAAAAGATTTAACCTTTAAAGGGTTTTATGTGCTCTTTAGTGGTTATTATCTTCTTAGTCTTATTTCCTATATTAACTGCTATTACGAAAGCTCTTCCTCTCTTCTCGATTATTGTCCCAACCCTGCCCTGATATCTTCTGTGAGGTGCTGTAGACAAGTTCTCAGGAGAGATATCTATGTGTACCTTATCACCTATGTTGTATACGTATAGCAATCTTCCTAATCCTTTATACTTTTCACGAGGAGTTTTCCGAAATAGTTTTCTAGATCTGTTCCTGTAACCTTTAGAATGTCTCATCTTCTCTACACCTTGCGATTTTAGTTATTCCTAGGTTATATTTAAAGCATCTATTATATGTTAATGGGACAATGAATACCCATCGATATTTCAGATCTTCATTTAGGAAGTAAAACCTTAAGTTAGCCGAAGGCTCTCTTTACTGGTACACATGAAAGAAATGAGGGAGTTACTGCTTAAGTACGCGCTACTTAACGCTGTTAAGCATCAAGGAAAAGCACAACTAAACGCTGTCATAAGTAAGGTTTTCGCTGAAAGACCAGATCTAAGACCCAAAGCAAGAGAGCTAGTCTCTCTTGCAAAAGAGGTTATTTATGAGGTTAACAATCTTGATCTCGAGAAACAGAGATCTATAATAGAATCTAGGTGGCCAGAGTTATTAGAAGAAAGGAAAAGAGAAGAGAAAAAGGAACTTCCTCCTTTACCCAAATTTGAGAGAGTAAAGAAGGTAGTTACTAGGTTTGCTCCTAATCCTGATTTCGTACTTCACTTAGGTAGCGCAAGACCCGCTATCTTAAGTTATGAATATGCTAGGAGGTATAAAGGTAAATTCATTTTAAGATTCGAGGATACTGATCCTAAAACTAAAACTCCAATTCCTGAAGCCTACAAGCTTATAAAAGAGGATTTGAAGTGGTTAGGGTTAAAGTGGGATGAAGAATACATTCAATCCCTTAGGATGGAGATCTATTATGAATATGCAGAAAAACTCCTGAGGTCAGGAAAGGCTTACGCGTGTACATGCCCCTTTGAGAGAATAAGGGAAGAGAGAAAAAGAGGATTAGAAGATCCCTGTTCTAATCTTAGTATGGAAGAACATCTAGATAGATGGAAGAAAATGCTCAATGGAGAATATGATGAGGGAGAAGCAGTATTAAGGATAAATACAGGTCCTCATCCGGACCCATCCGTACGTAACTGGATAGCTTTTAGAATAATAGATACGGAGAAATACCCTCATCCTTTAACGGGTAGTAAATACAGAGTTTGGCCCACGTATAATTTCGCATGTGCAATAGATGATCATCTAATGGGAGTAACTTACATACTTAGAGCTAAAGAGCATGAAACAAACACTATTAAACAAGGTTACATATATAAGTTCCTTAATTGGGACCCTCCTATAGCCATACATTTTGGAAGACTTAACTTAGAGGACATGATTCTAAGCAAATCTAAAATAAGGGAGGGTATTACAAGAGGTTTGTTTAAAGGATGGGACGATCCTAGGTTAGGAACTTTAATAGCGTTACGAAGGAGAGGGATATTACCTGAAGCAATATGGGATTTAGTAATTGACGTAGGAATTAAACCATCTTCAGCTATTATAAGCCTAGATATGCTTCACGCATTGAATAGAAAATATTTAGAACCTAAAGCTAATAGGTATATGTTCGTACCAAAACCTGTAAAAGTTAAAATATATAGTGATAGTAAGGAGCTTAAAGCTAAGATTCCTTATCACCCATCTTTTCCTGAAAGAGGCGCAAGAACAATAGATCTAAAAACAAATGATGAATATATATATATTTATCTTTCAGAAGATGATCTTAAAGAACTAAAAAAGGGAAGTGAAATTAGATTACTTGGATTAGCTAATGTGGAAGTGGTAAGTTTGAATCCTCCTATCGTCAGGGTAATTAATAAAGACACAGATTATGCTAAGAGGAAAGGGCTTAAGATAGTTCAATGGGTGCCTTATGGGGAGTCTATACTAACTAGAGTCGTAATGGCTAAGGGTATGAATCTTTATGATATTGAAGGGCTCTCAGAACCCGGTTTAAAGGAGCTTTCTATAGGTGCTCAAATACAGTTTTTTAGGTTTGGTTTCGTAAAGCTTGAAGAGAAAAACAACGCACTTACTTTTATCTATACTCATGATTGAAGAGACCAAGGTTTCCCCCCACTAGCTATATTTTCTGGTATCTTATCCCTATACTTCTTTAGAAACTCAAGGTCTTCCTCTTTATTTCTGAGCTCATCAGGAAGTAATATAGGTATCTCATCAATTATAGGATACCATCTTCCACATTTCTCACAGTATAACAATCCTGAGTCAACTTCGTACTTTATACACTCCTCACATTTAGGCTCTTCTTTTAGCTCTTTTACATAAATATTTTTAAATGAACAAAAAATTTCACATACAGGTTTCTTTTTAAATTTAACTTCTCTATCCTCATATTTGTTAACTTTAAAAATATAAAGTTTTAACGGAAAGCTTTTGTCATATGGACAAGCGAGTATATCCATGAGTCTATACTTCAATATTACACCCCACTTATTAGATCTAGGTACTAAAATATAGAGATACCTTTTACCTACCCACCTTGTCGTTTCTAGCAATAGTTTAAATCTCTATTAATATTATAATGCCAGTCGCTAAAGGTGAGAAATTGGAAAAATACGAAGGATTAAGCCCTGCTCAATTCTTTTATAGAAACAAAGAAATAGCAGGATTCTCTAACCCAGCTAGGGCTCTCTACCAAACAGTCAGGGAGCTAGTGGAGAACTCTCTTGATGCTACTGAAACTTATGGCATACTACCTAATATCTCTGTTATAGTTGAGCCTGTTAATGAAGATTCTGAGAAGATAAAAGTTAAAGTTGAAGATAACGGTATAGGAGTTCCTATAAAAGAAGTACCTAATGTTTTTGGCAAGGTATTTTATGGCTCAAAGTATGTACTTAGGCAGACTAGAGGAGTGTTCGGCTTAGGAGTAAAAATGGCTGTGTTATACTCTCAGATAACAACTGCAACACCTATCTATGTGAAGAGTTCAACTCAGAAATCCAGGATAATCTACGAATATAAACTATTTATAGATATAGAAAGGAATATACCCTTTATACTTAGTTTAAACGTTTATAAAAAGAAAGATAGTTGGCATGGAACAGCAGTTGAACTGGTATTAAGAGGTAATTTCTCACAAGTAAAGAAGCGGGTAGAAGAGTATATAAAAAGAACTGCATTGATCGCTCCATATGCCACTATTTCATTAAAAACCCCTGATGGAGAGATTAAATTCAAAAGGGTATCTAGAAAACTTCCTGAACCACCCAAAATAGGTAAATATCACCCTAGAGGAGTAGACATAGAGACATTAAAAAGGTTGATAAGAAAATCAAACTCTAAAATGACTTTACTAGATCTTCTTTCCACAAGCTTTGACGGTGTTGGAAGGATAACCGCGGAGAAATTCTGCGAATGGGCAGGTTTTAATCCTAATATAAAGATTAAGAAGCTTAATCTTAGTGACCTTGAAAAGCTAGCCAATAAAATGCGGGAATATAATGGATGGAGAAGGCCTAAATCTATAACCTTATCACCACTAGGTGAAAGGCTGCTTAAAGAAGGGGTAAAGAATATACTTAAACCCGAGTTTGTAACCGCGGTAACAAGACCTCCCTCTTCCTATGGAGGTAATCCATTTATAGTAGAGGTAGCGCTCGGCTACGGTGGGGAAATACCATCATCTGACGCTCCTTTGCTATTACGCTTTGCCAACAGAATACCTTTGTTATATGATGAGGGAGCTGACGTCTCCAAGAAGGTTATAAACTCTATAGATTGGAACATATATAAAATAAAATTTCCCGCTCCCTTAGCTATAGTGACTCATGTCTGCTCAACCAAAGTGCCATTTAAAGGTGTAGGCAAGGAAGCCATAGCAGACGTTCCCGAGGTAGAAAAAGAGATAAAAATAGCGATAAGAGAGGCTGCGAGAAGGCTTAAACGCCATTTATCTAGGATAGAGAAAATGTTTGAGATTAAACGAAGGGAGGTGACTATAAAAAGATACATGAATGAGGTGTCTAGATCGCTTAGTTACATATCCGGTATTGAGGAAGAAAAGCTAAAAGACCTACTATTGAGAATCTTAAAGGAGGATATTAAAAGAAGAGAAAGCTCTAAGGCTGGTGAGAAGATTGTCAAGAAGGCAATTGTTAGTAGATGAGAAAAAGGTACTTAAAAGGCTCGAGAGCCTTGGAAAGGAAATAGTTACCCAAATACTTAAAGGCGAGCCTCCCAAATTAGTTATACCGGTCAGAACCCTTTCAAACACGGTATGGGATAAAAAGAATAAGATACTTAGACTTGGTTCTAGAAAGGCTGTTAGGGACTTCTTTGATATAGGTGAATCTAAAAGATTTATGCAAACAGTACTAATGTTATCTATCGTAATAAAGGCTAGAAGAGAGGGGGACTATCCAACTATAAGGGACCTCTACTATACGGGTAAACACACGATAGAGTACTACGATGAGTTTGACAGGAAAAGAAGAGAGGAGACATGGAACGACCAGAGAGAGTCTAACGCCGTCATCCAGGATATAGAAGTCGCTACAGGGCTTTTAAGGGAGCATATGGGTATAATGCATGATGCTAAGGGTAAGATAGTTGGCAATTTAGTAATAAGATCTAAGGGATATGACATAGATCTATCCAAAATGGGTAGCGGTGCCTATGCTATTCCCCCTAATGTTGATAAAATAGAGATAAGAAAAGTAGATGTTGACTATGTACTCGTTGTGGAGAAGGATGCTATATTTGAGAGGCTTAACGAGGAAGAATTTTGGAAAAAGAATAATTGTATATTGATGACTGGAAGAGGACAGCCTGACAGGAGTACTAGACGTATGTTAAGAAGATTGTGGGAAGAGTATGAGCTTCCAGTATATATATTAACTGATTGTGATGCATATGGGTTCTATATATATTCAGTCTATAAAAGTGGCTCTATAAGCTTAAGCTATGAGAGCGAAAGGTTAGCAACTCCAGGAGCCAGATTCATAGGGGTCACAGTTACTGACATAGATGAGTACAAAATACCCAGGAACTACATAATTAAGGCTACTGAACGTGATGTTAAGAGAGCTAAAGAGCTTATGGGGTATCCCTGGTTTAAAGAGTCTAAGGATTGGATGAAACAGTTAAACCTTTTTATAAAAAGACAGGAAAAGATAGAGATAGAGGCTCTTTCAGGTCACGGATTTAAGTTTCTCGCTCGTACATATATTCCTAACAAGATCAAAGGCAGAAAATGGATAGAGTAATCAACTCAGAACCTTTACCTTCTTTGAACCCGAGCTATTATCTTACATACCGAGCATATCTCATTACTGGTAGGCATCCCACAGGATTTACAATACTTTAACTTTATAGGCCTCTTTAAATAATAACTTTCTAATGCAGGTTTATAGATGTTATAAAATGATCTTAACATTGAGAGTTTTGAGGAAGGACTCTCTTGCTCTAACATATCTAATAACTTTCTATACGTGAATCCTTTGGATCCTTTAGAATAAGGACACTTCTCTTTCAGAAAGTTAATACCTTTAATCCTACTATACAGAATAATATCGCTCTCTGGTATCTCTGCTAAAGGCCTTATTCTTGTCACAAGCCTGTCATTTCCGGGTAAGAGAGGATATAATTTCAATGCCTGCTTATAGTCACCTCTTATGTAAGATCTTAAAAGAATATATAACAGGTCATCTAGATTATGTCCCGTAGCTAGCTTATTGAATCCCCACTCATATGCTAGTTTGTTAAGCATATAACGTTTTATAGCCCCACATATTGAGCATGGCCTCCTTCTTTTCATACTTTTAATAATCTCGCTTATGGTAAAACCTAGCTCATCCTTTAGGCTTATTATTTTATACTCTACCTTGAATTTTTCATAGTTTTCTTTTACTATTTTAATATATTTATTTGAATATTCTTCTATACCTAAATCTATTGTAATACCTTCTAAGTAAAAATTAATATCTTCTCTTAATTCAGATAAAATATTAAGAAGAGTTAAGCTGTCCTTTCCACCTGAAACCGCTATAAGAATTTTATCTCCAGGGTTTATAAGTTTGTATTTTTCTATAGTTCTTTTAATTCTTCTCTTAAAATAATTTACAAAATGTAAATTACATAATCTTAAGTTAGCATAATCTAATTTTATAGAAGCTATATTTCCACATATGTTACATTTCAAAAATAGTTCACCGAACTATCTCTATCTTGATTTTAGGGTCGATATTTCTTATCAAAGATATTATCTTATTTAACAGATTCTCGTCATAATTTATTATCTTTATTATAACTTTTTCTATGAACGGTTCAAGCATAATTATTGCTATAAACTTCGAATAATCACCTACTATATACTCATATGCATGTAGTCTCACATAAAGTCCTAGCTCTCTAATTTTAGAAGCTAAGTAAGTCCTGTTAATCCATCTAACTAATGGGTTATGCATCGTCTCTCATATACTACCTGGTACTTAAAAGTAGCTTAGGTTTTTAGGATAAACATCCTTTTAAGGAACAATTTTAGCTTTAATCATACTTAAAGTATATGGGTGAGTAATTGAGGAAGCTCATCCTCTTAGCAGGTCCTTTAATACTAGTTATATTAGCTTTGTCCCCTCCCTTACCTAATACTGAAAAGATAACTACCTCCTTAAACATTAACCCAAAGTTTCCTCAAATAGCTTTAGGCATTCTTGTATGGACTGCTCTTTGGTGGATAAGCGAAATAGCTCCTTTGGGTTTAACGGCCTTAATACCTGTCTTTCTATTCTCCCTTATAGGTGTAGTTCCATGGCGCGAATCTCTTAGAGGGTTTACGGACCCAATAATGTGGATACTAATAGGAGGATTTGTGCTAGCTAAGGCTTTTCAAGTGTGGGGCCTTGATAAACGAGTAGCGTATAAGATTTCAACGATCTATAAAGGGGATAATCCTGTAATGGCAGCCTTTTTCATAGCAGCACTACCTCCTTTTATATTAACTATGACAGGCTCTATTACTGCTTCAACATCCATTGTTTACCCAATAGTGTTAGCATACCTGACTTCTATGGGAGTTAAGGAAGGGAGTAAGTATGCTGAAGCTACTATGTTAACTTTAGGTCAAGCGGCTACCGCTGGAGCTATGTTCATGCTCATAAGTACTCCTCCCAACCTCATAGCGAAAAAAGTTATAGAAGAAAATCTTAGTAACTTCACGCTCACCTTTTTTGACTGGATAATAGTTGGTACTCCCCATGCTATACTAGGCCTCCTTATATCCTGGTTAGTTATATTCAATGTTTTAAAGATCGAGAAAATAAATCTACCATCCGCACGAAGTAGGTTATTAAGGGAGGTGACTAGCTTAGGTCCTATAAAAAAGGAGGAAAAAATCACTTTGGCTATTTTCCTTTTAGTTCTAATTCTATGGTTAACTCCAGGTATGCTAACCTTAATCTCCTCTACTTTCATTCACATAAAACCTTTAGCTGAAACCTTAGATGAACTACTCCCTGAAGCCGCTCCAGCCGTCTTAGCGCTAATATTATTTGGTTTAATAAAAATAGGGGGAAGATCGTTACTTACCTGGAAGGAGATTGAAGAGGGTATAGATTGGAATGTGGTGTTTCTGTTAGGAGGAGGTTTAGCCTTAGGAAGAGGATTAGACGCTAGTGGTTTTTCTAGATGGTTAGCACAGATTATAACAGAGGGAGGTATAGCGAGTTATTGGCAGTTAGTGGCTATAAGTGCCATTTTAGGCTTTGTAGTGACTTATCCAGCTTCCAATACCGCATCTGCATGGATTACTACTCCTATAGCAGCCTCATTAGCTATACAACTAGGTTTTAATCCTGTGCCAGCGGTTCTAGCGGCGGGGTTAGCATGCTCCATCTCTAGCGCTTTACCTAGTACGACTCCACCGATGGCAATAATCTATGGATCTAAGTACATAAAACTCTGGAATATGTTTAAGACTGGTATGATCAGCGATATGTTAAGGTTAACTATCCTGATAATTTTAACTCCTTATCTAGGAGAGTACTTATGTAATCTTAAAGGGATACCCGTTAAAATAGGGCCTTAAGCAATCTATAGAAATTCCTCCTTAAGAGGTTTAACCACATCCTCGTACAAAAGTTTAAGTAAATCAGTGTTAAAGGCAGCGACAGGCATATACATGATGAACTCTTTTACTCCTAATTCTTTAATTATCCTCTTAAGGTACTCCCTTGCGTACTCAGTGCTACCAACTATATGTTGCTTTACATAATCACTATCTTTTACATCTATCTTCTTCTGGTGCTCTCGCCAACATCTCATCATCTCTAATGCTTCTTTCTTATTCTCTCCAACTATTATATCGACTGTATAAGTCAAGATATATCATTGGGATCTCTACCATATTCTCTTAGATAATTTCTGAGAATCGATGATTTTCTCTTATAGTTTTCCAGTCCCCAACCGTAATTCCATTTATCAGCATTACCTCTTTTCCAGCTTCGTGGACGATAGTTTTACTTAGGCCCTCGCGGTTAGTTACTCATGCCTAGGCGTAGGCGCGTCCTTACTACTTTTCGTTTCATGCGTACG
>Ga0190367_1002161_pt1 | contig 10329 bp, 9 predicted proteins | sample 4872181011_MG_FD_171838 | JGI IMG/M metagenome (GOLD analysis project Ga0190367, IMG submission 171838) | Hydrothermal vent microbial mat bacterial communities from Southern Trench, Guaymas Basin, Mexico - 4872-18-10-11_MG | ecosystem: Environmental > Aquatic > Marine > Hydrothermal vents >... | reverse complement strand
CATAATACCTGTCTACATAAATTTGGGGAAGATTGATAAACCAATAAAGCACATGCTTAGGCAACTTGTGAGGGTTGGGATAGACCTCAAAGCGGAGTATGATAATGCTTTAGAGGAGGAAAGCCTGCTCGATCTGTTCGAGAAACTAGGCACGATACTTGAAAGAAGGAATCTATGGCTATTTCTTCTCTTCGATGAATTCCACCTACTGCCTGAGCTTATAAGGAGCGAGGGGTTCTATGGAGGGTTGTCCGATAAGGTTATATTCAATTTTTTTAGAGGGTTCGCTGAGGGGAAGAGGATCAGTTATATTGTCTGTGGATCGATGATAGAGCCATTGATGGAGGCTATCGATGTTTGGGGTGGCAGATTCGAGATTATTTATCTCGGCCCATTCAGCGAGAATAGTGCGGTGGATATGATAAAGAAGTTGTTTGCTGAGGGCGGTGTATCTATCAATGATGAATATGCTAGGATAATCGCTGAAGCTGCGGGGTATCATCCATTCTACATCCAATATATGGGGCACCACATATATGCTCTTGGAGCAGTAAATAACCTCACAATACGACTGGCAAAAAGAAAACTTCATGAGTTTCTAGCACCAATCTTCGATAACTATTTCAAGAGGATGCTAAAACTTGGAAAAGAATACCTAGAAACCATAAAGAAAATAATTGCTGGCGAGTTTCTAGATATTTGGGATAGGGCTAGAGCATCGGATCTGAGAAGAATGGGGATTCTTAAACCTAAGAACGCTAGATACGAATTTATAGACCCATTATTCGAGAGGTATATGGAACAAATAGTCAATGGTCTGGAACCAGTAGAAGTAACGGTTGTTGGGCATTGGGCGGAAAGACTCGTTGGAAACTACTTGTTACGCAGAGGATTTACCCCATATTACTCACATGATAGCCGTGGAGCATTCGACATCTACGTCAAGATCCAAGATATCGACGTTGGAATCCAAGTAAAATTCTCGGTTAAAGGTGAGATATACCTATCAAGAGAAAACGTTGAGAAAATATTAACAACAGCTAGGGAAATGGGGTGGAAACCCCTAGTAGCGATCGTGGGCAAGGAACTAAGATTTATTCCCAGAATAAGGCCTGGAAAACTCACAATAAATGACGGTCATTCAGATATTCTTGAGGCTCTCCTCTAGTCTCTCCATAAATATCTTTACTCTCTCTTTGTCCACTGGGTTATGTGTTTTTCCATACTTCTTGAAGTATGTCCCGACAATTGCTCCATCGGCATATCTTAATAGTTCTATGTTCTCTAGTCTGATTCCGCTCCCTATTAGGATGGGACCCGCCTCTAATTCCTTGGCCCTTACCAGATCTTCTTTTCGTGGAGGTTGGCCAGTTCTTTCTCCAGTCAGGATAACGCATGATGCCAGCCCCCTCTCAAATGCATCCATTATGGTGTCTTCAAGTGACCTCTCCCCCAAGGTCTTTCCATGCTTCACCCTTATGTCTGCGAAAATCCCCATATCTGCGTCCAGCCTACGGATATATCTTAGCAATTCTGGTGCTATCGGCCTTATAATTCCAGAATCCGTAGCGACGGTCTCAACGAACACGTTCACCCTGATGAATCTTGCTCCAGTAACATACGCTATCCCAGTAGCCTCTATTGCCGAGTTTCTGAGGAGATTTATCCCCACGGGGATCGAGACCTCGTTGATTATTTCCTTTACAATTAGTGTCATTGCTGCTATTGTTTCTGGGTTCCTAACCCTTACTGGGTATGGTATGTCCCCGTAGTTCTCCACAATAATACCGTCAACACCACCCTCCTCCAGAGCCCTAGCATCCCTAAGTGCTGACCTTAATACGTTATCTAGGTCACCATCCCAGAGTGGAGAGCCAGGAAGTGGTTTGAGGTGGACTACCCCTATTATTATCTTTCCCTCTTTTTGGAAGATTTCCTGTAGTCCTAGGATTCTCATCTCTTGTATACCTACCGAGTGATTTTCGTCCCACTTTTGCCTTCGAGTACGTCTAGTGCTTTTTCTAGATGGCCTATCACTGCCATTTTTCCTCCGGCCTTAAGGAATTTTATTGCGCCGAGTACTTTTGGCCCCATGCTTCCTGGGGGGAAGTGTCCTTCATTATAGTATTTTTCTATTTCTTCTAGTGTCACCTCTCTTAGTGGTTTCTGGTCCGGCTTACCGAAGTTTATATATACATATTCAACGTCTGTGAGTATTACAAGCATGTCTGCCCCTATTATTCTTGCGACTAGTGATGATGCTAGATCCTTATCTATTACTGCCTCAACACCCCTGTAGTGGCCGTTTTCGAGGATTACTGGTATTCCTCCTCCACCAACGGTTATACATATTATTCCCTGTCTCAGTAGGCTCAGTATTACCTCCTTTTCAACGATATCTATTGGCTCTGGAGACGGGACAACCCTTCTCCATCCACCCCTCGGATCCCTCTTTATTATCCATCCTTTCTCCCTCATGAGTCTTTTTGCCTTCTCCTCATTGTAGTATGGCCCTATGAACTTTGTTGGGTTCTGGAAGGCGGGGTCATTCTTCCTAACGACAACCTGGGTTACTATTGCGACGACATCCCTCCTTATTCCCCTCCTATGTAGTTCATTTATTAGTGATTGCTGGAGCATATATCCTATTAGTGCCTGTGTCTCCGCGTTTATCACATCCAGAGGCATTGGTGGTACCGTATCCTTCGCTATTTCGTTCTGAAGTGCTATTGCTCCAGCCTGTGGGCCATTACCATGCGTTATTACTAGCTCATATCCCTTCTCCACGATATCAGCAAGGAATTTTGCTGTCTTTCTCGCATTCTCAAATTGTTCCCAATATGTCCCCTTCTGCCCCTTTCTGAGTAATGCATTTCCACCCAATGCAACAACAAGTCTCATCACACTCACCACAAGAATGCTATTGGTTATTTACTTAATAATTAACCAACATTTTCCGTGGTCTTGATGGACGAACTATAGAGTGACCACCAGATCTTTATGATTATCATTAGGAGTATAGAGCATCGTGTCCATGCTGCTATTTGTGGTATACTCGTCCTGTCTAGTGGGCCTTCTGTCTCTATTTCGAATAGTCTATATATATTCTGGAAATTGAACCATGAGAGTATTATCATAGCGTTGAGCGCATCAAATACGAACACTATTGTGTAGCCCAGCGGTACTAGGGTGAATAATGGGAGTATTAGTAGGTTCATCTGGGGCGTATAGACATATGTGGAGAACAGAAAAACCGCCATGTATAATGTTCCACCAACGATAACCCTCTCCTCCCCGCTTATGTTAGCGATCACTAGGAGATGTGCGGATATCAACATGAGGAATACCATTACACTGGCGCTCGCATATTTTGCCAATGGGTCTGCTGGGTCAAAAATAAGTATTAGCCAACTATCCTCAATATACCACCCAGCATGATGCGCTATCATACCACTATACCAACCATCAAAACTTATAATCATGAATGGGATATTCCAAGCCAAAAATTCCCCAACAACAACAAGCAGATATGATATGGGATATACTATGGCTCGAATATAAATCATTATTGGGTTTACCTCTCCGCCTTTATCTCTCATTTCTTTGAGCTTCTCCACAAATAGTTGTGTTGCTGGGCCCAACGCCACTACCGCGGGGATTATTTTTCCCGCCGCGGCAAGACCGAACATCAAAGCACTAAGAAGTCTCTTGTTCCGTAGGAACAGGTATAAGCCAAGCAACGCATAGAAGATCCCCATTATGTCCCAATTATAGTTCGTATATATGAGGAATGACGGCATAAGGACATAGTATATTAGGATATGGATACTTCTCCTACGCGTATATCCGGCGAGCTTGTGTAGGACTATTATTGTGCCTATAGCATGGAGATAGAGAACTATCGACATTACTGTATATCCTACGAACGCACGCATGTGCATATTTTCCTTTGGTATCAATAGCATTACTAGGTTTGAGAGAATAAAGAGTAGTGCTACAAGCGGTGGGTACTCAAAGTGATAATCAGCATAAGGAATCAGGAGCCTATCTGCCCAGAGTAGCCCCCTAGCGGATAACAGACCAACAATATCCGAGTATATCCATGTCCCTCCACCAGCGAGTGGTGAGTGTATATAGTATGATATGAGCCATATGAATGTCGCAACAATCAAGACGTCTCTAAGTCTAATGAACTCTCCCTCCTCATGGCCAGACAAGGGTGACACCACAACAAATAATATTTTTTGGTATATCATACACACACTACTCTAAGTGAGCCAATATGAATAGAGACGAAATAAGGGGAAAAATAGTGCACATATGTAGAAAGCTTGTAGCATATAGCCTGACATACGCATCACTCGGGAATGTGAGTGTGAGAGCTAGGGATAGGGTCATCATTACCCCGAGTGGCATAAGATTTGATGAACTCGTGCCCCAACAACTCGTGGTTACAGATCTCAATGGGAAAATTATTGAGGGGGAGAAACCCTCAGTAGAATTACCAATGCACCTAGAGATATATAGGCGTATCCCCGATGCGGGGGCTATAATACATGCGCATGCCCCATATGCGACGGTATATGGGACAATTATGAGGGAAATAAGGTTCATCAACGAGGAAGCAAGAGTATTTGGTGTCGAATATGTCCCCGTATGTAGGTATGCCCCATCAGGCACGAGAGAACTCGCGGTATATGTGGCCGAGGCACTTACGAATAGTAAAGCAGTAATAATTCCCAATCATGGAGTCGTCACATATGGGAGAACACTAGACGAATCACTACGAACCTTAGAGGTCGTTGAAAACCTATCCAAAATGTCAATAATCAAGACCATACTCATGAAGGTTCTCGAGGAATAATACAGACTAGGGTATGGGTCTTAAGTGGTGGTACATATTAGTGCTAAGGACGCAGTAAAACTCTTTTTCCTGAAGACATTATTCCTATCCATATTTCTGATCTCAGTAGTACTCCCCTATATCACAAACTCTCTACGAACAACAGATGACTGGGAAGCAATATGGCTCTCCTGGAGTGATGACCCCAAAACAACAATAACGATAAGTTGGAGATGGGACTCCGAGAGAAGAGCATACATACTCTACTGGAATGAGACATTCAGAGGTCTTGTCGAGACGGACTATCCCTCAGAAATGTTCCACATAACTATACAGGGCCTATCCCCAGGATGCAGATATAATTATGTGATAGGGTATTTCGCTGGGGATATTATGAAGAATTGGAGCGACATTTACCGGTTTAGGACAGCACCAGAGGGGTCTGGGTCCTTCAAAGTGCTTGTCCATACAGATACTCACGCACCAAGCTTCGGATATTTCCAGAGGTTCATCAGTAACGCTGTTGCTGAGGACTTTGACTTTATAATCCATCTTGGAGACATGGTTCAGGATGGGAGAAAGGAATTCTGGATAAACTTTCTTGAGACCGAGAGCGAAATCGCGTCAACACACCCACTAATGGCGATCCCTGGGAACCATGAGGTAATGTACGGTGGAATGGATAACTACCAACTATTTATGGCCCTACCCGGGGAAGAATTTTGGTATTACTTCGTATACGGATCCGCGATGTTTATATGTCTGAATGTGTCCAGTTATGATAAGTTCGTGTTTCCAGAAGAGGAAAGAGAGATGTTTATCTCTGCGATCAAATATGCGGAGGAGCATGGCCTATGGAAAATAGTCTGTCTCCATATTCCACCAATCGAAATATTCCCCCACAGGGTTGATGAGGACGAGAGGAAAATCCTTATCCCATTACTCAGCAAATACCAGCCAGACCTAGTCCTAATGGGTCATGATCACGCCTATGCGAGAGAAAAAGTAAACAATACTACCTATATTATTGTTGGCCCATCAGGAGGATTCCCACATGTATATATAGGAGACACAGACTCCGTTGATCACTACGAGTTTGGATATGGATACATGATACTAGAAATCTCAGGGGACAATATAACAATAACCTACAAGAATATAAATGGGGAGATCCTAGATAGATATGTGATTAGTAGATGAAGATTATTCCTCGACTATTTCTATTTCTACGTCCTCTTTTTTGAGGCCATATGTGTGGTAGTCCTTCGTGAGCTCTATTGCTTTTGTTGGGCAGTGATCCGCACAGAGTCCACAGAATATACATCTATAGTGTATGAACTTTGGCCCTTTCTTTGTCCTGAATCTCTCATCAGGAACCATAACTACTGCCTCCGCTGGACAAACATTGGCACACATACCACAACCTATACATTTCTTGACATACCACCTTATACGCCCCCTATATCCTTCAAATGCCTCTATTGGTTCGAATGGATAATGCTTGGTAAATGGCTTAGAAAAAGCCTTCTTTATTACCTCGCCAATAGCCTTGGGGATAAACCTTACCATACCGACCACCCATATAGGACATACCAATTACAAACTATAATGGATACATATATAGGAACACTAGAGAAAGAGTTATTGAAAATAAAAAAGAGGTTACCTAGGTCTTGTCGGCATTGGATATCAGGATTTCTCCCATATCCTCTACCATTACTGCTATGTCTATTTTGTGTATTCCCTTGGTAAGTCTTATATTGTTTATTTTTATGAGCAGGGTCTCACCATACGCTACTGGAAATGGGTTATTCCTGCTTATGCTCAGGTTTGCTCTCTCCCCAGCACTACCAACAATCACTATGTCCTCATCATTAACCTGTTTACCATCAATCCTTATCCTCAATGGAGCCACTATTCTTGTGGGTTTAATGGGATTCCTTATCGCGAATGATGCACCATCCTCAGTCTCTGCGAGACTACCCTTCACATACAGATTCGAGAAGTCCACCGTTGGTATCTGGATGGGCCCGATCGGGATAGGTATAGGCATTGGTTTCTGTGGAGGTATTTGGGGAGCTTGAGACATGGGTTGTGGTTGCTGGGGCTCAACGCTTTCCTCCCCGCTTACTGGTTCCGTCCCCGTGTATAGCTTCACGAACTCCATCCTTATCCTTATCTCCTTATCAGGTCTTATCGATGCGGATATCCATTTGTCATCTTGAGGGAGCTGGAGGTTATTCCCTATTGTCTCTATATATCCCTTCGGTATTGTTTCGACCCATCTCCTAAGTATCATCGCTAGTTCCGCACCAGTAATTTCTCTTTCTATCGTACCGAGGTTTATTGTGTTCTGCATCTTTCTTCTAGCTATTTCATCAAGAATCCCATATGCGACCCCGCTGGTACCATAATAGTATGCTTTCTTCGCTATGTTTGCTATTGCACCAAATATTCCTCGTTTCTTCTTTTTCTTGGCCACAAAAACAAACGTATAGTTCCCGGCTCCCCGACCTAGCTCGACATTTTCATAGATCTCAAATTTTTCTTTACTATTTTGGAGGCGGTTTGATGCCTCCTCAAGTTTTCTGATGAGTTCCTCACGCTTCATCTGGGTCTCCTTATTTTGTTATCTAGCAAGAAGGATCTATAGATCCTTCCTGCGTGAACTGCAAAGAAAAAATAAAGGATTTATAAAGAGATATGAATTTGGCTGCTCCCTGTGTTTGATATTGGAAGCATATTTTGCCAGATTTAGTGATAGATGTGGATTTTTTTTATTTGGTTTGGAGGGTTTTAGATAGGGTTCGCAGGGGCTGGAAGCTCATGTCTTCATTTTTATAGTTAAAAATAATAAAAATAGATATTCTTTCTATAGCAGTGTTGTGGGTGCCCTTTGATGATAAGTTTGTTGAAGGATGAGAAGATAATAGAGGTGTTATCTCCACACCCAGTGAGCTTCTGGCCCCACTACCTGTTCTTCCTATGGTACATTGTTGTGGGAAGCATAATGTACGCCAAGTATGATGAGATCCTTGGTTGGATTTCGGCAAACATAACATCGATATCATTGATACAGTACATACTCCTCATAATATTCTGGTGGTTTATACTGATAATCCCAGCAGTAATATTTTTCATCGTGAAGATAACCGCAAAATGGGTCATACTATTCACACTAATAGCTGTACTGGGAACAGCGGCGGTCGCTAAGAGTGTGGTTGCCCTCGAGCAGATATGGATTCTCACAGCGGGTATTGGTGCGCTCGGTTTTATTCTGACAGAGCTGTATCGTAGGTCACACAAGTACATAATAACGAACAAGAGGCTGGTAATGGGTGTGTACATGGGTATATTCGGTAAGAGGGAGAGAGAACTGCTCTACTCAAACATAGTCGATGTCATGATGGATCAGGGCCTTCTCGGTAAACTACTAAACTATGGAACAATAGTCCCAACAACAGCGAGTGGTATAGGGACAGGTGTTGACGTGGCTAAGGTAAGTGTGGGAGTTGGGGGTGCTGCGGAGAAGGGAGGAGTAGGTGTTGGAGCTGGCGTGGCTGTGGGTGGGGAGAGAGGAATTACTGTTCCTAGGGGTAGGTCATGGTTTATTCTCTATGGGGTTCCAGACCCAGAAAGAGTAAAGAACATACTGATGGAGCAGATACAGAAGCGGGAGCCGGCACAGTACTTAGAGAGACAGGTAGAGCTCTTAGAAAAACTCGTGGAGGGGAAAGAAGGGAGGAGCGGAGAATAAGATCATAGTTTCCTATTTTTTTTGTTTTTCATCTATGCGACATATAGATTTCTTTTGTCGCGGAATGCCTCTGGGTCATCTAGAACTCTAGCCCTAGATACCTATTTTCCTGCTGCTAACCCCTTTGTGAGTCTTATGGAGCATATATGCGGAAAATATATCGCCGATATTCTACATAATCTAAGGAACATAACATATTTTTATCGTGAGTGTGCGGACGCATGGAGAACGAAGACAAGATCCTTGTGGACAACGTAAGCGCGTGGTACTGGGACAAGCAGGTACTATATGATGTGTCATTCCCAATAAAGAAGAATAAGATAACAGTGGTGATAGGGCCCTCTGGCTGTGGAAAATCCACGCTCCTGAGATCAATAAATAGGCTGAATGATTACATAGAGGGATTCCGCATTAGGGGCAGAATACTCGTGGACGGCGTCAATATATATGCGGGGAACATAGATGTCTATGAGCTACGTAGAAGGATAGTGATGGTTCTACAGAAACCAGCCCCATTCCCCATGAGCATATTTGACAATGTCGCATTCGGCCCGAGGATACATGGCGTAAAGGACAAGAAAAAACTTAAAAACATAGTCAGAAACGCACTAATAAAGGCAGGCTTATGGGATGAGGTAAAGGATAGGCTATTTGATAGTGCATTTGGCCTCAGTGGTGGACAACAGCAGAGACTATGTATAGCGAGAGCCCTAGCACTCAAACCAGAAGTATTGCTACTTGATGAGCCAGCAGCGTTTCTGGACCCCATATCCACGGCGAGACTCGAAAAGGTGATAATGGAACTAAAAAAGGACGTAACAATAGTCATGGTTACCCATAATATAGCGCAAGCAAAAAGACTTGCCGACTATGTTGTCTTCCTATTCATGGGGCAACTCATAGAATTCGGCCCAGCAGAGGAAGTTTTCGAAAAACCAAAGAAAGATCTAACTAGGAGATATATTGAGGGAAAAATCTGGTAGCCCTCACCGTATTACTAAGAATTAAAACGTCCTACGAATGATATTCTTTTTAACCACAGTAGAGATAATGTATGTCCTATGGACTCTTTTGATTGTGCTGAAACATATATAGTGATCTAGCTTTAGGGTTGTCCATAATGAGAGCAGAACTACGCTTGGAAGAATCCTATCTTGGGAAGCATAAGCTGGATATGTCTATGGAAATAGATAAGTGGGAGAAGAAGTATCTATCAAGCGTCGACTGGGAGAGTAGGGAAAATGCCAATACAAACAAGTCATTCGGGGCGTTTGTCGGCTATATCATCAGTAAATTACTAAAGAACCCTGCCATCCTATCAAGATACTTCCCTCCCGACATCGTTGAGATGCATACCATGGGGGACATACACATACATAAGCTACCCCTATCCCTATATATCCCCTATTGCTCGGGTTGGTCAATACTCAAGCTCTTCAAAATAGGGCTTAAGACACCCACAGTAATATCTAATCCAGCAAAGCATTTTGACACAGCAATATCCCATATAGTAAACCTCTTCTTTCTCATAGCGAATGAATGGAGTGGCGCACAGGCAACAAGTGGGTTTGACCTATTCGTAGCACCATTCGTAAAGCATGATGGTATCTCCAAGAAGGAAATTAGGCAGGCACTACAGAGACTCGTATTTGAACTAAACTATCCATCAAGAATAGGATTCCAGAGCCCCTTCACAAACATAACAATAGTACTCGACCTGATCAAGGAC
>Ga0190367_1002160_pt1 | contig 10333 bp, 9 predicted proteins | sample 4872181011_MG_FD_171838 | JGI IMG/M metagenome (GOLD analysis project Ga0190367, IMG submission 171838) | Hydrothermal vent microbial mat bacterial communities from Southern Trench, Guaymas Basin, Mexico - 4872-18-10-11_MG | ecosystem: Environmental > Aquatic > Marine > Hydrothermal vents >... | reverse complement strand
TCCAGATGGGGATAGCATGGTGACGATACTGGATCTGGAACCAAAGCAGGTCTGGAAGCACTTTGACGAAATAAGAAAAATACCGAGGTGCTCAAAACACGAGGAAAAAATAAGAAAATACATACTTGATTTTGCCAAAAAGAATAAACTTGAAGCAAAAACCGACAAGGCTGGGAATGTTTTGATCAGAAAACCAGCATCCAAGGGAATGGAAAACAAGCCAATCGTTGTACTTCAGGGACACATAGATATGGTTTGTGAAAAAAATGCGGATGTAGAACATGATTTTTCAAAGGATCCCATAAAGGTCAAGGTAGAAGGTAACAAGGTTAGAGCGGAGGGAACGACGTTGGGCGCAGACAATGGGATAGGCATAGCAATAATGCTGTCGATACTCGAAGATAAGAAACTAAAGCATGGTCCAATTGAAGCTCTTTTTACGGTGGATGAGGAAACGGGATTAACGGGAGCCTTTGCAATAGAGCCAGACTTTCTCGATGGCAGGATAATGCTAAACTTGGACAGCGAAGACTTTGGAGTAATAACAATAGGAAGTGCTGGGGGAGGTAATTCCACCATCGAGCTTCCTCTACGATATACCGAAGCGAAGGAAGATCTCGTTGGATTGAAAATAAAGGTGCATGGATTGAAGGGAGGACATTCGGGAGTAGATATACATGAGCAGAGAGGTAATGCAATAAAGATATTGGCAAGACTACTATGGAAAGTAAAGGAAGATTTCCTGCTTGCAGATATCAGTGGTGGAGACAAGATGAACGCCATACCGAGGGAAGCCACCGCAATTCTGTACGTTCAAAAGGAAAAGAAAGAAAACATCATATCTTGTATCAGGGAAAGCGAGAAGGATATCGCGGAAGAGATAAAACCGATAGATCCAGACTTCAAGGTAGAGATAGAAGACTTCAAGGAGAGAAAGAAGGTACTTGATAGAGATTCCCAGAACAAACTTATCAACCTCCTTCATGCTCTTCCGCATGGAGTTGACAGGATGAGCTTTGATGTACCGGGTTTAGTGGAGACATCAACAAATTTGGCTAAAGTGAGCATCGAGAATGGTAAGGCAGTGATAGGTATGAGCTCAAGGAGTGCGATAAAGTCAGCTTTACAGGATATGAGAGATAGGATAAAAGCGACAGCAAGCTTGGCTGGAGCAGAAGTTAAGGAGGATAACCCATATCCGGGCTGGAAGCCAAATCCAAAATCGAGAATACTTGGAATAGCCAAGGAAGTATATAGAGAGATGTTTGGTGAGGAGCCAAAGGTAGAAGCGATCCATGCGGGGCTCGAATGCGGGATAATCGGAGAGAAATTCCCCGGAATGGACATGATTTCCATTGGACCAACTATAAAGCATCCCCATTCACCAGACGAGTATGTAGAGATAGACAGCGTGGAGAAGTTTTACAGATACGTGCTGAAATTACTAGAAAGGGTATAGAAACGTCTCGATCAGGTGGTATAAATTTAAGTACAGAAATGCATTTCATGGAAAAAACCGAGGAAGGTAGACATGGTAAAGGCGAGGACGATCACAAAGAAAGCAAAAGATAAATGGAGGGCAAAAAGCTGGTATAAGATATTAGCTCCACCCATGTTCGACAATGTAGTAATAGCTGAAACCCTAGCTGCAGATAAAAACATGCTTATAAACAGAGTTGCCGAGGTATCCTTACAGGATCTAACTGGCGATTTCAGGAAATCCCACGTTAAATTATACTTCAAGATAGATGAGGTAGATGGCTCAGATGCCCTAACCCATTTTGTTGGTCATACGCTTACGACGGATTATATTAGAAGATTGATCAGGAGAAGAAGATCAAGGATAGATGGAGTTTTTGATGTCACCACTAAGGATGGAGCGGTTATAAGGCTCAAGCCATTTGCAACTACGGAAAAGAGGATACAAACATCGAAAAAGAGCATTATCAGGAAAATAATGAGGGATACGATAATGGAATATGCAAAGGAAAAGACGCTGGCGGAACTCGTAAAAGGCATTTTTAACGACGAGCTATGCAAGGAAATAAGTAAGAACTGTAAGAGTTTCTACCCATTGAGGAAGGTAGAGATATACAAGTCTGAACTTCTCAAAAGACCGACTGTCCAAGAAGAACCCAAGAAGGAAGAGGAAAAGAAAGAAGAAACCACATGATAGCTTTGGGTATAGAGGGAACAGCTCATACGATTGGAGTTGGAATTGTGGAAGATTTAAACGATAAATGCAGAGTGCTAGCTAACGTCATAAAAATGTATAAACCAGCCGAAGGAGGTATTCACCCGAGAGACGCAGCAAACCACCATGCAACCCATCTTCCCCACCTTGTAACTAAAGCCATCGAATCAGCCAAAATAGATGAAAGAGAAATAGATGTGATAGCCTTCTCCAAAGGACCTGGTATGGGTCCATGCTTAAGAACAGCAGCAACCGCAGCCAGGACACTCGCTTTATACCTGGAAAAACCACTCGTTGGGGTAAACCACTGCGTTGCTCACCTTGAAATCGGTAGGGGGACAACTGGCTGTGAAGATCCCGTTTTGCTTTACGTTTCTGGAGGGAATACACAAATAATAGCCTTCGCTAAAGGCAAATACAGGGTATTTGGAGAAACCTTAGACATTGGAATAGGAAATTGTCTGGATAAGCTCGGAAGATATCTGAACCTGCCATTTCCAAGTGGTCCCATTATAGAGAAGCTAGCTAAAAGGGGGAAAAAGTACCTTGATTTACCTTATACGATAAAGGGAATGGACGTTGCTTTCTCGGGCCTGCTAACTTCCGCTCAGAAGTACTATGAAAAGGGGGAAAGGATAGAGGATATATGTTATTCTGTTCAGGAAACCGCCTTTTCAGCCCTAACCGAAGTTACAGAGAGAGCAATGGCACACGTTGGTAAGGAAGAAGTTTTGTTGGGCGGAGGCGTTGCATCGAATGAAAGATTAAGAGAGATGATCAAGAAAATGGCCGAAGAAAGGGGGGCGAAGTTTTTTGTTCCAGAAAAATCGCTCTGCATTGATAATGGAGCAATGATAGCATGGACGGGACTGTTAATGTACAGGTGCGGTATCACCACAAAAGTAGAGGATAGCTTTATTGACCAGCGCTTCAGGACAGATGATGTTATAGTGAAGTGGAGGGAATAAGGTTGCTCATTTACAGGGGAGCGGAGGCAGAAATAATAATGGACACCTACCTTGGGAGGAAGGTCATTAAAAAGAGGAGGATACCAAAGGGATACAGAATACCAGAGTTGGATAAGAGGCTTAGACTGCAAAGAACAAAGGAAGAGGCAAAGCTAATGGTTGAAGCTAGGAGGGGAGGGGTGCCAGTACCGATAATTTATGATGTAAATCTAAAAGAATTCACCATAGTTATGGAGTATGTGGATGGAGAAAGGGTTAAGGAACTGATACCAAAGCTCACTGAAAGGGAGAGAAAGGAAATCTGCACGATGATAGGGAAGAATATAGCGAGGTTACATAATGCAAACATAGTGCATGGAGATTTAACGACATCGAACATGATCTTAAAAAATGGCAAGGTTTATTTCATAGACTTTGGGCTTGGAGAATTTAGCTTTGAAATTGAAAGAAGAGGGGTCGATCTACATCTGTTAATGGAAGCGTTTTCTTCAGCTCATCCGGAATATCCAGACCTTTTCAACTATGTCATGGAAGGGTATCAATCTATTTATAAAGGAAATGCAAGAGAAATAGAGAAAAAAATAGAAGAAATTATAAAGAGAGGGAGGTACATGAAATGAAACTCAGATTTGCCACTCACAATAAAGGAAAATTCATGGAAGCAAAAGCAATTCTTGAACCTATTGGTATAACCTTGGAGCAATACGATAAAGACTATCCAGAAATACAGTCAACGTCTCTCGAAGATGTTGCAACCTATGCTGCCAATTTTCTCAAGGATAAGATCGAAAGCCCTTTTTTCCTTGAAGATGCTGGGTTATTCATCGACGCCTTGAATGGTTTTCCGGGCGTGTATTCGGCATACGTCTTTGCATCTATAGGATGTGAAGGCATACTGAAACTCCTCGAAGATTGCACCGAGAGGGATGCACATTTCGAGTCGGTAATAGCTTACGTTGAAAACGAGGATGTGAGGATTTTCAAGGGAATATGTAAGGGTGAGATAGCGATGGAAAAGAGAGGAAATAAGGGTTTTGGCTTCGATCCAATTTTCATACCAAACGGAAGTAATAAAACCTTTGGAGAAATGGAGCCGGAGGAGAAGAACGTTTATTCACATAGGGGTAAATCCATAAGAAAGTTAGCTGAGCACATCATGAATAGCCTAGCTTAGCTTGGCAACCGTGGCTACCTTATCTCCCTTGCTCAGTTTCATTATCCTAACGCCAACCGTGTTCCTCCCCTGCCTCCTTATATCCTTAACGGGTATCCTCGCTACCATACCTCCTTCGCTTGTGAGGAGAATCTCATCGTTTTCATCAACCTCTCTAACGAATATGACTTTTCCATTCCTCTCGTTCGTGATGATGGTTCTAACTCCTTTGCTACCTCTATGGGTTTTTCTGTAAGAACTTAGAGGAGACCTCTTCCCATAGCCATTTTCTGTTATGGTAAGAAGATCCTTTTCCCCCTCAACCAGACAGAGAGAAACAACCCTATCTCCTTCGTTGAGTGATATGCCCTGAACGCCTCTAGCATTTCTCAACATCGGTCTAACCTCATTTTCTTCAAATCTGCAGGCTTGTCCATCAGATGTTGCGATGACTACTTCTTTCTTTCCATTCGACAACTTTGCACTCACTAGTTCATCATCCTTATCCAATTTTATGGCTCTGATTCCATTTGCCCTTATGTTCATGAATTCCAGCAGAGGAGTTTTTTTGATAAAACCTTTCTTTGTAACAAGGATGAGGAAATGTTTTTCATCAAATTCGCTTACCGGTATAGCAACCTGTATCTTCTCTCCCTTATTCATCTTTGGAATAAGGTTCACAATGGCTCTTCCCCTAGACTGCCTGCTTCCTTCAGGTATCTTATATGCTTTAATGCAGTACACCTTCCCAGTATTGGTGAAGAAAAGAACAAAATCATGAGTTGTAGCAATAAAGGAATCAATAACCGCATCTCCCTCTTTCATACCCATACCAACCAAACCTTTTCCCCCTCGATGATGGGTTCTATAGGCACCTATTGATATCCTCTTAACGTAACCATCCCTAGTTATGGTTATCATTACCCTTTTCTTTGGTATGAGGTCTTCCACCTTAATTAGGGCGCTTTCTTCTTCAATCAAAGTCCTTCTTTTATCACCAAACTCCCTTTTTATCTCCAGAAGCTCTCTCTTAATCTCTTCCAATATCCTCTCCTTACTTCCAAGCATTTCTTCAAGTTCCTTTATTTTCCTTGTTGTTTCTTCGTGTTCCTTTTTCACTTTCTCGATTTCCAGCCCGGTTAATCTTTGCAACCTCATGTCAAGTATAGACTTTGCTTGCAATTCAGTCAAGGAGAACTTTTCCATTAAGGCTTTTTTTGCCTCTTCCACATCCCTGCTTTTCCTTATAGTTTCTATAACATCATCTATCCTTCTCAGCGCAATCAGCAATCCATCCAAAATGTGCAACCTTTCCTTTGCCTTTCTTAACTCGTATTCCGCCCTTCTTGTTACGATCTCTATCCTATGATCTACAAAATGCTTTATCATGTCTTTTAATGAAAGTATTTTTGGCTCTCCATCCACAATAGCTAGGTTCAGTATGCCAAAAGTTACCTGCAAATTGGTGTGCTCGAAGAGCTGATTCAAAACTACCCTTTCGATCGCATCCCTCCTCAGCTCTATAACTATACGCAAACCTTTCCTATCGCTCTCATCCCTGAGATCTAAAATTCCTTCTATTTTCTTGTTCTTAACAAGGTCAGCAATCTCCCTGAGCAAATCAGCCTTATTTACCATGTAAGGTATTTCGGTTACAACTATCCTCTTCCTTCCCTTCCCCTCGATCTTCACTTTTGCCCTGATCTTGATGATACCTTTTCCCGTCTCATACGCCTTTTCTATACCCTCCCTTCCATATATGATACCACCGGTTGGAAAATCTGGCCCTTTTATGTATTCCATCAGCTCCTCCGTCGTTATGTCTGGATTCTCAATGAATTTTATTATCCCGTCAACCACTTCGCTAAGGTTATGAGGAGGAATGTTAGTTGCCATACCAACCGCTATACCTGAGGAGCCATTAACGAGAAGGTTTGGTAATTTAGAAGGTAGAACAGTTGGCTCTTTCAAGGTTCCATCGAAGTTGTCCATCCAGTCGACCGTATCCTTCTCTATATCTTCAAGCAAAAGTTTTGCTATTTTTGACATTCTAACTTCCGTGTAACGCATTGCAGCTGGGCTATCACCATCTATGGAACCAAAATTACCCTGACCATCTATTAATGGATATCTAAGAGAAAAATCCTGAGCCATCCTTACCAATGCATCATATACTGCTTGATCTCCATGTGGATGATATTTACCCAGAACTTCTCCGACAACCCTTGCCGATTTTTTAAATGGCTTATCATGAGTTAAACCCATCTCATTCATGGCATAGAGAATTCTCCTGTGAACGGGTTTTAGGCCATCTCTTACATCCGGAAGGGCTCTACTCATTATTACACTCATTGAATAATCCAGAAATGATTGTTTCATCTCAGATTCAACCGTCCTCACAATCACATTTCTAGCTATTCTTTCAGCCATTTAATCAACCCCTATATATCGAGATTCAGAACCTCCTTTGCATGCATCTCAATGAAAGCTTTTCTTGGCTCAACATTTTCTCCCATAAGAATAGTGAACAGCTCGTCTGCCCTTACCGCATCCTCTATCGTAACCTTTATGATCACCCTCCTCGAGGGATCCATGGTAGTTTCCCATAACTGCTGAGGATTCATTTCTCCAAGTCCTTTGTATCTCTGAATGGTTACTCCTCCACCAAGCTTCTTTATCTTTTCCTCCTTTTCCTTCTCCGAATACGCATATTCAACTGTTTTTCCCTTACTTATCTTGTAAAGCGGAGGCTGGGCTATGTATAGATATCCTTCTTCTATAAGAGGTCTCATGTATCTGAAGAAGAAAGTGAGCAGAAGTACTCTTATATGGGAGCCATCAACATCTGCATCGGTCATTAAAATTATTTTGTGGTATCTCGCTGCCCTTATATCAAAATCTTCTCCTATACCCGTGCCTATCGCAGATATGAGGGCTTGAATCTCCTTGTTCTTCAATATCTTATCCATCCTCGCTTTTTCGACGTTGAGTATCTTCCCCCTTAACGGGAGAACCGCTTGAAATTCCTTATCTCTAGCTTGCTTAGCTGAGCCTCCCGCGGAATCGCCCTCAACAATGAAGAGTTCGCACTTGCTTGGATCGTTTGATGAGCAATCGGCAAGTTTTCCAGGTAAGGTTGTGCTCTCCAGAATAGTTTTTCTTCTTGCAATTTCCCTTGCCCTCATCGCCGCTTCTCTTGCTCTGCTTGCTGCGATAGCCTTGTTTATGATGAGCTTTGCTATGGATGGATTCTCTTCCAAAAATTCGTACAGTTTTTCATAGGTTATGCTTTCTACTATACCTTTAACTTCAGAATTTCCCAGCTTAGCCTTTGTCTGTCCTTCAAATTGTGGATTTCTTAGCTTGCAAGATAAAACTGCAGTCAATCCTTCTCTGCAGTCCTCTCCAGTAAGGTTTCTATTGTTAAGGAGCTTGTTTCTTTTCCCATAATCGTTAAGGACCTTTGTAAGCGCCACTTTGAAGCCGGATAGATGAGTTCCTCCCTCATGGGTATTTATGTTATTGGCGAAGGTGAAGATGTTTTCAGCATAGCCATCGACATGTTGAATTGCGATCTCTACTTCTACTCCGTTCTTTTCACCTTGGAAGAAGATGGGTTCGGGATAAAGCACTTTCTTATTTCTATTCAAATGCTTAACAAATTCTACTAAACCTCCATCAAATCTGAAGATCTCTCTCTTTCCAAATCTTTCATCCCTTATTTCCATCTCCAATCCAGCATTCAGAAAAGCGAGTTCTTTCATCCTGCTCCTTATGGTATCATAATCGAACTTTACCGTTTCAAAAATCTTTGGATCGGGTTTGAAGGTTACGGTCGTTCCACTTATATCAGCTTTACCAATAACTTTCAGGGGAGTTACTGGTACACCCCTTTCGTACCTCTGAAAATACTCTTTGTTATTTCTCCTCACCTTGACTTCCAGCCATTCTGAAAGAGCATTGACCACCGAAACTCCTACTCCATGTAGCCCCCCAGATACCTTGTAAGCTTTTTTGTTGAACTTTCCACCAGCATGTAAGGTAGTCATGACCAGCTCAACGCCTGGCTTGTTATATTTCTTGTGAACATCAACAGGTATTCCTCTGCCGTTGTCCTCTACCGTTACAGAACCGTCTTTGTTTATCGTCACCTTGACCTTTGTGCAGTATCCAGCCATCGCTTCATCAACGGAATTATCTATAACCTCATAGACCAGGTGATGCAAACCCCTTTCATCGGTACTTCCAATGTACATGGCTGGATTCTTTCTTACCGCCTCTAAACCTTCGAGTACTTGAATTGCTTCGGCATCGTATTTTTCATTCACACTAGCCCTCATGTCCCCGCGATACAAACATTTCCTTTATGAAATCTGCACTAATAAATGTTCCCCATTAAATACTTCCAAAGCTTGTCTCCAATGTGATGTAAATTTTTGACCGCCTTCCCTTTACCTCCCCTTTTCATCTCTTCCCCATCAACGAGAGCAACACCGGTTGCGAGAACCGCGGGATATCCCTCTCCCCTAACCCAAACTGGCTGATCCTTCTTGATTTCTCCATCGGCATCGACTATGCCAGGAAGCATGACATCTGCACCTTTAAGTATAAACTTGATCGCCCCTTCATCAACTTCAACATACCTGGACTTTAAGCCATACTTCTTTACTGCGGGAATTACGGGTACTGGCAAGTCATCAAACAAAAAGAAATCTAAAGAATCCTCTATGATTATTACTCTGTACTTTTCCATTTCAGCAACCTCCACTTTGGCTTTCTTCTCGATATTTATTTCATGGTAAAGCTCTTTCAGTTTCGAGAGGAAAATCTTCTTTTCTTTTGTCTTCATTGCATGCCTGTTCTTCATAGAGTTCCATCGAGCAAACAGTTATAAGTATCTTTCTGAATTATACTTCTAAGTGGTGTAGATGGTCAAGCCCCTTGAAGTACTCCACAGGAGTTTGAACTGCAGGGTAATGGTGGAGTTAAAGGGAAATAGAGGTTACAGGGGGATACTGAATGGTTATGACATACCCCACATGAATCTTGTTTTGAAGAACGCAGATGAAATAATAGATGGCAACGTGGTTGCAAGGAGAGAGACCGTAATAGTTAGAGGAGACAACATCGTCTATATATCACCATAGGAGGTGGGAGATGGGTAAGGGAACGCCATCAAAGAGTGGAGGAAAGAAAACGCACATCATCTGCAGGAGATGCGGAAAACATGCGTATCACATAAGGAAAAAGAGATGTGCGGCGTGTGGGTACGGAAGGAAAGAAAGGAGGAGAAATTATAGCTGGAGTAAGAGGCACCATTAGATGAAAATAGTACCAATAGCGTCTGATTCGTTGGGTGTAAGATCTCTCTCAGTTTATGTGGAAACCAAAGATTGCAAGATGATTATAGATCCCTCTGCAGCTCTTGGTCCATCAAGGTATGGTCTTCCTCCCCATCCTTTAGAGATCGAAGCTTTGGCAAAAACCAAAGAAAGGATTAAAGAAATAGCCGTCAACTGCGATTTGCTCATTATTTCCCATTATCATTACGATCACTATGATCCCGATGCCGATTTCTACGAAGGAAAAAAAGTATTTGCAAAAGATATAGAGAGAAAGATAAACGCATCACAAAAGAAAAGAGGAACAGAATTTAGGGAAAGGGTTGGAAAAATCTGCGAACTCATATACTGCGATGATTCGAAAGAAACGATAGGGAACACCAAACTGACCTTTTCTCCCCCTTTCTTTCATGGCCCGGAGGGAGTGAAGCTTGGATATGTAGTTATGACGACGGTTGAAGATGGAGAAATGAAACTTCTACATGCATCTGATGTTCAAGGGCCCGTAACTGAGGAGGCAAAGGATTACATAATCTCTCAAAAGCCAGATATTTTGATAATTGATGGTCCACCCACTCTCTTCCTGGGATGGAGGTTCAGCATGAAAAACTTGGAGGATGCATCGAAAAATATGGTCGAGATAATAGAAAGTACGGACTGCCAAATCATTTTGGAT
>Ga0190367_1002159_pt1 | contig 10335 bp, 8 predicted proteins | sample 4872181011_MG_FD_171838 | JGI IMG/M metagenome (GOLD analysis project Ga0190367, IMG submission 171838) | Hydrothermal vent microbial mat bacterial communities from Southern Trench, Guaymas Basin, Mexico - 4872-18-10-11_MG | ecosystem: Environmental > Aquatic > Marine > Hydrothermal vents >... | reverse complement strand
GAACCAATACATCCTCTTAATATTTATGCCTAGAATAGCTGCTGCATCCCTATTCTGAGATACTGCTTGCATAGCGATCCCAACATATGTCTTATTTAGGAATATATATAGTATGAGTGTAACTAGAATCGAGATTATAAACGCTATTATCTCAGGTAGAGGTAGTATTATACCCATAATATTATATGTAATTCCAGTATACCATGTCTCAACCCTTCTTGTATAGGGTCCGAAGACCGTCTCAGATCCATATCTAATTATAAGTAGAATAGCAAATGTACTTACGACCTGACTCACAAATGGAGCATCGATGATCCTATCTATTACCAGCGCTTGTGTTAGTATACCAACTCCAAATATTATTGCGAATGAGATAATCACACTAATTAGCGGGTCTATTCCAGCTAGTACTAGCATCCAGTACGTTATAAATGCACCTAGCATCATATAGTCTCCTTGAGCAAAGTTAATGATATCCATTATACCCCATATCAGTGATAAACCCATCGCAACAAGGGAGTATACACTACCTATTAGAATTCCGCTTATAATCGCGTTTAAAATACTAAGGGGGTCTACCATCATATACACCTGCCAAATATCAATTAAAATAAGATTTAAAATTAATTATAAAAAAACAAAGGTTAGAAATAGTTTAACCTCTTTCACTCCATTTAGGCATTGGGAATACGGGCTCGGTTGTAGCAATCTCCTCTGGATACACAGTATGATATTTACCATCATCCATCATCTGTACGACGATTCCCCTACCAAGTATATTCTGCCCAGTCTCGTCGAACTGTATCCCTCCCCAAGGCATTATAATGTCCCCTGCAGTTAGCTTAATATTCTTCAACGCATCTCTAATAGCTGTTCTAAATGCCTCTAGATCAGTTGGTGAAGCCTTCTTAGCGGCTTCCTCAATTGCATGGTATAATACCATGACGCCTGTATAGTCTCTTGCAGAGTTTCCATCCAGGTCTACACCATACTTCGCTTTATAAGCATCGTTGATCTCCTTAAGCTTCGGATTCACTTCGAATAGATCCCAGTTGAATACCTCTCTCGAGAATATATAGAATCCATCCTTACCAACTTGCTGTACATACGCTGGATTTATGAAGCCTGCATCCTGTGCTAAGATGGCTTTAGGATTGAAGTCTAGCTTCTTACACGTCTCAACAAAGAGTACTGCATCAGATACATACGATGCAGCTAATACAATATCAGGGCCAGCGGTCTTTAATGAGGATACTTCAGCGTCTAATGAAGTCACTGTAGCAGCGTGGTAACTAACTACCTTGACTATCTCGTATCCAGCTTGGGAGAAGTATGTCTGCCAGGCCTCAGCAGTCTTAGTACCCCATTCAGTATCCTCATGTATTATCGCAATCTTCTTTATACCAGCATTATACTTCTCATTAAGCCAATTCACGAAGTCTACATGCTGCTTAGCGAACATTGCATCGTGAGGCGTGGTCCTGAAGAACCATTTATATCCTCTAGCAGTCAATGCAGGTGATGTAGAGTCTGGATTAAGCATCGGTACATGATATCTCTCGGCTACTTCACTGACGGTCTTTGTTACTGAACTCTGGTAAGAACCTAAAATAGCGACTACCTTCTCCTCCGTAATAAGCCTCTCAGCTTCAGCAGCTCCTGTAGATGGATCTCCGGCGCTGTCGCCCCATGCAACTACAAGCTTGGCGCCACCTAAATTCTTGATACCGCCTCCAGAATTAATCTGATCAATAGCGAACTCAATACCCCTCTTGAGATCCGCCCCCGTCTCAGCGAGCTTTCCTGATAAAGGCAGTATTACACCTATCTTAACCTCTTTGACAGGGGCAGGACCCTTGGGCCATAAAAGCCATGCAGCAGCAGCAATAATAATTACTATAATTATTATAGCGATTACAACAGTGGTTTTCGAAACACCTTTTCTAATCATAAATACACCTCAGATAAGTAAAGTCTTTGATATAATAATTTTTAGTGTTTTAAATAAGTTTTTATATGAAAAGTCTAGATAATTTATGTCATATGGAAAATTATTTTTATAATGCAGGTGAAGAATAATTGTATGGTTGGAGAGGTCGAATAGGTTTAATCGTGCACTCCTCGAATATTTTCCCTATGTTAGAAATATTTTATTAGTTTAAATAAATATAAAAAATTAATGGCTTAAAAGACTAGCCTCTTTCACTCCATTTAGGCATTGGGAATACGGGCTCGGTTGTAGCAACCTCCTCTGGATACACAGTATGATATTTACCATCATCCATCATCTGAACAACTAATCCGCCACCTAAAATATTTTGGTGTTTAGCATCAAATTTAACACCTCGCCAAGGTGGTATAACGTCATCAGCCGACAAATTCATATTTTCTAAAGCTTCTCTTAATGCTTGTCTAAAGGTATTTAAATCGCTTGGATCAGCATGCTTACCAGCTTCCTCAAGAGCATGGTATAATGTAATAACAGCTACTATTTCTTTTGCAGAGTTCTCTGAAATATCAATACCATATTTTTTCTTATATTCTTCGTTATACTGCTGTAACTTTGGACTGATTTTAACAAGGTCCCAGTTAAATCCGGCTCTGGAGAATACGAAGAAACCTGTATTTCCGATTTGTTGAATATAGGACGGTACCATAAATCCAGCGTCCATCGCTAAGATAGCCTTCGGATTGAAATCTAGTTTCTTTACCGTGCTCATAAAGAGTACAGCGTCAGAGACGTAACATGCTGCTAGTACAATATCTGGATTAACTGCTTTTAAACTCGCTACTTCAGCATCTAACGAGGTTACCGTAGCTGCATGGTAACTAACCACTTTAACAACTTCAAATCCTTCTTCGGTAAAGTATTTAGTCCACATATTTTTACATCCTGTACCCCATTCTGTATCTTCATGTATGATAGCCACTTTCTTAATACCTGCATTATATTTCTGATTTAACCATTTAACAAAATCCACGTGCTGTTTAGCGAACATTCCATCATGAGAAAATGTTCTAAAATACCATTTATAGCCTCTCTCAGTTAATGTTGGAGAAGAGGAATCACCATTAATAAAGGGTACACCATATCTTTCAGCAACTTCACTAGCAGTTTTAGTTACTGAACTCTGATAAGCACCCATTAACGCTACAACATGTTCTTCGGTTATTAATCTCTCGGCTTCGGCAGCCCCTGTAGATGGATCACCTGCAGTATCACCCCATACTAATTTTATTTTAGCGCCTCCTAAGCTTTTAATTCCACCGTTTTCATTTATCTTATTTACCATAAACTCAAAGCCTCTTTTATTGTCTGCTCCCGTTTCTGCAAGTTTTCCAGATAATGGTTGTAAGACCCCTATCTTAATTTCCTTAACTGCCTCTTTTTTAGGAAGTAGCATATATACTGCTCCAATTATAATTACAACAACAATAATAATAGCGATAATAAGAGAAAGTTTCGATATACCCTTTCTAATCATATAATACACCTTCTGAGAATTACTTACGTATATTACTTACGTATATTTTTTATAAAAAGTTTTTCTACGAATTAACTTGGAAAAATATTTTTTACCTAAAAATCTTAAAAAGGTATGTATGATGATCTGGATTATCAATGAATAGCTACACTAATAATTTAATTAATGTGTGATGGAAATCAGGCTAATTGCTTTTATAGTGATACATGCTGTATTATAAGCTACTGCATGGATATTGGGCATATGTATTTAGCTCCCGATTTATATAGTAAAGGATTATTTAAAGATCTGTTACGAATAAGTTTTGTTTTGGCTGTCAAAGAGGTATAACAGAACGTTAAAAATTTAATTTATATGATTAAGAATTTACTGGTGGATATTGCTATACGATGGAACGCGATAGTTGTTAGTGGTAGAATACATTTTAAATTATTAACTATGCTATGATGTTAAGCAGTGACGTTAGAACGGGATTAGAGGATAATATCTTTATAAGTAAGGAAAATTTACGCAGTTAGAAAGGAATATGCTTAATGCAATTTATATAGAATCTTATTCGAACATGGTAGAAGCACTCGTTAACGTACTAAAAGAAAAGGGGTTGTCCGATAGTAGAATAGGATTAGATGAGAGGGTTTATCATTTAATATATATGAACAAGTTAAAAGAAATCAAAAAACAAGTATTACTTCCACTAGTAAAATTTTTTATGAAATAAGAATTGATTGTGATCTAACTTTTTCAAATTATTACTCGGACATAGTTAGAACTATCGTTGTTGGAACAGTTAGTGAGAAACTTAAAAAATATTATTATGCCTTGTTAGAGGGGTATCAAGAGGCTTTAAATAAGGTTGCACCTGGAATAAAGGCTTCTGAGGCATTTATCGTAGCTGTTAATAAAATAAGGGAAAATCCCTCATTACCAGAGACCTCATATTAGTCATGGAATTGGTATAGAGTGTTACAACCCGTTGTTATCATTTTCTCCAACATGCGACATTACATTAGAAGAGGGAATGACTATTAATTTAGAAACGCCGTATTATGAAATCGGCTTTGGAGGAACAAATATAGAAACTACAATATTAATTACAAAGGATAGATATGAAGACTTTTCAAAAATTAGATAAAGAATTATATAAATAATTGCAAATTACATTATCAATTTTTTGTGTTTCATCAAATCTAACGCTACACTCTCAAGTCCCAATTCAAATAATTTCTCTTTTTTCTGTAAACCCGTTTTGGCATCCCAACCATGTATTGTATAATATTTATCTAATAACCTATCCCATTTTCTTTTTGACAACTTAGTACCTTTATATGGACCAGATTTTATAGGTTCAGATAAAAATCGTTGCGGAGGGTAATCATCTTTTCTTTTAAAACCAGCATGTAAAGTATTATACGCTTTAGCTACATTTAGTATTCGCTCACCAATAAATAATAAGTCACTTGGTGTATATTTTGACCCAACAGCCGCATTTAATAGATTACAATAATCATCAAGCGTCGGATAATCAGGCGCCCCCCAAATAGTAAAAAAGTAACAGATACCTATAGAATCTATTACATATTTTAGTCTTTCATGGTAAAATACGATTTCAGCCTTACCATTATAAGTAAGACCATCATTACAATTTTCTATTCCATATATCCTAATACAATCTTCTTTTGTCCATAACTTTGGAAATTCACACAGGGGTGAACCATCTAAATGTCCTCCTCCCCTTGGCGCTGTTGCTGCGCCTAACCCGTAGGCAATACGTGTTCTAAACGCTTCATACAGATCATGACCTTTTATATGCATCGCAAATTTTGATGACCCCTTATTTATAATACGTGCAGCACTTTTAACACCTTTAGCAAGTACTTTACCTATACCTTCCAAATTAACAATTTTATAAATCATTCTCTCCACAAAATCGGAATTACCCCATTCAGGTTTTAATCCGTCAAAATCTTTGACAGTTAGTAAACCCTTCTCATATGCTTCTATACTCCAAGCAATTACATTCGATGTAAAATCAATATCTAGTCCTACTTTATTACATAATGCATTTAATTTAATAACATCATCTATATCATATATTTCAAGTCTAGATACAAAATCATGTAAACCATTTGTTTTAGGACCCTTAAGTATCCCATATTTTGTTTTAAAATAATGTCTACACGAAATTGGACACATATAATATCCTATCCCCATAAAACCCTTTTCTTTTATGAATTTTTGAGGCAATACTACCTTAAACTGATTTAGATAGGCATCTTGATTATTTCTAACAGGAGCTTCTGCAGTACTACTGAAATACATTAAAGAACCTAATTTTTTTATAACATTAGTTACTTTAGATTTTGAGGTAATTTTAGCCCATATTTCTTCAAAATACCTATAGAATTTATCTGGATTGCTTAATTCAATCGGATTTTCGCCTTTAACTGCAATAGCTTTTAAGTTTTTAGACCCCATTACAGCGCCTAATCCACAGTGTCCGGCGGCGCAATCTCTGTTTATTATTATGCATGCACCTTTAACTAATCTTTCCCCAGCTGGTCCTATTGATAAGACTTGTAAGTAAGGATCTTTATTTTCATGTTTAATATATTTTTCAGTTTCCCATGTTGTTAATCCCCATATATCATCTGCTGGATGAATCTCAATCAATCCGTTAATTATTTTTATATATACTGGTTTTTCAGCTTTACCATATATCATTACATGATCAAATCCTGCTCTTTTAAGCTCAGGAGCAAAATATCCACAAGCATTTGAATATCCAATGCCTTTAGTATAATAATTCTTAGCAGCAATGTCTAACCTACCTGAACCAGGGGCCAAAGTCCCAGTTAACGGTCCGGTTCCAAAAATAATAGGTGAATTTCGATGTAAAGGATGATATTCTATTTTTGAATAATTATAAAGCAACCATAAATTTATTCCTCTACCACCAATAAATTTTCTTGTATATTTTTCTGTTAATTCAAACTTTATTTTATTATTCGAAAGGTTTATAAATGCTATTTTACCAGCATAACTATTTTTAGTCATTTTATATATAAGGCCTCCGTTGGACATATATCTATACATAAAACACGCTTTTCACCTTGACATCTATCACATGCGTAATGCATATTTTCTTTAACTTTATAATGCTTTAACCTTATAGTTGCATTATCGTCATCACGTAGGATCTCTATACTACTATAATATGGGTTTAGCATTTTTGTGTGGTGAAATGAACAAACCATTACACATGCTAAACAACCTAAGCATTTTACTGGATTAATTTTCAACGTAAATCCGTCGTTTGTAGATATATTAGTTGCCACAAGACATATAGATTAAGTTCTTGTATTTAAGCTTTACATAAAAATATTTTTTAATCTCAACTATTATTAAGTCTGTTTTTAATTATATTATATGGTGAAATATAATTGTATGGTTGGAGAGGTCGAATAGGTTTAATCGTGCCTTCCTCGAATACCACGATGGAGGAGGAGTTTAGGAGGATTTTGCCGGATGGAGTCTCATTACATGTAAGCCGCATTAGGCTTAGGGAGGTTACTAGGGAAGAGTTGATTAAGATGGAGGAGGGGATTAAAGACGCTGTATATAGGCTTTCAGACGCTGGCGTAGATATCATTGTATTTGGATGTACCACAGGTAGTTTAGTAGGTGGATATGGATATGATCTTAAACTATCAAAGAAGATGATGGAGCTATCTGGTGTTAAAGCGATAACAACTTCTACAGCAGTATTGAAAGCATTTAAGACGTTGAATATGAATAAACTCGTAGTGGCAACTCCATATATTGAAGAGTTGAATATGGATGAAAAGAAATTCTTTGAGGATAATGGGTTTAGGGTTCTAGAGATAAAGGGTTTAGGGATAAAGGATAATCTTGAGATTGGGAGACAACCGCCTCATATATCATATAGACTCGCTAAAAGCCTTAATCTAAAGGATGCTGATGGAATCTTCATAAGCTGTACAAACTTCAGAACATTAGAGATTATTAAGCCTCTGGAAGAGGATATTGGGCTTCCAGTTGTAACAAGTAATCAAGCCACATTCTGGTATACATTTAAAGAATTAGGTATAACATATGTAGACGAGAGATTCGGAAGGCTATTTACATTATAGAATATATTAAGTGATAAAAATCATTTACTTATTACATTAGAAGAATATTTTATTTATCGATTTAACATGACGAGGAATGAACTCTATATAAGTGAGGGGATAGATAGAATAATTACTATAGATTTAGGTGCTAGAGGAGTGATTTATAGGTTATATGAAGCCGCTAGACAGCTGGTTGAGGAGCCGCTGACATTAAAAGCGTCTAAGGCTTTAGTAAGTAGATTGAGGGAGGGTGATTATGTAATAGTTGCTACAGGATTTAGGGTTCCACCAAACTTTATTCAAGAGACGGATGGCCCATTAGGTGCTGTAACATTGTCAGCTGGGTTGGTTGAGTCCTTAAAGGTGAGACCTATAATCATCATCGAAAGTGACTCTATGAATATAATGAGAGAGATACTCGAGAGAATAGGATATAGTGATAAAATTATTCTAGAGGATTATCCGGTTGAGCATGAGGATGCATACAATAAAGCTGGTGAGATTATTGAAAAATACAGTCCGTCTGTATTTATATCGATTGAGAAAGCTGGTAGGAATGTGAAGGGCGTATACCATAATATGAGAGGGTTAAATGTATCTGATTATCACAGTAAGATTGAGATCCTGCTTGAAGAGATTAGGAAATATAACACCTTGACGATAGCTGTCGGCGACGGTGGTAACGAGGTTGGCATGGGTAATATTAGAGATATTATAGTTAAATACGTCCCATATGGAGATAGATGTCAATGTCCATGTGGAGCCGGGATTGCGGCTGAGTCTAAAGTAGATATCCTGGTTACTTCAGCGGTATCAAATTGGGGGGCATATGGTATAGAGGCTATGTTAGCATATCTAACGGACTCTAAGAATGCTTTACATACTCCTGATATGGAGGAGGAGATTTTAAGGGCGTCTATAGACGCCGGTGCGGTAGATGGGGTTTTGGGTGAGAGGAAGATGTGTGTAGATGGGATTGATATTAGGTATCATAAGGAGATTGTAGACCTACTTAATAAGATAATAGGGTGATTATATGAAGAAGGTATGGCTTCAGGATATGACTTGGGAGGAGGTTGATGAAGCGATTAAAAGAGGGGGAGGCGTCATATTGATTCCCGTGGGTAGTATAGAGCAGCATGCATGGCATTTACCCTTAGGTACAGATAGTTACTGTGCAATTGGAGTATGTGAAGAGGCTGCTAAAAAGGCTGATGCAGTTGTAGCCCCACCTATGTGGTATGGATGGAGTATACAGCATATGGCCTATCCAGGGACGGTAAGTATAGATACAAATATTTTGATCGACTTCCTAGTTGAAGTCTGTAAGTCTCTAGCAAAGCATGGGTTTAATAGAATCATTATAGTAAATGGACATAGAATAACTAATATACCATGGATTCAAATTGCAGCTACAAAGGCTAGAGAGGAGGCTGGAGCGACGGTAATTCCAGTTGATATCGCATATTTAGCTAGGGAGGTATGGGAAGACCTAGGCTTCGGGCCTTTAGGGCATGCTGATGAGGCTGAGACCTCACATATGCTATATCTACATCCCGACTTGGTCTATATGGATAAGGCATTTGATGAATATAGGAAAGAGCAGTTTTTATATGATATAAATCCAGTATCGACTAAAGATACAATATTATATACACCAAGTCCTCCAGAAGTCAATTTAGCCAGGATCAATATCAGTGGAGGCGGAAGTGGAAACCCAAAAATATCTAGTAGAGAGAAGGGAGAGAAACTTCACAACCACATCGTAAACAGGTTAATCCAATTGATAGAGCATTTAAGGGGTGGTGAAGCATCCATAGAATTATAACCTAATTCCTTTTTACATTAAATTTGATTAACTGTTAAATAATAATATTATTCTATAATTTCTTGAGAATCGTGAGGAAAATCCCATCTAGTCTATGCATTAGATGCAAGGGATTCAAGAATTTATGTGGATTAGGAGAATGCCCCATATTGAAAATTTATAGAAGTAGATTCCAGGCATATTTGAAATTATCATCTAAATATGTAGATGGATCTACGCCACCCAGCCTCTTAGTAGGGGAGTATGGATATCCTAAAGTTAGGGTAATGCTTAATCTACCACCAGGGGTATATGGCTGGAACGCAGAGATATACGACTCTCCATTAAGATGGTGGGGTAAATATAGTTTAGAAGATATAATTAAACTAAGGTCAAGCCTACTTAGTAATGTCATCAAAGTAAATATTAAAGATGTATGGAGGCTATATGAAAAGGAGATTAGTATATCATCCGTCAGCTTCAACCCGGTTGATGCTGAGAGCCGTCTATCAAAAACGCCTCAACCTAGTCTCAGATTCGATAATATAATTAAACCAATAGGATTAACCGCGTATGTCGAGGATATTAGGATAATATCTAGTCCGAGAATTGGAAGGGTTCTTGAAAAAAGGGTATTCGATGATGTTAAGGCTTCGAATACAGTTATAGAGTTATATAAGTCGGGTTATGACATCTATAGAATAATCAATGCACTGAGCAGCGGATTACTAGGTAGACTTAGAGATAGAAAGATCGTTCCTACTAGATGGGCCATCACTGCTGTAGACTCTATACTAGGAGACTACTTTAGAAAAAGACTGACTGATAAGCCGTATATAGATAACATTCGAGTATTCACGGGTGGGTATCTAGGTAATAGATTTATTGTGATTTTATATCCAGGTCCACT
>Ga0190367_1002156_pt1 | contig 10344 bp, 3 predicted proteins | sample 4872181011_MG_FD_171838 | JGI IMG/M metagenome (GOLD analysis project Ga0190367, IMG submission 171838) | Hydrothermal vent microbial mat bacterial communities from Southern Trench, Guaymas Basin, Mexico - 4872-18-10-11_MG | ecosystem: Environmental > Aquatic > Marine > Hydrothermal vents >... | reverse complement strand
TTCTGATAGTCGACAGGATCCTATCAGCATTCTTCACAACAATATTTGCGGCTGGTGAGGAGATAGGTTGGCGTGGCTATCTATTCGAAAAACTCCGCTCAGAGAACTCCATAGAGGTATCACTGATCCTAACGGGGACAATATGGGCTATATGGCACGCACCACTAATAGTGTTCATAGGATACAACTATAGGATCCTAAGGGGGTACGGCCTACTAATATTCATACCATTCTGTATATCTGTCGGTACAGTACTTGTCTGGTTGAAGTATAGAAGTGGCGGTATCCTCGCCCCATCATTAGCCCACGGGACAATCAACGCTATGGCGTTGATGGGATTCTACATGTATTCCCATAGTGACTTATTCAGTATAGTTGTTGGGATCCCAGCAGTAATAATCCATGGAGCCCTAGCTATTGTTGCATACCTCGATCTGAAGAAAATAGCCCCATATACATCCTTCAGTGGGAAAACCCGAGAGCCGAGATATGGAGAGATAGAGGACAGAATCAGAGGCTTACTGGAACAACAAGCCCCACATATATCCAACAATGCGCTAGAAAGGAAACAATGATATTCTTCTCTTGGTCACGAAAAATATAAATCATTTTGCCCCATAAAACATTCCTACTGAGTATGTCTTGGGTCATAACATTAATCAGAAGGCTATCCCTCTTCATTTTATAACTTCAATTTTTGCATTCTTGAGGCAATATAATAGATCTATGTGACGCCTCTCATAAGTATTTACATTAGGTTTTTATATCCTCCCCCCGTACTTCGAGGGGGGTATAATGGAATGACGTTAGTGGGTAGGGGGTGAGCCTCATGGCGAGGTCTCTCCCCCTACTCGCAATGGTGATGATGGGCCTGTTAGTAGGTAGTGTCTGCTTGGTATCTTCGTATAGGATTAGAGCAGGCTTGTCCTTCTTTGTTGAGTGGGCATCCAATGTTAGTGTTAGTAATGTTGTGTCTATCTCATTGCTTGGTGGCAATGATGGCTACTACATTGTGCTGTGTAATGGTACACATATTGTGGTCGCAAACAGTACCGGGTATGTGGTAAGATTAAGGAATATTAGAGATATGCTAAATAGCTCATTTGTAGATGGTTTCGGTGTTGGATACCTGAGCAGTAATATTTCGCATGTCTTCGCTACGGTTGTCTATGTTGTCGAAACCCTAAACCCTAATTTTGGTGATGCGTACGATATCTATGTTGGGCTTGTCATGGTGGATGAATACTTCGAGAGAATGCTACTTAGAGAAAAAGTAGCCACAATCATTGGTGATATGTCTTCGTTTCTGGTGGTTCATGATGTTAGATTAAGACAGGTTGGACTGGATATAGACTATATGATGACCCCAACATTGAGGTGTAGAATAGGTAATATTTCGTCGAATCTTTATTCAGCGGTATATATAGCAGATGGGATTAATCTGGTCCTGATAAGTGAAGTAGGCCAAGTCTTCCACATTAATACATACTCACAGCTACTAGGATATTCCGTAGGGCATGTGCTTAGTACAGTATACGGTAATCAGTTAGTGTTAGCCATGAAGAATGTCAGTGGTTCAGACTATGTCTATGTGATTGTTTTATATGAGGATGCGGACGGCAACATAGAGGAGGATGTATATAGGGAAGCCATCGGTCTCAACATAGCCTATGCTGGAAGTGTCCCGGATGTCGCCTGTTATGATATCGATGGAGACGGTATAGACGAAATCATTATTGATAATGGTACATCAATTATCATACTGGAGGAAACAAACGATACCCAATACACAAATATGTTATACACAAAAATGGTGATGGATGTTGGTGCTGTTGATAAACTAGTCATAGGCAACTATACTGGTGACGACGCCCCAGAGTTTATTTTCTATGACCCATACGATAAGAGACTGGAAATATGGAACCTCACAAACATGGTGTTTTCCCTAAATATCAATGGTTCGCCTCTCAGGGACATTGTCCTATGTGATATTAACCGCGATGGATATGTCGATGTTTTCCTGATGACCAACACAACAGCATACTTCATTTATAACAACACATATGATGTGCTGAGTCTGCCGGCAACACCAACAAGCAATGGATTACTCGCAGATATAGATATGGATGGCTACCTAGAATTCATCTATGCCGCCAACTCGACCCTATACTGCTACCAGACATACTATACTGGCATAGGAAACATACAGTTCTTGGACACAGAAGCATCAAAGACATTCAATATAAATGGTGACATTGACAGGGACGGGCTCAACAATTGGGAGGAACTCTACATCTATGGTACAAGCCCATATATACCCAATACAGGGAATAACGATGCGGCTACATACAACATGGCATCAAGCACTATTATTGGGGAGGATAACACATACAAAAATGGAGAAAAATATGTAAGTACATATCAGACAGAGAAAAACAACAAGATCTATAGGATCAAAAATACATCACTATGCCCCCTAATAATAGCCTTGTTCGCAATAATACTGATAATCACAGCAACAAGTATAAGGCACAAACTACTGGTCATGACTCATTTTTAGGTTTTTAGATACATAGTACAAAATTGCTATTGGATTTATGTATTGCCTTCTGTTTTTTGTATTGCTCATTCAAAGCTGTTGAAGTAACATTCTACGCAATTATTGTTAATAGGCCACTCATAGCTAGGTAGCCTACTATATCCGAGATCGAATGACAGATGTATGGGGGAAATAATGAATCGGAAAGATGATATAGTATCGCCCACAGGAAACCAAAGATAGTTATAGTTATTAGCGTGGTTGGAGTTAGCAGATGCGGTATCAATGGATATAGTGCTATGTAGTGGAAAAGTCCGAACATGATAGACGAGTACGTTGCGGATAGCAACCATTTCTCCCTGAATTTCCCGAATAGGAGCCCCCTCCAGTATAGTTCCTCAAAGATCGGGTTGATTATCATGAAGAGAATTGTCTGTGGTAGATACCGCAATATTAGTTCTCTGTTATTAATGAAGCTTGATGTTCCGATGAAGATAAAGAAGATTACTATGATGAGAATAATCGCTTGGTTCATTCTATCAGCCACCTTTCTCGGTTTGAAAGAGCCCAGCAAAACCTTAAAAGGAGTCTCGCTTAGTAGCATAACAAATGGTAGGCACCATAGGAGGTAGTAGAAAATATTACAGATTATCCATGCATAGCTTGTTAGTTGAATTAGGGCTTTAAGCAATAATCTATAGATAACTATCAATAATAATGGGGATACCAGAATGACGATACTTCTCCATGATCCTGTTTCTATTCCCAACACCCACACCAATGCCAAACAGTTTGTATAATTATCAGTATAACCAAGCACTATAATGTTAAATATGTTTTTAAGGAGGACCGCATCGAATCATCAAAATGGGCAAAATAGGAATACCTACATCAAAATACGGGTGGTCGGTGCGTAGGGAGATACCATACCAACAGACCTACCGTCACCTCCATATACAAAAAAGCGGCCCTCCATAGAGGAGGCGTCACGGATAAGAATATATTCAGATAGGTTCCTATCCCTAAGAGATTCATAGAATGCTGGGAGGAATATGATGATTTGTGTTGGAACAGCAATATATGGATATCGGTTGATATTTCAGGAATATTATTCTTATGTCCTCTGGCGCCAATTTTCATTGAGGATTCCAAAGTAAAGTTTATAAGCTAGGTAGTAAATATATTATATTGTAGAACAATACATAGTTGCAATATTGCTGTCTCTTCCATAAGAAATGGGGCACTACTTCCATCATTAGGTCGATGGTGGGGAGAGATGAGGCCTCTCGCTATAGCTTTAGTATTTCTATTGATCTGTGTTTCTCTCCATAGTTCCCTCCTTGTTGGGCATGATGATGGTGGCGTGAACTCATTGGTCAGGGTTCGCATCAGGGTTGGTGGCAAGACCTATGTCTACTATATCAGGGAAGAATGTATTCTGCGGGGCGGGAAGGCACCTATTGTTTTTAGATTAGGGGGAATAATACAGGAACCATCCTTTCACAGGGAGAGTGGCGTTTGGCCAGTTATTCTTAATGGTTCCCAACTATCCGATCTTGTCGGTTTATCCTATGGGAATATCCGCGTCCTATATTATAATGGTACATCACAGGAGTGGGTTGAGGTACCATACCAGATCGATGAGAGGGGCTACAGCTATGAGATTGTTGATTATGATGATACACCGATATATGATTGGGTATTCACATATATTAGATGGGGAGCTCCAGAGCTTGGTCCAGGTGGGGTCTCGGACCCAGACCAGATGCAGAAGAAATTTGATAATGATGATGAACTCGTATTCTATGTGTATAATGGTTCTCGTGTTGATGAGTCAACATGGTGGAATACATCGTATCCGTACAGGATAGAACTGGCAATTATAGATCCTGTCGATAGTGGTCAGTGCTGGATGTATATATACTTTAAGAATGATACAGCGGTTGTTACTGATAATCCATATGAGGATACAAGCATGGATTATGTCAATTGGTTCCATGAAAATCTTACAGTGAAAACACCATACTACACGATGGCGATAAATACTTCGAACCCAGATCTGATAAGCTATGTGAAGCCTGAGGGCTCACCAGCGGACTTTATAAGGGAAGGGCTGAAAGACTGGTTAAAGGTCAATGGCACATACAATACTGGGGTAACTCAGCTAACATTCGAGAAGGACTGTAATAGGGAGGGAACATGGGATGCCTATTATACTGAGGTAAAAACAAATGTTGGGTACCTCAATGGTCAGGATATTAGGAATGAGGGGGTCGGCAATGGAACAGCAATATCTGATGGGCCAGTCCGTGTAATAGTCAACACATCAAGCTTCATCAACGTCACGACATCTGTAGGTGGGTACACAATAACAAAAACAGAGGTACTCCATAATGTCTATTTCTTCTACACAAGGTTTAGAGGGTATCCATATAAGATAAAGATCGAGGAGAGTGAAGACCCCAATGTACAGAATGAGAAGGTAAAGTATGTGTTCTCAGATGTGAACCGCTTCTCTCAATCGATAATAGGCTCAACAAAGATGTACTTCGGAAACTACACGCAAGGAGGATACTATGGAATCAACATCCTTGATGGGGACGGAACGGACGATTACTACACATCGGGAGGGGATCCATGGACACCAAATCTTGCTCCAATAAGGAACAACGAAGATATTCCGGAGTGGATAATCACAAACAATAGTTATGCCGTAGAGTTTATTTATTTCCCATACCAAATACTGCTAGAGGTTAAAGAGAACGCGAGCGGAGTCTATATATACTGGAAGGATGAACCAACGATAACAGAATTTGGAGTTGTTGTAGAGGCACTTGACATACCAGTAAACACAATGACTGTCTTTATAGCTGATGCAATTGTCAAGCTCGAGGGAGCATCATCTACAACAGAGGTAAATGATATTGGACAGAACTGGTTCCTATACTTTAACGCGACAAGACTTAGTCTGAGGGATGAGGAAACCCTCGTATCTGATGTATTATTCATAAACACGCAGACAAACTTGCAATCAGCTCCACAGGATACTACACCACCAACCGTAACAATCGATGAACCTGAAAACAATAGTGTTGTTGGGGGCATGGTCACGATACAGGTTACATCCAGTGATGAGAATCCAGATACAACATGGTTAACGATTGATGGGAATACCGTAGCTACTTGGAGTGGAGCTGGAACATTCACATATAACTGGGATACAACAAGTTATTCTGATGGAGAGCATCAAATAGTAGCATATGCGAATGATACGGCTGGGAACATTGGAAGCTATAATGTCACGGTTACTGTTGATAATACGCCTCCATCAGTAACAATAGATCAGCCTCAGAATGAGAGTTATGTTAAGGGCACTATTACAATTCAAGTAACATCGGATGATTCGCATCCAAATACTACCTGGCTTGAAATCGATGGTAATATTGTTGATTCTTGGAGCGGCTCTGGAACATTCACATACTCTTGGGATACAACATCGGTCAATGATGGTACTCATCAAATAATAGCATATGCTAATGATAGTGTTGGAAATCTAGCAAACTACAGTATTGTTGTAACAGTAGATAATACTCCCCCCGATGTATCGATAACAGATCCCCAGAATAATAGTTTGGTAAGCGGAACTGTGAATATTCAGGTTAATTCAAGCGATCAAAATCCTGACACTACTTGGCTGGAGATTAATGGTACTGTTGTGCAGACTTGGAGTGGGGAGGGAACATTTACATATCCTTGGGATACAACAAGTTATTCTGATGGAGTATACGAAATCGTGGCATATGCGAATGATTCGGCTGGAAATGTGAAGAGCTACAAAATATATGTTGAGGTTGATAATACACCACCATCAGTAGCGATAGATTCTCCAGCAAACAATAGTGTTGTTAGTGGTACTGTGGATGTCATGATTACGTCTAGTGACCCACATAATGATACAACATGGCTAACAATAAATGGTACGGTTGTCCAGACGTGGAATGGTGCTGGAACATTCACATATTCTTGGGACACAACAACCTATGAGAATGGTTACTATGAGCTGATAGCATATGCTAATGATACATTAGGTAATACAAACAGTTATAGGATCATAGTCCAAGTATCCAATGAGGGTCTCACGGTCTCAATAACAAGTCCCTCAAACAATAGCGTTGTAGGCGGGGTAGTTGATATTGAGGTTTCCTCCAGCAATGCAGATACTACTTGGTTAGAGATTGATGGTAATATTGTCCAGTATTGGTCTGGCTCTGGAACTTTCATTTATAGTTGGAATACAAGTACTGAAAGTGAAACTCAACACGAGATAATAGCATATGCGAATGATACTGATGGGAATATAGTAAGCTATAGGATTCTGGTGGTTGTGGATAATACAGAGCCGAGCATTACCATAAGTCAGCCTGAGAACCAGAGTCTGATTGGGGGCTTGATTACGATAACAATATCCTCAAGTGACATACATCCGGATAATACATGGCTTGAGATTGATAATGATATCGTTCAGGTGTGGGATGGAGATGGGACATTTTCCTATGATTGGGATTCAACAGGGGTTTCCGATGGTGATCATGAAATAATAGCATATGCTAATGATACCGCTGGTAATATGGGGAGTTACAGGATTATAGTAACAGTGGATAACACAGCACCAGATGTCTCAATATCTCAACCAGAGAACAATTCCGTTGTTGCCGATACTGTGACGATTCAATTATTCTCCAATGATGAGCACCCAAACACAACTTGGCTGACTATAGATGGATCAATAGTTCAATCATGGAGCGGAAGTGGATCATTTACCTACTCCTGGGATACTACAAGTGTGACTGATGGTTCACATGAAATAATGGCTTATGCCAATGATACCGTAGGGAATCAGGCTAGTTACAGGATAATTGTAACCGTTGATAATACTCCTCCCACAGTATCAATCTCTGAGCCAGCGAATAATAGTGTTATTGGGGGAGTAGTGACAATAATTATAGAATCAAGTGATGCGAACCCCAATACGACATGGCTTACAATAGATGGAGCCATAGTTAAATCCTGGAGTGGCTCTGGAACATTCACATATTCTTGGGATACAACAAGCACTTCTGATGGCTCACATGAAATAGTGGCGTATGCTAACGATACTGTGGGTCATCAGGCGAGCTATACTATAGTGGTTACCGTTGATAATACTCCTCCAAATGTTTCAATAAGTTCACCAGCAAATAATAGTATTGTTAATGGCACAATCTCTATAGAATTGTCCTCTAGTGACCTGCATCCCAACAAGACTTGGCTAGCAATTGATGACAATACCGTCCAGTCTTGGGATGGCGATGGTAGTTTCTCCTATAGTTGGGATACGACGACCACTAGTGATGGTCAGCATAGCATAGTTGCCTACGCTAACGATACTGCTGGTAATGTGGGAAGCTACGATATTGTTGTTACCGTTGATAATACACCGCCAAGCGTCACAATAACATCTCCCAGTAATGATTCTACTGTTGGTACAACATTTGATGTTACTTGGGATGCCTCCGATACTGCGACAGATATTGAGAGGGTTGAAGTTTACCTAAATGGTACGCTTGATGCGGTATATGTTAAGGGTGTAAATATGACGAATACACATACATTTAGCAATCTACAGCCAAACCAAGATTATGTAGTCAACATCACTGTGTATGATAGTGCAGGCTGGTCCTCATATGATTGGATAATAGTTCATACCTCTAGATTTTTCATATCTATTATATCCCCAGAGGATGGAGAGGCATTCAATACGAGTTGGGTGCTTGTTGAGTGGGACTATGGGCAGTTAGATACAGTAACGATCCTGCTTAATGGTTCTGTGGTTGCTACGGTTCCTGCAGATACTAGATCATACAACATAACTAATCTTGATGAGGGAGTATGGAACATAACTCTCGTTGGTACAAACACGAGTACGGTACCTCCGAGACAGACATCTGATATGGTAATAATCTATATTGACTGGACACCACCATATGTCAATATTTTGAAGCCTACCGACGGAGAGGTATTGAACACTTCTGATGTATATGTAGAGTGGGAAGGCGAAGATCAACCTGGGATAGTAACTACTGGGATAGATCACTATGAGATCAGATGGGATAAGAGCTCTTGGATTGATGTTGGTACATCAACATCATATGTTGTTACTCTTTCTGATGGGGATCACACTATATATGTTAGAGCGGTGGACAGAGCAGGGAATATAGCGGTAGACCAAGTCACAATAACTGTCGATACCATACCTCCAACCGTAAATATTGAGTCCCCTGGAGACGGTGCCTACATATCATCCCAAAGTATTGTGGTCTCTTGGACAGCCTCTGATGCAAGCGGTATAGATCACTATGAGGTCAGCATCGATGGTGGCTCAAGAATAGATGTGGGCCAGAGACTAAACCATAAGATTGATGGTTTGTCCGAGGGAACACATAATGTCACGATATATGCCGTAGATTCTGCTGGGAATGTGGGTTCGGATTCAGTAATAATACACATAGATTTGACAAGACCAACAATAGAGCCAAATGCGTCAACCCTAATAACTAATGATACAACAATAACTATAGAGTGGTCTGGGGATGATAATTTCGGCATTGATCACTATGAGGTACGCGTAGATTCCGCATCCTGGGTTAATGTTGGTAGCTCCACAAGCTACACTACTACGCTCTCGGCTGGGGGGCATGTAATATGTATCAGGGCTTATGATTCTGCTGGCTTGTATGGTCAGGCATCAGTATATGTGTATGTAGATCTATCACCTCCATCTATCGATATCTGCTCACCGGACAACAACTCCTACATAGGGAATAGTGATGTTTCGATACACTGGATTATCCAAGATGACTTCGCATTCAGGGAGTCAATGCTTAGCATAAATAATGAGGGATGGTTCAGCATTGGTAGGGAAACCTCTTACCTCCTAAGCAACCTGCAAGATGGAGAATACATAGTGAGAATACGCGCCGTAGATTATGCTGGTAATACTAATGAGAAAGCAATAAGGTTTTTCGTGGATACAGCACCACCAAGCGTACAGATAACATATCCTCAGGACTGTACATGTCTATCATCGAGCGAGGTCACCGTCGAGTGGACCGGCTATGATGAAAACGGGATAGACTACTACATGACGAGGTTATCATCATATCCATGGATAAATGTTGGGAACGCAACATCATACACATTCTCGGGGGTTACCGATGGCGTATATGTAATCTATGTAATGGCCATAGATTATGCGGGAAACGTTGGTATGGATAGCATAGTGATAGTCGTCAAGCAGAGCAAAACAAGCAGAGCATATCTAGGGAGATCACAAAGTATAGATACAAGCCAACAAGTCCGACCAGAGCTACATAGGTCTCCAAGTGGTCATAACGAAACCAAGGAAGGATACAAGTACAAATACGAAGGGGTTGTGATGTCTCGGGGCGAGAACCATATGGTGATTACAAAGAGGAGGATGCCTAAATCCTTATGTGTGGTGTTGGCTCGGGCTAGGAAGCATGAACTATTGTTCCCTCATAGAACACGTATCCATGCATTGGAGAGCTTTACAATGATTCTCTCTCGCCACAGAAAGCCTCGATCTTCTCGTTGAGGGATACGTCCTCATATCCTTTTTCTTTTAGAATACTGAGTAGTCTTCGTGCCGCATGGTAAAACTCGCTCTTTATCTTTTCTAGGCTTTGTTTTTTAGGAATTCTGGGCTTATGAATAATGCCTCTCCTTCTTGAGTAGACTTTCTGTAT
>Ga0190367_1002155_pt1 | contig 10346 bp, 10 predicted proteins | sample 4872181011_MG_FD_171838 | JGI IMG/M metagenome (GOLD analysis project Ga0190367, IMG submission 171838) | Hydrothermal vent microbial mat bacterial communities from Southern Trench, Guaymas Basin, Mexico - 4872-18-10-11_MG | ecosystem: Environmental > Aquatic > Marine > Hydrothermal vents >... | reverse complement strand
CTACTTAAGATTCATTAAGGCTGTGAAGATTGCTTCTAAATACATTCGTGAAGGTAAGATATACTTCGATATTAAGGAGGTGATTTCTTGAGTCAAGTACCTGAACACATACGTATAGTTGAGGAAGTGTTTTCAAAGTATAAGAGGTTTGTTTATGTAGGTAAGAAGTTACTACGTTGGGATGCAGTAAGTAAGGTTACTGGTAGAGCACCAATATTCACGGCTGATTTCGTGAGCAGGTATAGGGATGCTCTATACGTTTATAGTATTAGGACTAAGTACGCTCATGCAATGATTAAAAAGCTAGACATAAGTGAAGTATCTCGATACCCTGGAGTTGTTAAGGTGATAACAGCTAAGGACATACCTGGAGTTAATGATGTTGGTTATGTAGTTCCTGATCAACCATTAATTATTGACCGTAAGGTTAGATACATAGGTGATGTATTAGCATTAGTGGTTGCTAGGGATTATTACATAGCTAGGGAAGCTGCTGAGAGGATCCATGTTGAGTATGAGAAGTTACCGGTGATAACGAATCCCTTAGATGTTATCGACTTAGAGACTCTTGATGAGAAAAAGCATGTGTTAATACATGATGAGAGAGGTAGTGATGTTGTTGCTAGGTATAAGATTAGGAGAGGAGATGTCGAAAGGGGGTTTAGGGAAGCTGACGTAATTGTTGAGAATGAGTATAGAACTCAATTTCAGGAGCACGCATACTTAGAGCCTGAAGCAGCTATAGCCATACCTGAGAGTGATGGTGGTGTTACAGTAATTGTTACTACTCAATGCCCATTTGAAGCTAGGAGAGCTATCGCTAGAGTTCTTGGCCTACCTCAAGGCTTAGTTAGGGTTATAGCTCCATTAATGGGTGGAGGTTTCGGTGGTAAGGAGGATGTGGGTAACGTTATTGGTGCTAAAGCTGCATTAGCGACCTACCTTACTGGTCGACCCGCTATCATCATCTACACTAGGGAGGAGTCATTCATTAGTCATAGCAAGAGACACCCAATGATAGCTATATACAGGCATGGCGCTAAAAGAGACGGTACCCTCGTAGCTGTTGAAGCTAAAATTATACTAGATACCGGTGCTTACGCATCACTAGGCCCCTTCGTAGCTTGGAGAGCGACCGTACACTCAGTCGGTCCATACAGAGTACCTAATGCTAAAGTAGATACTGTTGCTGTATATACGAATAACGTTTATGCTGGAGCGTTTAGAGGGTTTGGTAATCCTCAAGTACACTTTGCTGTTGAGAGACAGATGGACTTACTAGCTGAGGAGCTAGGTATGAATCCCGTAGATTTGAGGTTTAAGAACATATTAAGGGAAGGTGATGAGACTATCCATGGTCAACTACTTAGTAAGGATCTTGGTGTAGGTCTTGAGGAGGCCTTGAGAAGAGCTGTTAATTTAAGTAATTGGTATGAGAAGAGGAGGAAGTACTCACTTCATTCTAAAGGGTCAGTGAGGAAGGGTATTGGTGTTGCTGTACTTTGGCATGGTAACTCCATAGGTGTTGAAGCTGCTGATTACTCATCAGTATCACTAATAGTTAATAGCGATGGTACAATAACGTTCAGGACCGGACTTACGGATTTTGGTCAAGGTGCTTTATGGGGTCTGGTACTGATAGCTTCAGAAATACTTGGTGTACCTCCAACTTACTTCATAATTGAGAGAGCAGATACTTCAGCAGTACCTGATTCAGGACCTACTGTAGCTTCTAGAACTACCGTCATGGGTGGTGCAGCAACCGTTAATGCTGCATATAGGTTAAGACAGAGACTTAATGAAGTAGCATCACGTATCCTTGGTTGCTCACCAAGTGATGTAGAGATTAGGGCACCCGATGTATTTTGTAGGAGTAACCCATCAAAAGGAATATCTTGGAGGGATGTTATTGAGGAAGCACGCTGGCTCGGCATCCCATTACAGGAGTTTGGGTACTATAGAGCTCCCTCAGCTAGTTGGGATGAAGATACAGGTCAGGGTTCACCATACATTACATACACATTTGGAGCTGTAATTGCTGAGGTAACTATAGATGTGGAGACAGGCGAAGTCACTGTAGATAGGATTTACACTGTATATGACGTCGGTAAGGTAATCAATAAGGAAGGTGTTGAACACCAAGCAGAAAGTGGTGCTATTCAAGGTCTTGGTTACGCATTAATGGAGGAACTCATACATGATGCTGAAGGTAGAGTACTAAATGCTAACCTATCTACTTACTACATACCTACAGCAGCTGATGCACCTGAGATAATTTATGACTGGGTTGAATCAGGATACAAGCGAGGACCCTTCGGAGCTAAAGGGTTGGGCGAGCCTTCATTAGTAGGTATTGCAGCTGCAATAGCTAATGCTGTGAGCCATGCACTTAGAGCGAAAATCAATGAACTCCCAATAACACCTGAAAAAATATACTTAACTCTTAAGAAGTTAGGTAAGTTACGTAACGACGTCTAAGGATGTAGGTGCTAAGTAATGACTATGATAGCTATACTTAAACGTAATGGTAGGGAGTTGGTGATTAAGGGTCTAAGGACTCATAGCATTGCCGAAGTATTATGTAAGGAGTTAAGAGACATATTATTAGGTAAGGATTTATCGTTAAATTACTTCTTCGAAGGTGAGTTAGGCCCTGAGGGTAGAGGTATGGTTGTTAGGGTGGTCTTCAATCGTGAGCTAAGTAGTTGTGAGGTAGTAGCGTTAGAGAAACTGTTCAATGTTATGGGCATTAAGTTGGTAAGCGAGCTACCCACCTGATTGATGTACTTATAGCAAATTTAAATTACTAGGTTAAGAAATGGGGATACCGTCAGATTCCTAGCACCTACATCAGGTGGGTAGCTCGCTTACCAACTCAACTACTATGCTTATCGTTAACCTTCCCTCAAGAATTCATAATGCTAACTTCTCCTAACGTTATTCTTTATGAATTCGAGTAGGTTAGCTGGGGTAGCGCTCTCCCTTAACTCTATATCAATTACTCTCATACCTCCAGATACGATCTCAGTAGCTCTATGGAGGAATATCACATTAACCTTCATACAGCTCCTGTGGAGATATATAATACGCTCCTTAACAAAGATTTAGAGATAGGTGTTAGTATTGGTTAATAGTATTAGTTTAAGTAATGAAGAACTTGAGAGGTATAGGAGGCAACTGCTATTCCTAGGTGTTGAGGCTCAGTTGAGATTAAAGAGAGCTAAAGTCTTAGTTGTAGGTGCTGGAGGTTTAGGTTCAGCAGTACTCTACTACTTAGTAGCTGCAGGTGTTGGTGAGATACATATAGTTGATTCTGATAAGTTAGAGCTAAATAACTTGAATAGGCAGATTCTGTATACTACGGATGATATAGGTAAGTATAAGGCTGATGTAGCTGCTGAGAGATTAAGGAAGTTAAATCCTAATGTGAAGATCATTACATATAGGAGGAGATTCGATAAGGGCCTAGCTGAAGAGATAGTACCTAAGGTTGATCTAGCTATTGATGCTCTAGATAATTGGGAGACTAGGTTCTTACTGAATGAGTACTGTGTTAAGTACTTAAAACCATTAATACATGCTGGTGTGAGGGAGGTTTATGGGCAATTACTAGTGATAATGCCTGGTAAGGGTCCATGTCTTAGATGCTTATTCCCTCATGAACCTAGACGTGAGAGAGAAATACCAATACTTGGTGTAACACCAGGTATATTAGGAACTATGGAAGCTCTAGAAGCTATCAAGATAATTACTGGTTACGGAGAGCCAGCAATAGGTAAGTTAATAATAGTGAATGGTAAGAAGGGAGAGTTTGAAGTCATAAATGTTAGAAGGAATCCTGAATGTCCAGTTTGTGGTCACCTAAAAGTTGAGTAGTCATTAGGTAGCTAATCATAGTAAAAACTTTAACTTATTTCCATTAGATATTATTGGGGTAATGTTGAATGGGATTCATATTACCATCAACTAGTATCGAGGTATTTATACCATTTAATGACGAGGTCAGTCTTGCTGAGGAGAATGTTGAGTACTTAAGTATTACAGAGAAGCCTAAAGGTAGATTAGTAATTACGAACTATAGGGTTTCATTCCTTGAGAAACTCCTAGGTACCATACAGATGAGGGGGACGGAGTTTAGTCTTCATAGTGTTAAGGTGAATATAGGGTTCAATAACTTCATATCAGCGAACTATAGGACTGAGAGGAGGTTATTCATGGTTAATGAGATCCTAGAAATTACTTACGAGACTAAGGAAGGAATTTCAAGAAAGGCATTATTTAAGGTTAAAACAAGGGATAAGGGTAGGGAGTTACTAGACACTATGCGTGCTGCAGTAACTAAGTATAGAAGTAGTGGTGATAAGAAGTCGTTAATAATGACTTCAGACTTCCTTAACTTTATTGAATACTTAAGCTTAGATAAGGCTATAAGACCTCTATACTTCGATAGTGTATCTAGATGTGTAGCTGTTGGTTCATCCTACTTCTGTATAATTGATAATGAGTGGAATATTGATGGGAGTCCTGATTTAGTAGGTAAGGTTAAGTTATGGATTGAGGAGTTCCTAGCTAAAAGGCGTTGAATTTAGGTGATTATTCATGCGTATGTCTTCCAGCCCTATAGTTATCGTATACCCTAAATCAATGGTTAGTGGAGGTAAGCCTTCACTAATAGAGCCAGCCTTCGGCGTTAGTGATAAGAATGAAGAACCTCATGAACTACCAATAATATTCCCATTAAAGGAGAAAGCTGTAGTACATACTTATGAGTGGCTAGCACCGATAATATACACATTCGAAGCTGGTAGGGGTGCTTTAATAATCAGGGACGTCTTACCACCATCACCTCGTGCCTCATACACAATTACTACAGTAGGTGGTGAGAGAGTTAAGAAGAGTGTAGAAGTCGGTATAGTGTACGTAAACACTAGACCCGTACACATAAGTGTTGGTGAGGATTACGATGGGTTAACAAAGGAGAGGTTAAGAGTTAGTATTGAGTTAAAGGGACTAACACTTAAAGTTAGTGATGTAACAGGCTTTCTAGCTAATCTATGGAGGAATTACGGAAGTGTCAATACTGAATCACTAATTAGGGACTTAAGGAAGGCTTTTAGAAGAGCCTCACAAAAAATGCTTAGCGAGTTAAGTATTGAGGACTTACTAACAAGACCTGTCGATAATGAGGATAAATATGCGCAGGAATTAAGCCCTATCTTGGAGAGTATTAAGTTAAGTCTCATAAGTCTAGACTTAGGAACTAAGATTAGTCAGGATGTATACGAATACTACTTCTGGCATTTAGTGAATGAAATCCCGACAAATTATGCATTCCTACTAAGAGTACTTAATGCTATACCTAAGGATGTCCAGGAGAGAATACCTAGAGCTATAGAGTTATTAGTACTAGGTATAATATCTAAGACAAATCCTGAAATAGCGAACTTAATACCTTTAATCGTATCTGGTACTACTGAAGAAGTTAAGGGTAAGGGGGCTGGAGGTAGGTCAAGCTCATAATTTTTAACTCTCTAAAGCAGTAATGTATGGTTGATGAGTTCCCCGGCTACAGCTGATCTATGATGATCTGTCGAGCAGCTGATTAGGGATAGTTCCGTAGGATTTAAATAATTTTTAAGAATTAGAACGTAGCTTAGCTTAAGAGGATAGAGTATTGAGGCGTGCCAAGAACATAGTAGGTATAGCTCTCATAATCCTAATGAGTGTGTCCCTATATGTTTTGAGACCGTACATTACATTATACTTGACTGGAATGCCTAAGTACTTAGGAGTATTCATGATAAGCTTCATTGGAGCTGTAAGCGTAATCTTTCCAATACCTTATACAGCCATAATATTCCTACTAGCTAGTATGAAAGAGCTAGATCCATTAATAACAGCATTAGTTGGTGGTTTAGGTTCAGGACTCGGTGAGTTTACAGGCTGGGTTATGGGTAGGTTTATGACGAAGACACTAGAGAGTACTAGGTATATAAAGCAAATAAATGCCTTAATAAAGTTAATAACATTGACTAAGGGTAGGTATATAGTCCCCTTAATACTATTCATATTCGCACTAACACCATTACCAGATGACCTACTCTTCATAGCTTTAGGAATGCTTAAGTATAAATTACATCACGCCTTAATACCATGTATTATAGGTAAGATAGTGATGATGTACCTTATAACATTATTCGGTCGTGCAGTAACATTCCTAGGTGAGTCTATAGGGCTAAGTGAGAACTACGTTATAGCACTAAGTACAGCTGTTCTAATAGTTATGGTACTCCTAATGCTATTTGTTAGGTGGGATAAGATACTAGAGAAATACATACCTAAGTAGAACATTGTAAGTACCTCTACAATTTGAGACCCACGACTATAATCAATTATGACCACACCATATTAATGGTGTAGTTAACCCATTCATGGATTAATTAAGATTCAGAGGCTGATCTTAGAACTAATGCTACACCACAAAGTACTAATGGTGTTGCAATTACATGCTCAATTCTAGGTACTTGATTAAGTATTAGTAAGGCTAATAAGGAAGCACCTATAGGTTCAAGGAAAGCTATCGATGATACTACGTAACTACTATAAAATTTAAGGAGGTAATTCATTATTGTATGACCGCCTATCATAGGTATTAAGGCTAGTAACGCGAAGTATATCCATGTTATTACTGGATAATTAGTAATGTTGGAGTTAGTTATTATTGAGTAAGGTATTACTGTTGTAGCACCAACTATGTACGTTGGTACTACGTATGTGAATAACCCTGCTCTTAACCTAATAAACCTACCGATGAAGAAGTATATTGCGGCAAGTACCGATGCTATGAAACTCTCAATAACTCCAAGTAAATCGACTATACCTATATTAAATGCTTCATGAAAGTAAAGTAGGATACCTGCGAATGCTATGAGCATACCTAAAATGTCTGTATACCTGAACTTAACCTTGAAGATTAGTATTTCGAAGATATATGCGTATATAGGATATGTAACGACTATCGTAGTACTAACTATTACTGGTAACCTAAATAGTGAGTCCATCCATAAGGTGAAGTGCATACCTAACGATACACCTGCAATTACTATAAACAAGTAATTAACTGCATGACCCCTATCCCTGAATATGGCCCTATCTCTCCTTAGCAGATAGAACGGAAGAAGTATGATTGAAGCTATTAATAATCTCCAGAAAGCACATGCAGGTGCTACAGCACCTGAGAGTAGGACTAATATGGAGGCTGAGGATATACTCAGTACTGCTGTAACGTACATTAATACATGTGTAGGTCTCATAAAACTCTCCAATAATTAATGATGAAGTATAAATAATATGTTATGTAATCATTACCTACGCGCAAATCTTACGATTCCATGAGCACCCTCACGGATGTGTTAAGCGATTCCATGTAGACCTCGTAACTATCACCAAGCATTAAGGCTTTAGGGACTTCATGCGATACTACATAGCATGTATATTTATATTCATGAATGGTATATCTGTAAGTTTGAATCGGCTCATACAGTTTAATTAATGTTCCATTCCTAAACCCAACATTTATTACTGCTGCCATGACCCTTAACACCTTAGGCATAGATCCATGAAAACATATGCTTAGTAAGGCAATTACTTTACCCCTAACTAACCTATTGGTTAGCAGGAATTTTATTGATGTATTAATTCCTTCTTGAATGATTGACTTCCTAACATACCAATCTTTAAGATTATTTATGAAGATTAAATTAGCTCTTAAGGTTACATTAAACTTTAACGGTATTTCCTTAGCTAATTCGTTAATAGGTATTAAGGCTATTTCCTTACCTATGTAGGGAATCTTAATAAGTATTAGCTTAGGCTCCTTACGTAAACCGAAATGAGCTCTAGGTACGTAGATTAGTACTTCATTCTTTGATTTCTTCATTAATAATGCTAATCCAATCCAGTACCTCTTTAATGTTATGTATGATGAGTACGTATAGCCGTAATTAGACATGATTTGTATGCAGGTAGCATTACTTAGACTACGTAAGTTATTCGCCCTTACTAATATCGATATACTCCATTGATCCATGTATGGTAAACTCTTAATTAACACTTTAATATTCTTACTTACACACTTTAATATTTCCTCATCGTCATTAAGGCTTACATTGCATTTAAGCATCAATGGTGTCCTTAATGTTGAGTATATGCAGTTTAACGGTACTTCTAAGATTCCGGGTAGGGTATTAATGGATACATTAATATCGATTTCTGGTATGTTTTTAGGCCATACGGGTTTAGATGGTGGTATATGTGTGCTTAAGGGAATTACATGGTTTAGCGCGTCAATCCATAGGTTAACCCATAAATTCAATGAACTAGGGCCGAACCTAACTACTTCCTTACTGAACTCACCATTCATTACTGATTCACTATAGTTTTGTAGTAACATGTATGGTTTCTTAGAAATGTTAAGTGCTGGTGTACTCCAGTAATGTATGTAGCCTGAGGGTGTTTTCGTACTAACATACCACGAACTCAGTATGCCATTAAGTGAGTTATCTACTAAGTTATCGATTAATACCTCATGCATTCTTAAAGTGCGTCGTGACCAAGGTAAGTACATCCATGAAGGACTACCAAGTAATTCCCTACTGTAGTTGAAGTATGCGTAAAATAATGTCGTAATGCTTAAACTTAAGTTATTTAATTGCATAGGTAGTAAAAGTGTTGGAGCATAACTTAGTGGTCCTAGTAGATGAAGTCCCTTTATGTGTGTCTCCACGTACTTGATGGGTAGGTTTGCCGTATCCACAATTATTACAGCACTATCGTTAATTCCATCACCATCAACATCTACTGGTAAGGTTACCTCACCTTCATTCTTGAATAATGTTGATGGTAGTATTAATAACGAAATTACATGAGTACCGTTAGGTAAATCAATAATAGCATTAGCTGTTATTGTATCTAAAGTTATTGATGCAAATATTGATGAAGCTATAGACTGTACTATACATGGGCCCTTACCTTCTTGCCTCAATAAGAACGGTGTGTAGGCAGTGTAGGTTAAATTAGGAAATTCCATGCTATACCTTACATTCCTCAATACGTCCTTACTTACTAACTTAAGCGTAATGTCCTTGTAAAGGTGTAGAAGAGATGAGTTAGGTGGTTGCGTTAATTTTATAGCTAGTGTTAAAGCGGGTGATGCTATAAATCTCCAATATAGTAGTTCAGCTATGTCTATATAATGAGGCATTATTAAGTTATACCGCGTTTCATTCGTTGATGGTGCGATGAAATATATGGGCATTTCTAATACTACAAACACATTCCTAATAGGTAAAGTCTCACCACTCAATAACCTTATCTTAGATTCATTTCCTCGTAATGAGATCTTCCATATAGCCCATGCAGACTTATTAAATAAGTACTTATACTTCCTGAATAAGGTAATCTTCAGTGCTTCTAATTTATCTTCGTACCCAAGTCTAAATGTAAGCATTAGAGCTTTAGCTAATATCTCCCTCCATAATCTATCATCACCTATGGTTGCATGAATAACTATACTTACACTATCCCCACATCTATATGATGAGACGATCATTAAGGCTCCATAGGATAGGTTTACCAAGCCTATTCTAACAATCTTACTCATACTACATGAACATTCCTTAGGGTCATCACTAAAGAACCAGTAAATGTATTTACCATTCATAAATGAGCTAATGTTACCACTAATGACTTCTTTAAGCCAGCTAATGTACTTATTAACGCTTTCATCATTAACCCCGTAATCAGACATCCTACTCCATAATCCCTTAGTTAGGTTAGAGCCATCGTACGTTATCAGATATCCATTAAGTGATTGCCTGCCTATTAAGTATACACCTACGTAGTACGCCATAAAACTAAGAATTATGAGTACCACAGCAGTAATGACTAAATATCTCCTCATGATCTTCTATAAAATATTGCAACAAATTATTTATTAATTTACTTAAACAGGATGCTCTAGCTCTTCCTCCTTAATTCCTGGCTATTGAGTTTAGTTAGCCTCTTAGAGAAGTTAATAGCTATTCCAGTAGCAGTCAATATTAAACCAATCAGTTTAAATGTTATTGCCTCATTACGTATTGAAGATGCTAAACCAGTTTGCTTTACACCTTCATTAAAAGCTGCAATACCTAATAGCCATAACCCACGCATTAAGTACAGTACACCGAGAACAATTAATATTATAGATATGATCATCTTTAAGCTCGTTTAATATCACCAAGTACTTCTAACATAATCTCCATAAATATACTTATTATTGCTTGACAATACTTAATAGTAAGGTC
>Ga0190367_1002154_pt1 | contig 10349 bp, 7 predicted proteins | sample 4872181011_MG_FD_171838 | JGI IMG/M metagenome (GOLD analysis project Ga0190367, IMG submission 171838) | Hydrothermal vent microbial mat bacterial communities from Southern Trench, Guaymas Basin, Mexico - 4872-18-10-11_MG | ecosystem: Environmental > Aquatic > Marine > Hydrothermal vents >... | reverse complement strand
GCATGCTTCTACAATTATGCTAGAGTGCACTTAAGTTTCGGTGAGCCTCCACACCCAATGCCCGGAAGCACCGAGCTAGAAAGACTAAAAGCATTAGTAACAAGAGGCGATTAAGTTGCCAGCACCGAACCATGTGTAGTAAGAGTATTCTCAATATATTTAATATGATATTTTTTAGCTCTGGCTCTAGGTCTTATTATATAGATGAGTTGATCTGAGTAAGATGTTCGCCTATGTAATAAACTCACTTTCAGTAGCATATTTCCTCTCGGTGCCCATTTCAGGTTTCTTAATTCTCTATAATTTTCTCTTAAATTAATTAAAGATAAGGCAGCTAGAGACCACTACTACTATGAGATCTATTAAGCGAGGTTTGATCTCATTTTTCTCTGAATGTTTTCGCACTAGTTACTTGATTTTCTTTATTGTGCTAAGTAAATCTGATATGGTGGTTTCAGCTAATCCTATAAAGTAGTCGGCTGCACCATACGATACAATAACTCTATCCTTTATAATACAGGCTCCACACGCGAAAACTACGCATGGTCTATCTCCATATTTTTCATACAGCTCCTTAGGCTCCATGATATATGTTTCAGAAACACCTGTTATCTCGAAGCCCTCGTCCTCACTGTACTCTAATTCTAGTGCATAGAGCCTGTAGTAGCGGTCGCTGCTCTGCGCGTGTGCTATTTCAATATACTTGCCGTCTACTTCAAGTAGCGGGGTACTCCACCCTATATTATATTCGAAGTCCGCTGGAAGCATTACTATTCTATTATCCTTTACAGTCAGAGGGGATATGTTCTTGTACTTTATAGGGTTCTTGTCTGATGCTCCATACCAAAGAGATGTCGGGAAGTTTGTTATTACAGGTCTGTGAAATATATGTATTTTATTTTCATTAGGTATTTTCACTAGAAATGCGTCTTTATTAAAAGCTACTAGCTTATCGAGAGGACGAGGGACAGTCACATAAGATGTCTTAATCCACCTATTTTCAGCACCATCGTGAACAGCGATTACTGGAACTGTTCTATTGTAGCTGCTTTCATAGAACTTATCTGTCTTACCAGTATACACCATTACTTTACTTCTCCCCAAGTAGAATACCCTAGGATCCTCCGCCCCCCATATGTCAAACCATGTGTCAGGACCAATTACTACTTCAGCATCTACTTCCCTAGAGAAAACACAATTCTCGAGAGAATCTAGTGGCAGATCTATTCTCGCTATCATACTAGCGTACTTAAAATACCCTATTATTACCCTAACATAAATCTCGAGTATATTGTTTTCAAGTAGTATACCGGGATTAAAAGCAGAAATAGGCTTTACTCCAGCTAAGTTAGTGAGAGATATCTTGTGCGGTGGGATTACGCATTTTCTTTCAAAAATATCATTTGTTCGAGGGCGTCTATACTCATTTATCTTCTTAGCGTAGGGATCTAAGCAAATAAGCCTAGATAACACCATCTATTTATCTTTTAGACTAGTTTATTTAAACACTTGTTCCCAAAGTAGTTTGGGCAGTAAACTGACCTATATTAAGCCTAAACTATTTGATTTACACTGAAGGCTAGGTAGCTCCGAGAAGAAAGGTCGAAGAAACATTAAGTGAATACGATAATGTTTACGCCGATCTATTGGCTTACTTGGGATACAGTGTCCTCACGAGAGACCTTGACTACACTAAATGTTTTTAAGAAAATACTACAAGAAGCTAGTCTACGGAGCCGACGACTTAGACTACTTTTGTCTAAAATATGATTTAATGAAAATACTTCTAAGCTTAAATCTAGAAAACAATATATGAGTGTATTTTATAAAAATACTCTACTACTATTAAGCATAACTTAGCGCTAATTTAAATACTATTTGTAGTAATAATAGCTTCAATTTCTCTAGTGAAGACTTTAGTTATCTTATATGTATCGTTATTTGCTTTAGTAGTATTTGTAGTCGAGGAGCGGAGCTTACTAGAGGTTTTGAGTAAATAGTTTAGCCAAGTAGTTATTTAATTATGTTCTGTTTTAGATACTTTAGATGATTCGAGTCAAGGCAGTGCTCTTTGATTTTTATGATACTCTTGTCTACGGAGAGGGCTGTGAGGAGAGCTGGAGATGTGCCTTAGAGGCTGCTGTAGACTACTTGAATTCTCTGGGGTTTAGAGTGTCTATAGAGGATTTTTCAGATAATTATTCGAGGATACGTGATATTTTGTTAGAGAGGCTCAAGGGTACTTTGAGCGAGCTAGATGTTGTTTACCTGTACTGGAGGCTATTGAGAGAACTAGGTATTAGTCCTTCTATTGAGCTTGTGGTGAGGCTTCTAGAGGTCTTCTACGGTATCGAAGTAGGGTGTGTTAGGCTATACTCTGACGCTATTCCGACGATAGAGTACTTTAGGGAGAGAGGGGTTAAGACTGCTATAGTGTCTAATGCTACTGTGCGCTTTGAGTATATTGTGAGGAAGCTTGGCTTAGTGAAGTATTTTGATGTTCTCATGGCGTCTTATAAGGTTATGAAGCTTAAGCCTCATCCTAGGATATTTACTGAGACCCTACGGCTCCTAGGAGTTAGACCAGAGGAGGCTGTAATGATCGGAGATTCTTATAGAGCAGATATTGCTGGTGCGAAGAGACTTGGAATAAGGGGTGTGTTGATAGATAGGAGGAATCAGCAATATGGGTTATTTAATAAGGGCTTAGAGCCAGACGCAGTTATAGAGAGTTTAAATGAGCTTAAAGCTCTGATAGAGCTTTGAGATCCTCTTCTGAGGCTCTTGTTTTAGAAAAAGAGTTATTTAGGAGAGGCCAGTTTTTCCGATTTTCAGCGGCTACTTTAAGAGCTTCTACTATTTCTCCTCTGACTCCTTCTTTATCTAAGACTAGTAGTGCTTCCACTGTAGTGTCTTCAGGTGTAGCAATACTTCAGACAAGGTCTTCTGTCTTCATTTTGTTCAGTGTTTAGCTGTACCTATGAAGAGTACTCGAGCTATTTTCTCTACTACTTTAAACCATGCTCTCAGGCAACTTTATCTTCTCCTCGAGAATATCGTATGTAGTTACTTTAGAGACAGTGCCACTGAAGAAGAAGGCTCTCGCAAACTCCACTCACTTACTGTAGCCTATTACAGCTAATTTCATTATTAACAGGTGACTCAGTAAAGTTTAAAACTTTTCGTTAAAAATGAAGTACAGGCGATGATCGGCTCGGGCAATGTGATGGATGAGCGCTACGCCAGAGGGTGAGCTAAAATATATTCTCGGCTCATCTAGAGAAAATTCTCTTTAACAAGATGTAATGACAAACTAGTACTTTCTATAGCAAAATGAGAGCTTATAAGTTTCGACAGATAATTTTATCACGAATTTCTCAAGACAATATACCTATTATAAGTTCTTACGAGTGACAAGGTCTTGTCTTATCGCATTGTCTTGTAATCTCTAGATATGTGATCAATTAAATAGTGTTGATAAACGGTAGTTCTCAGCTCGGTATATTGTCTAAATATTAATATTGTCTCGAGGCTATTGATTTAACATGAAGCTAAGGGTACTTGTCTGGAATGAATATATTGTCGAGAAAGAAAATCCTGAAGTAGCTGAAGTATATTCTGAGGGGATACATGTCACTATTGCAGAGTTTCTCGAGAAGGCAGGCTTTGAAGTAACTACAGCTACTTTAAGCGATCCTGAGCAAGGCTTTAGCAAAGAAGTCTTAGATAAAACAGACGTTATTGTAATGTGGTCTCATATTGCTAACGAAAAATTAGAGGACAGTATTGTTGAAAGAGTTTACGAGAAAATAGTGAGAGACGGCTTAGGTTTCATAGTACTCCACTCAGCTAAAAACTCTAAAGTATTCAGAAAGCTTATGGGGACTTCATGTAAAGTGAAGTGGCGTGAAGCAGGTGAAAAAGAGAGAATATGGGTTGTCGCACCGTGGCATCCTATTGCAGAAGGTATAGGAGACTACTTTGATCTAGAACATACTGAGATGTACGGTGAGCCATTCGATATTCCGCCACCAGACGAGCTAGTCTTCATAAGCTGGTTTCAGGGAGGAGAAGTGTTTCGCAGCGGCTGCTGTTTCTACCGAGGAAAAGGCAAAATATTTTACTTCAAGCCCGGCCACGAGACATACCCAATATACTACGACAAAAACGTGCAAAAAGTACTAGTAAACGCTGTCAAGTGGGCTGCTCCAGTTAAGAGACCAGAACCTATTTATGGTAAAGTAAAGCCACTAGAGTCTTTACAGATTTAAGTTTATGATAAATTTCATCGATCTTTTACTATAAGAGTAATTTAAGTAAAATAGTTCACCTAGGTTAAAATTGCTTAGTCTATACTCTTAAAGCAGACTGTAGCAGTATATTGGTAGTGAATTCGCGAGAGAGAGTAGTTAAAGCGATGGAGCTAGGTGTGCCTGATAGAGTACCTATATACGAAATGCATGTTTCTACTAAAATAGCTGCAGTAGTTTTAAACAAGAGTCCTAGCCAAGTACTGGCATATAATCCTCCAGTACTCTTTGACTTAATCGCGTCTGGTAGAAAAGTAGACGTAGATAAGGTAAACAGGAGAATCGCAGAGGAACTAGTTGAATTAGCCACTAAGCTAGGACTCGACTGGATTAGAGTCGGCGGCGCTTACACGAAAATACCTGAAGTCAAGAAACTCGGAGAAAACACCTGGCTTGTAGACGGATCGGTATTAAAGTGGTCTGGTGAGAGCATGTGGAACTTAAGTGAGCCTAAACACTATGATTCAGACGAGATAGTTAGAGAGTTTAGAGAAAGAGAAGTGGAAGTAGACTATAAAGTATTAGATATCCTGAGAGAAGTTGTCGAGAAGACTAAGGGAGAGTTCTTTATTTCATTTGATGCAGACGGGTCTTGGGGACCAATAGTCTCTAGGCCGAGCTTGCTGAGGCATGTTTTGGTGTGGATGAGGAGGAGACCTGACGCTGTTGAAGCGATAATAGACTACTATACGAGACTCGCTATAGAGTATGGTAAAGCTGCTATTGATGAGGGAGCCGATGCCATACAGATGTGTGTAGACTACGGGTGTGGTACAAGACCTTGGATAAGTCCTTCGATGTTCAGGAGGTTTGTTAAGCCTGCTTTAAAGAAGCAGTGCGATGTCTTCAAGAAGAAGGAGGCTTTCGCCGTACTGCATAGCGACGGAAATATAGAGTCTCTGCTACCTGACATAGTAGACGCGGGTATTAGTGCCTACCAAGGAATAGACGTTATGGCGGGCATGAGTCTGAAGAAAGTGAAGGAGATGTATGGAGACAAGATATGTTTAGTGGGTAACGTCGATCCTAGGGTCATAGAGTTTGGGTCTAAAAGCGATGTAGCTAGAGAAGTAGACAGGTGTCTGAAGGAAGGTGCTCGTGGCGGCGGGTTTGTGTTATCTACGTCAGCTAATATATCTATATGCACTAATGCTGAAAACTTTTTATTCATGATAAAGTATGCTAAGAGAAGAGGAGTCTATGGCCCAAAGGGAGGAATCGCTGGACTCAAGTGAGCTTACGGCTTCTCTTTTCTTAGCAGTAGCTACTTTCGCTATTTTCCTTAGCTCTACTCTCGTTAAACCCGTTCTCCCTGTCTTAGCTGAGGAGCTTGGTGGAGAGTCTCTTGAAATAGCGGGAGTCCTGATGGCTAGCATAGTTTTCTTATCTCTTCTACAGCCTTTCACAGGTGTTCTTGCAGATAGATACGGCTACCTCAAAGCGATAGTTGCTGGAGGAGTTCTGGGAGCCTTAACTAGTCTTCTCTGCGCGCTAGCCTCTAAGTGGCAGGAGCTTCTAGTACTGAGGGCTCTAGGAGGCTTAGCAGACGCAGTATCGGGTCCAGCTATACTTGCCTTAGCGACAAGTATTAGCAGTAAGAGAAGAGGACTGGTCTTAGGAATTTTTAGGAGTAGTCAGGGACTGAGCTTTGTGATAGGTCCTATACTAGGTGCTCTCTTAGCTAGACTTCTATTTCTTAGAGCGCCTTTCTTCTTTGATTCTGTTCTTACTTTCATAGCCATAGTTCTCTTTCTCCTCTTCTTTAGGAGAGAGTATAGTGAAGGGAGGTTGGAGAGGCTGGAGTACGGTGCCTTAGGGGAGGTTGTCAGAAGCGGGAGGTTGCTGAAAGTAGCTTGTATCGGGTTCTCGGAGTGTTTTTCGTTTACTGTGTGGAGTTCTTTTCTTCCAGTCTATATGCTTTCTATGGGAATGAGGGAGCAGGAAATAGGGCTCGTTTTCTCAGTAGAGGCTCTCGCCTTTTCTCTATCTAATGTGTTTGTAGGGTACTTGGCTGATAAAGTAGGCAGGAAGCCCTTAGCGGTGCTGGGGGCTCTGCTGACTACTGTTTCTTCGCTAGCCTACCTCTACTTGAGAAGCCTTGTTCAAATAGTAGTCGTTTCTCTTTTCTATGGTGCTGGCTGCTCGATGATATTTCTCTTGAGCACAGTTATGGCAGCTGACATAATTCCCGAGGATAAGAGAGCGGCTCTTCTCGGAGCATTTGACGCTGTAATGGATTTGGGTTTAGCTGTAGGACCTATAGCTACATGGATTTTCCTTAAGTCAACAGGACTCACTGTTTCAGCAGCCTTTATCTTAATGGCGTGTGTTACTGGAGTAGCAGCGTTAGTAGCCTTGAGTCACAGAGAGCGCTAGGATTCTTCCTCTTCTTCCTCCTCCTTTTTCTTTGTTACGAAATAGGGTGTATACTCGTCGTCAGATTCTCCTAGAGGCTCAGCTACATTCTGCTCATATACGTCTACCGCCCAGCTATCACTCATCCCTCTATCAACTACTCCTACTGGAAGACCTTCTTCGTCGTAAACGTATCCGTCTCTAATATAGCCGATAGGGTTTCCTTCTTCATCGTAGAGTGTTCCATCACTACCTATTTCTGATGCTACTACTTCTTCATCGAAATACCTCGCTCTAAGCTTTCCTTCATAGTCTAGGAAAAAGATGCTTGAACCAGCCCACTCGTAGTCTCTCAAACTCTTCTTACGCTTCTTAACTCCTCCAGAAGAAACAGTGATCGACGGAGTAGTTTCAGTAGAAGTTCTAGTAGAAGAGATTGGCGTAGACCAAGTACTGCCGAGTATTGCTGACATTTTCCTAAAGTATTCTTCAGAAAACCTTCTCTCCTTTTCCAAAGACTCCCTGCGCATAGCACTTATTTCCCTAAAAGTCCTCTTAGTCATCTCCCAGAGCTCTCTCCTGTGAGCAGCTTCCTTTCTCATTTCCTCTAAGAATACTCTCGACGCTCTAGCCTGCATCTCCATCAAAGCTTCCTGTACGTAAGGTGTTTGCGGAATTAAGCCCAGTACTTCCGCCAAATAGTACTGTAGGCTCCTCCAAGACCTTATTACAGCGTTTACCACGGGAAGAGCTTCTCTCTCTACTCTAGTGGGATAAGAGTACCGTGTATGTAGAACAAATGTCCTTAAGAATCCTCTAGCATCTTTCATTCGGAAAACTTGCCATATAGCTACAATAGTATAAGCAGTATTTGGTGAGCGGAGAAACACATGTGCTTTATTGTCTTCAATAGACTGTTTTAGCAAAATATTGCCTTGCTTTAAAAACTCTTGTATTTGTCTTCGCACGAAGCTGCTGAAGTCTTCTGTGAGCTCCATAGGCACTATCATTAACTGGATTCTCTTATTGTATGATCGTACATAGAACATGTCGTCGTGAGCAAACCCTATATCCCATGTAGTAGGTATTTTCGCAGTCCACCTAAGTCCGAGGAAGTAGAAGTTAGGGTTATATATTTGCCTCACTGGAGCGTCTCCACCGATACCGCTGAAAGTCTTTCTAGACTCTGAGACTAAGTCTAGTAGAGCTAAAGCCTCTTCTTCTGAAATACTGTCCTTAACTATAACTGCGTAGACTAGAGTCCACGTCTTGCTGAAGGGCTGAAGTAGCTCACTAAACACTTTTTCAGAAAAGCTAGGGGACACTGCCATGTGTCTTGGAGTCAATGTATGTAAAGCAGTCTTGTAGTTCCTGTATAAAAGCGAGTAACTGAGCTGTATAATGTCTCCTGTAGACAGCACTTTCGTCTCCTCTCTACCGGGATCTATGTTCTCGGTATAAAGTGACTTCTTTAAGTAAATCCTCCAATGCTCTCCTCCCGCCTTCACTTGAACTCTAGCAAAGTCACCGGCTCCTGTCACTTGAGTCTTATCTACCTTAGTCTTTCTCCAAGACTCAAATATTCTTAAAATAAGTCTGAGAATATCTTGTGGTTCGCTAGAAAAATAGGCGAATACTATGCAGGCATCTCGACTCGGATTTTCAGCTATAACTGTATTAGGAGTATCTATAGGCAAAAGTCTCCAGTCACGAGGATAGTAGAAAACATAACCGTAATCAATATCCTTAACTATACCTTTCTCCACGAGAAGAAAAGGTGGCTGAAGTATAAATAGTTATATGAAGACTACTTAATATCATATAATATCATAAATACAATCTAGCAGTGAATTCAGTGATTGCTCTTACTGCTGTGGATATGTCGCGAGGTTAGTGGCTTGCCCGAGTAATGAAAATATTCGTCTACTGTGATACTTAATTATGGATAAAGACAGCGATGTTAAAAAAGCAGCAGAGAAGCTTATTAACGCCAAAGAATACACTAAAGCTATTCAGCTACTTGAAGACTATTTATCTAAAAAGCCCGGAGACGCTGAAGCATGGAATATTCTTGGAGTAGCTTTCTACTCTATAGGAGACTTAAAGAGAGCTGAAGAATGCTTCAAGAAGTCTCTTGAGCATAATCCGAGAGATCCAGACGTGTGGTACAATCTAGGAGCTCTATGCAAAAGAGAGGGAAGAGTAGACGAAGCCATAGACTACTATAAAAAGTACCTTGAGTTCGAGTCGGAAGACTCTTACACATGGAACTCTCTCGGAACCTTATTCTACAGTAAAGGTGACTTAAGCGAAGCTGAAAAATGTTTTAGAAGAGCATATGAACTAAGCCCAGAAGACCCCGTTATTGTCGCTAACCTCTGCGTTACTCTAAGAGATCAAAATAAGATAAGTGAATCAATAGAGATCTGTGACAAAGCACTAAGGCTTTTAGAAAAGAGAGTGAAAGAAGATCCTAGTGAAGAAAACTTAAGTTTTTTAGCATTTGTCTACATGAAGTGCTTCAGGAATGCTGAAGCAGAGAAAATATATAGAGAGATAATCGAAAAGAATCCTAAGAACATAAGCGCTTACTTAGATTTAGCTAAATGTTTGTTAAATCAAGTAAAGGTAGGGGAAGCAGTAGAAGTGCTACTTAGAGCACTAGATGTAGATCCTGGGGTCTGGCGGCAGGTACTGCAGATAGCAGAGGAAAACCCCTTAGTTGACGTGGCTAAGCTCTACGAGAAGGCAGTTCAGCAGAGAGTACTAGACTACGATGTATGGTTTAAGCTAGGACAGCTACTAATGCTTCGCGTAAAGTGGAAGGAAGCGGCAGAGGCTTTCAGACAAGCAATTAAGATAAACCCTAGGCTTGAGGCTTACATGAAGCTAGGCTTTGCACTATTTCTTCAGAGAAGACTATCTGAGGCGGAGCAGGTCTACAGCGAGGCTGCACAAAAATATTCGAGTATACCTGAAGTATGGGAGCGCTTAGGTGAAGTACGCGAGTATCTAGGAGACTTTAAGGGAGCTGAAAAAGCCTACAGGAGAGCAATAAGTCTTAAAGAATCTACGGGACTCTGGTCAAAACTCGGGAGAGTTCTCTTAAGTCAGCTAAAGTTTACTGAAGCTGAAAAAGCTTTTAGAAAAGCTATTCAACTAGATTCTAAGAACGAGGACGCGTGGACTGGCTTGATTCGATTACTGAAAATCCTAGGGAGATTTAGTAGAGCAGAGAAGTGTGCTAGAGTAGCATTAAATTCTATTCCTGGGAGCGCACAGCTGTGGCTCGAGTACGGATGGTTAATGATGTATAGAGGAGCATTTAGTGAGGCATCAAAAGCACTTTTAAAAACAGTAGAGCTCGACCCGAAGAACAGTGTAGGCTGGCAACTACTAGCTTCAAGTCTATTCAATGAAGGCAAGTATAGCGAAGCTGAAGAAGCCTGTAGGAAAGCTATTGAATTAAATCCCAATAACTGGGAGTCATGGCTACTACTCGGAGAACTATCTTTCAGTAAAGGAGACTACTCGGGAGCAGCAGAAGCCTATGAGAAGGCTCTGCAACTAAATCCACAGAACCAGGAAATTAAAGCTAAATTAGAGGTTGCAAAAAGCCTAGCTAAGAAAACATGAAAGAAAAAGAATTAACTAGCTGGGAGGAGGCGGTGGTGGGGGAGGAGG
>Ga0190367_1002153_pt1 | contig 10353 bp, 6 predicted proteins | sample 4872181011_MG_FD_171838 | JGI IMG/M metagenome (GOLD analysis project Ga0190367, IMG submission 171838) | Hydrothermal vent microbial mat bacterial communities from Southern Trench, Guaymas Basin, Mexico - 4872-18-10-11_MG | ecosystem: Environmental > Aquatic > Marine > Hydrothermal vents >... | reverse complement strand
ACTAAAAATATCTTCAGAAAGCTTCCCTTTAACTATAATTCTGCCTAAAAGAGCCTACCAAACAGAAAAAATTCTCTATCGAAATTTTTAGCGTTAGGAATATAGTTAGTTTAGTGGGCCCGGTGGGATTTGAACCCACGACCTCTCGGTTATCAGCCGAGCGCTCTAACCAGGCTAAGCTACGGGCCCAAAGTATTCCTCCAACTATTATATAGTATTTTAGGATTTTTCTTTATATGTATTTTTAGTTAAGAAAACCTTGGTTAAAACTTATCTAATCCTATACATTTAACTATAATAGTAGCTAAAATTATATTTGACGTGGGCCCGTAGCTCAGTCCGGTTAGAGCGCCGGGCTCTTAACCATATTAGTTAAGAGCGTTGACGTAAGGATGATAGGAGGGTTACCCGGAGGTCGCGGGTTCAAATCCCGCCGGGCCCGCCAACTCCCTTCTATTAACTTCCCACTTACTGAGTTTAGAGAAAGTAATATTAACTAGCAAAAGTGTAAATTATCTTATAGTATTCTTGGTTAGTTTTGGTGATATACTGTGTACATACCAGTGTTGTCTGAGAAACGTTGGGATCATAAGTTAGAGGAGAGTTTATGGAAATTATGGGAGAAAGAGGGAATTTATCGGTTTAAATTTGATGAAAAGAAACCGCTATTCGTTATTGATACTCCCCCTCCATATGTTTCTGGTAGGTGGCATATTGGAGCTGCTGTTCACTATACGCAGATCGATATGGTTGCAAGGTACTTTAGGCTAAAGGGCTATAATGTGCTTTTCCCAATGGGGCTAGATAGAAATGGATTACCGGTGGAAGTTGAGGTTGAAAGGATATATGGCGTAAAAGCTAGGGAGATGGATCGTGAGGAGTTTATCAGCTTATGTAAGCAACACTTGGATAAGTTGGAAAATGAATTGCTCGATCTTGCAAAGCGTCTTGGTATAGGTGCCGAGTATTATGAGCATTTATATAGAACAGATTCAGAGGAGTATAGAGCACTCACACAAGCTACTTTCATCGAGCTGTGGCGGCGGGGGTTAATATATGAAGATTATAGACCTACAATCTGGTGTCCGGTATGTCACACTACAATAGCGGAGGCAGAGATAGAATATGTTCGAAGAAGTGGTAAGTTATATTATATAAAATTTCCGATTGAAGGAAGTGAAGAGTATATAATTATCGCAACCACCAGACCCGAGCTATTAGGCGCAACTGTAGCCGTTATGTATAATCCAGAGGATGAGAGGTATAAGCATCTCCTAGGACGCAGAGCTGTAATTCCACTCTATAATTATTCTGTGCCTATAATTGAGCATCCGATAGTTAAGATGGAATTCGGTACTGGAATCATGATGCTTTCATCATTTGGCGACATAGAGGACGTACGATTATTCAGGGAACTAGGGTATAAGCCAAGAATACTTATAACGCCAGATGGTAAAATGAATGAAAATGCTGGACCATATGCTGGTCTATCAATAGAAGAAGCTAGACAAAAAATAGTAGAGGATCTAGAAAAAAAAGGTTATTTAGAGAAGGTAGAGGTTATTGAACAGAGTATTCCCACTTGCTGGAGATCCCATAACCCAATAGAATTTATAATTACTAGGGATCTGTACCTAAAACAGCTTAACTTTAAAGAGGAGTTACTAAAGCTAATAGATAATATTGAGTTTTATCCAGAGGAGCATAAGTTAATTCTTATAAACTGGATTAATTCGATTTCAATTGACTGGGCTATATCAAGACATAGGTATTATGGAACCGAAGTTCCAATTTGGTATTGTAAGAAGTGCGGGCATCCACATGTGCCAGAGCCAGGAAGGTATTATAGACCATGGAGGGATAAATCCCCATTCAAGAAGTGTATCAAATGTGGATGCACGGAATTCAAAGGTGACGAAAGAACATTTGATACGTGGATGGACTCTAGCATTAGCCCACTATATATATCTGGCTATATGCGTGATGAACGTCTCTACAAACATGCGTTTCCAGTTTCACTGAGACCACAAGGTATAGACATCGTAAGAACATGGCTATATTACACAATACTAAGAGTCTATCTTTTAACGGGGAAGCCGGCTTTTAAAAAAGTTAGACTAACGGGGCTAGGTCTTGATGAAAAGGGAAGAGCAATGAGCAAATCTTTAGGAAACGTTATTGACCCTATACCATTAATTAAGAAGTATGGAGCAGATGCTATTAGGTTATGGGGCGCATCAGAGGCTAAACTAGGTAGTAATTATATGTTTTCCGAGGAGAGATTGAGAGGTGCAAGAAAATTCTTAACTAAGCTCTGGAATATAGCTAGATTTGTATCTATGTTTCCATATGTTGAAGTTAATGAGTTGTATCCATCTGATGCTGCATTACTGGCTAAGGTAAATGAATTAATAGTATCATGTGAAGCATCATATGAGAAGATGGATTTCTTTGAGCCGGCAAATAAAATCAGATCCTTCGTCTGGAATATTTTTGCATCGCATTACATCGAGTTTGTAAAGGCACGTGCATATAATACCGCTGGATACTTTAGTGAGGCTGAGCAAAAATCGGCTTGGTACACGCTACACACAACACTAAAAGCCATACTACTGCTGCTACATCCGATAACACCTTTCATAACTGACTATATCTGGAGGAAGTTATATAACGCTGAGGGTATATTTAAAGAGCAGTTCCCAGAGAAGATTAGTCTTAAGGATGTAAAGGTCTTGTTTGAGGATATTATGCAAATAAATAATGTAATATGGAAGTATAAAAGTAGTAATCACTTAACACTAAAAGACCCTATCGAGAAAATAAGGTTACATCCAAAATTCGAAACGATAGAGGGTGATATCAGGATGTGCCATAATATTAGAAAAATTACTTACGATGAAAACGTTGAAATTTTAGAAGTACCTAAATAGCTCTAATATATAGTGTCCTAAAAACTAGTATGATAATGGGTACTTTAGGATTGCGCCAATTCCGCCAAACTTTTTAAACATTGCTCCATACTCAGTTCTAGGTGATAGGATAATCAGCTTAAATGATATTATATGACTAGCCTCTTCTACTATATCAAGAACGCTTTTTACGTCAGTAATTCTCAAAAATCCACTATTACATTTTTCGCACTTAGTGCCCTCTAGCTTTCTCGCATCTTCAAGTGTAAGTAATTTCGTAAACTTATTTCCACAATTCTCACACTCATATGCAACCTCATAGTAATTGAAATTCTCAAGAACAATTAGTGTGTCTATAATTCCTGTATTTAGATTATCAAGTACTTCCTTTAATCCATAAATAACCATATTTGGCTGCCTAGAGACGAGAAACATAAATTTATCAACAATCTTTTTTTCATATACATATCTAACATTCTTCAAAATATTAGATGCTCTCCCAACAAGTTCTCTTAAACCTTCCTCACCAGCATAGTTAGTATCTATAATACCAACTATTTTTTCTCTAAGCCTATAGTCTAAATCAGCCTCTTTAACAAAATCATTTTTTGTAAATCCAGGTCCGCCAATTAATATCCCTTTAAGTCTAGGAAAAACATCATCGCTTAGGAATTCTTCATTTATGTGTTTTGCGACTCTATCGAAATATTGATGAACAGCCATTTCACGAAGTCTTTCAAATCGTCTTGCAGACTGACCGCCTGCTCTATGCTTACCGGGTATTCCTGATGTATGTCTGGAGAGTACCTTAAGCATGTCACCTTCTAGTAAACCTATTGCACACTCACTCGTATCTATTGAAACTAAGCCATATAGTTCTTTCTCTTTTAATGTTTCCTCCAAATACTCAACATGAAAATGGTCATCACATCGATATAGGTTTATATTTAATGGTTCGGGAGGTACAATAACATAAATCTCCATTTTCTCCGTTCCAGGACCATTCTGAGGAATAGCTCCACAAAACACTACAAGGCCATTTTCAGGAGCTTCACTAAAATACTTTAGTCTCTCCATAACTTTAACAAGTGCTGCCTGAACATGTTTTCTAGTTTGATCAGACTTTATGTTTTCTGCTGTTGAGTACTCCTGCCTTAAATATCCTATGACATCACTTATTCTCTTCTTCGGCGGAATATATAAGCTAATTAACTCTGTACCTCTACCTTCTTTTTTCTTAATCTCCTCTATGAGCTTTTTTAATTTGTACTTACTACTGACTTCATGAGTACTCATTTTTGAGTTACCCCTTGTTTAATTATAAATTATTTTTTATCTAATTAAGTTAAGTTATTATGGCGAATTTACATTGAAACATGATATATTTGTTGTCAAACTAACAGGGAACTTATTTAACCTCCCGATCAACTTGAAAAAACTTGCAACAATTATAAATGTTATGAAGTCCTATATAGATAAAGGTAGGGCCAAATTTATAGTTGTAACTGGAGGAGGAGGTAATGCAAGAGCGATAATTAGTGCTTTACGAGAAATTGGTGTAAATGAGTATCAACTTGATCAAGTTGGTATTGAGATAACAAGAATGCATGCGAAGATCCTAATATCCTTACTTCAAGACGAATATGTGTGTAAAAAAATACCATATACAATTGATGAAGTGATGGACTATATTAATATATATAGTCTAATTGCGATGGGAGGTATATCACCTGGAATGTCGACAAATGCTGTATCTGCTTTAGCTGCAGAAGCAACTAAAGCAGATAAGCTTATCACAATGACAAAAGCTGGAGGAATATACGATAAAGACCCAGAAAAATTTCCAAACGCAACTTTCCTTAAAGAGGTAAATATTGATAGACTGTTTGAAATTTTAACTGAACATGAAGCTGCAGGATACTATCCACTTCTTGATAAGGTAGCGCTAAGCATAATTAGACGTTCAAAAATTGATACATACGTAATTGCTCCGGAGGCGGAGCAGCTAAAGCTAGTTCTAGAGGGAAAAAATGTGGGAAGCCGCATAATATTTAAGTAATTTAATAATTCAAGCTACAGGAGGTCAAAGAAAATGACAATATTAGGTAAGAAGAAAATACTAGAGCTAATAGACAGCGGAGTAATTAAAATCTACCCATTTGATCCGTCACAAGTAGGACCTGGATCGATAGATTTGCATTTAGGAAATGTATTTAGGACATTCAAGAAAGTTCATGGTATATATCATGTAACGGATGATGTAAATCACGAAGATATAACAACGCTAATAGAGATTAATGAAGGGGAGTATTTTCTGATAATGCCTGGAGAGCTTGTACATGGAGTAACCCTAGAAATAATTAAGTTACCGCCATGGATTGCAGGGCGAATTGAAGGTAGATCAAGATTTGCAAGAGTAGGTCTTCTTACACATTTGAGTAGTGGCTTCGTCCATCCAGGAACAAAGGGAAAAATAGTTTTAGAAATAGTAAATGTTTCTCCCATTCCGCTAGCTCTCTATCCAGGAACAAGAATATGCCAGCTAATTCTAGAGACAGTCGAAGGAGGAGAAGAGTATAGAGGAAGATTCCATATGCAAGATAAACCATAAAGACTGGTGGAGGGGGTGGGATTTGAACCCACGAAGGCCTACGCCACGGGATACCCCAACCAGAGGCGGATCTTGAGTCCCGCCCGATTGACCAGGCTACGGCACCCCTCCAGAGGCTAAAAATCTCCAAATAAGGTTTAAATATAACCTTAAAATTAAACTTTAACGGTATAAAAGGTAAATTAGCAAAAATTAAATAAAGTTTATAAAGACACCCCCCTAACATTATAATGGTCTAAAAAGTCCGTGCGGCGGTATCCCGAGGAGAAGGCCGTTGGCCTCCAATGATATCGGGATCTCCACGCACGGACACATGATGAAAACCCAACCGAATATAACGGTTGGGTTTGAGAGGCGCCCAATCCGGCTTAGGGGACCCCCCGCCAGGTCGTACTCCCGAGGCCGGTTGATCCTGCCGGACCCGACTGCTATCGGAGTGGGCCTAAGCCATGCAAGTCGTACGCCCCTGGGCAATGGCGGGGGCGTGGCGTACGGCTCAGTAACGCGTGGTCAACCTACCCTGCGGACGGCCATAACCCCGGGAAACTGGGGCTAATGGCCGATAGGGGATGGGCGCTGGAACTGCCCCGTCCCCGAAAGGCCCAACCACCCATGCCGTGGTTGGGTGCCGCAGGATGGGACTGCGTCCGATCAGGTAGACGGTGGGGTAACGGCCCACCGTGCCGATAACCGGTACGGGCCCTGGGAGGGGGAGCCCGGAGATGGGCACTGAGACAAGGGCCCAGGCCCTACGGGGCGCAGCAGGCGCGAAACCTCCGCTATGCGCGCAAGCGCGACGGGGTCACTCCGAGTGCCGACCGCTGAGGTCGGCTTTTGCCCAGTCCAAAAGGCTGGGCGAATAAGGGGAGGGCAAGTTTGGTGTCAGCCGCCGCGGTAATACCAACTCCCCGAGTGGTCGGGACGTTTATTGGGCTTAAAGCGTCCGTAGCCGGCCTGGTAAGTCTCCGGTTAAATCCGGCGTCTCAAGCGCCGGGCTGCCGGAGATACTGCTAGGCTAGGGAGCGGGAGAGGCGGGCGGTATTCCCTGGGTAGGGGTAAAATCCTCAGATCCAGGGAGGACCATCAGTGGCGAAGGCGGCCCGCTAGAACGCGTCCGACGGTGAGGGACGAAAGCTGGGGGAGCGATCCGGATTAGATACCCGGGTAGTCCCAGCTGTAAACGATGCAGGCTAGGTGTGGGGGCACCTTAGGGGTGCCCCTGTGCCGAAGGGAAACCGTTAAGCCTGCCGCCTGGGGAGTACGGCCGCAAGGCTGAAACTTAAAGGAATTGGCGGGGGAGCACCACAAGGGGTGAAGCCTGCGGTTCAATTGGAGTCAACGCCCGGAACCTTACCCGGGGAGACAGCAGGATGAAGGCCGGGCTGAAGACCCTGCCAGACGAGCTGAGAGGTGGTGCATGGCCGTCGCCGGCTCGTACCGTGAGGCGTCCGGTTAAGTCCGGTAACGAGCGAGACCCGCGCCGCCAGTTGCTCCGCCCCTCTTCGGGGGGGCGAGGAAACTGGCGGGACTGCCGCCGACAAGGCGGAGGAAGGAGCGGGCTACGGCAGGTCAGTATGCCCTGAATCCCCGGGGCCACACGCGGGCTGCAATGGCGCGGACAATGGGTGCCGACCCCGAAAGGGGGAGGTAATCCCGAAACCGCGCCTCAGTTGGGATCGAGGGCTGCAACCCGTCCTCGTGAACCTGGAATCCCTAGTAACCGCGCGTCATCATCGCGCGGTGAATACGTCCCCGCTCCTTGCACACACTGCCCGTCGCTTCACCCGAGCTGGGTGGGGCTGAGTCGCAGCCTCATCGGCTGCGACGAAGCCTTGCCCGGTGAGGGGGAAGAAGTCGTAACAAGGTGGCCGTACGGGAACGTGCGGCCGGATCACCTCCTAAGCCCGGTCCCCTAAGCCGGGGGTAGCGCCTCTCAAACTCATTTCTTCTTATGAGATGCGGCTCCTTAGAGGAAAAGCGAGCTCTAAGGAGCTAAGTAGGCACACCAGGCCTAACCTGGTGTGCTGTGCAGAGGTGGATACGTGATTGCGGCTGGGATCCCGCCCGGCGAGGTACGCCGCGCAGTGGATGGCTCGACTCGGGCGGCGACGAAGGGCGTGGCAAGCTGCGAAAAGCCGCGGGTAGGCGCATGCAGCCGTGGATCCGCGGGTGCCCGAATGGGGAAACCCGCCCACGACTTAAAGGTTGTGGGCATACGCCGCGTTAAGCGGCGTAGGCGAACCCCCCGAAGGGAAACATCCTAGTAGGGGGAGGAAAAGAAATCAATCGAGATTCCCCGAGTACCGGAGAGGGAAAGGGGAGGAGCCCAAACCGAATCCGCTTGGGATGACCAGGCGGAGATGTGGGGTTTTGGATGCGGGCATATGCTCCCGACCCTGGGCAGCCGAACTCGCCTGGAATGGCGGGCCGTAGAGGGTGATAGCCCCGTAGGCGAAGCCCAGGGGGGAGACGCCCGCATCTAGAGTACCCTACCTTGACTGGTAGGGGAAGATGGGGGTCACCGACCTCCAAGGCTAAATACGTCCCGAGATCGATAGCGTACTAGTACCGCGAGGGAAAGCTGAAAAGAACCCCGGAAGGGGGGTGAAAAGAGCCTGAAACTGCGCGGCGAAAGGAGGGCAGGGCTCGAAAGTCTCCACTTTTCCCTAAGCCTCCTTGTGGGGCCTAGGGAGAAGTGAGGGACGGGGTCCTGCCTTCCGTCTTGAAACACGGGCCAGGGAGTTCATCGCAGCGGCGAGTCTAAGGCTGTTAAGGCCGAAGGCGTGGGGAAACCGACTGGCGCGCACCATCCCTATGTGGGATGGGAGGCGCGGCCTCTGAAAGGGGGCGGAGCCGCTGCGATGAGACTAGAAGCCGGGCGATCTACCCCTGGGCAGGGTGAAGCCGGGCTAAAGCCCGGTGGAGGCCCGCAAGGGTACTGACGTGCAATTCGTTCCCCTGACCTGGGGGTAGGGGCGAAAGACCTATCTAGCCCGGGGATAGCTAGTTCCCCCCGAAGTGAGTCTTAGCTCAGCGGCGGGCGAGGTTGCCGGAGGGGTAGAGCACTGATGGGGGGTGCAGGGGTTCGTCCCCGGCCTCCCGTCAAACTCCGAATCCTCCGGCTCCGTAGACCCCGCCAGTGGGGCTCCTGGGGGTAAGCTCCAGGGCCGAGAGGGGAACAACCCAGACCGGGGTTAAGGCCCCCAAGTGCCGGCTAAGTGTCAAACAAAAGGAGGTCCCCAGCCTAAGACAGCTGGGGGGTAGGCTTAGAAGCAGCCATCCCATAATGAGTGCGTAACAGCTCACCAGCCGAGGCTGGGGGCGCCGAAAATGCTCGGGGCTCAAGCCGGCCGCCGAGACCCCGGGGCAGGCGTGTAATGCGCCTGATCCGGTAGGGGGGCGTCGGGACTGCGTAGAAGTCGGGCCGTGAGGTCCGATGGAGCGGTCCCGATTGCAGATCCTGGCGGTAGTAGCAGCGCAGTCGGGTGGGAATCCCGACCGCCGAAAGGGCAAGGGTTCCCCGGCAATGCGTCATCAGCCGGGGGTTAGCCGGTCCTAAGGGGAGGTTTAACATGCCTCCCCGAAGGGGAAGCCGGTTAATATTCCGGCGCCGTCGACGCTAGAAGGGTGCTTTGTGCACCCGGCCTATATCTCCTGACGCCTCGGGATAGGGCGAGTGGGGTTGTCGCCTCACCTAACTGCTGAAGCCCGGGGAGTACCGTAATGGTGAGACCCGGGTGAAGGCAGGAATGGCCGGCCTTAGCCGGTTCGCCTGAGTCCCGGGGCCAGTGAAAAGGGAGATATAGGTATTCTAGCGTCGACGCCCGTACCGAGAACTGACACTGGTGCCCTGGGTGAGTAGCCTAAGGCGTCTCGGGATTATGCCGGGCCAGGGAATTCGGCAAATTGGCCCCGTACCTTCGGTAGAAGGGGTGCCTGCTCTTCGGGTCACTAGGCTCGAAGAGCAGGTCGCAGTGACAAGGAGGTCCCGACTGTTTACTAAAAACATAGGGGGCCGCTAGTCCGAAAGGATGTGTACGGCTCCTGAATCCTGGCCAGTGGCGGTACCTGAAGCCCGGGTCCAACCGGGTAAAGGGCCGCTAAACGCCGGGAGTAACTCTGACTCTCTTAAGGTAGCCAAATGCCTTGTCGGGTAAGTTCCGACGTGCATGAACGGACTAACGAGGGCCTCACTGTCCCGGCCCGGTGCCCGGCGAACCCACATCCCCGCCCGAACAGTCGGGGGACCCCCGTTGGGAAGAGAAGACCCTGTGGAGCTTTACTGCAGCCTGCGGCTGGAACGTGACGGTGGGTACAGAGCGTAGCCGGGAGCCGTCGAAGCGGTCTCTCCGGGGGCCGTGGAGGCGACCCTGTAACACCGGCTACCCGCCGTTACGTTCCTAACCACCCGTAAGGGTGGGACACCCGTTGGTGGGCAGTTTGGCTGGGGCGGCCTCCCCTCGAAAAGATATCGAGGGGGCCCAAAGGTCGGCTCAGGCGGGTTGGAAACCCGCCGTAGAGTGCAAGGGCAAAAGCCGGCCTGACTGCTCCCTTGACAATAAGGGGAGCAGGGGGGAAACCCGGGCCTAGCGAACCCTCGTGCCCCCTCGGTGGGGGCCGGGGATGACAGAAAAGTTACCCCAGGGATAACAGGCTCGTCGCGGGCGAGAGTCCACATCGACCCCGCGGCTTGGTACCTCGATGTCGGCTCTTCCCATCCTGGCCTCGAAGTAGGGGCCAAGGGTGGGGCTGCTCGCCCATTAAAGGGGAACGTGAGCTGGGTTTAGACCGTCGTGAGACAGGTCGGACTCTATCTAACGGGGGTGTTGGCCG
>Ga0190367_1002152_pt1 | contig 10358 bp, 18 predicted proteins | sample 4872181011_MG_FD_171838 | JGI IMG/M metagenome (GOLD analysis project Ga0190367, IMG submission 171838) | Hydrothermal vent microbial mat bacterial communities from Southern Trench, Guaymas Basin, Mexico - 4872-18-10-11_MG | ecosystem: Environmental > Aquatic > Marine > Hydrothermal vents >... | reverse complement strand
TTCATATCTTGGATACCAGGAGCAGACATCAAAGCAATAGTAAGAGACATAATGATGATAGTAGACAAAAACAAAGTAGTTATCTCGATTCCGTGTAAAGAAGAGATAAAGGAGGTGTTGCGAGAATGAAAGCAATTTTGAAGAGGAAGAAGAGGGCGAGAGATGAGGAAAAGAAAGCCGATATTGTAGATATAGACACGGAAGCAGAATTGAGGGAAGCAGACGCAGCGGTAAGAACGGCAGAAGCATTAGTAGAATCTCTAGACAGCTTATACGAAACAGACAACCAAAAATGGCGAAAATTGAAGATGACATCGGGCATCATACTAGGCGAAACTCTCGGAGACATAGTAAACGCTCTTTGCGAGAGAAATCCGAACGAATCAAGAAAGAGATTGAGAAGAGCAGGTGAAGGCATAGTAGAATTAGCAGTAGGCACTCTATTAGGAGCAGCTGCGAGAGAAAATGAGGCAATACGCAAAGGTCTTGTTAAAAAATAAACAATACAAATCGCTATTACTGTTATTCGAGCGAATGGCGATCAAAGGAGAACCGAGAGACGACATAAGACAAGCGCTTCTATCGATTCTGCCTGAAAGACATTATCGTTGTGTATATTGCGGAAAAGTAATCTCCTCTGAAGACGCAGCCTTCTATCAAGGCTTATGGTTTCATATATGGTGCTTAAAAGCAATTTGAGGTGTATAAGATGCAATAGTAGATATACCTTAACCTTACAGGACAGAATAGCGACATACAGTTGCGACTGCGGAATAAAAATAACCTTACCGAGACTGATAGTAGGCAAAAAACCAGTATCAACATACGTCTATATAGCATTACAGCACAACCAGCTCTTACTAGAATCGAGAGGAATGGACAGCGGCAAGCTACTAGCAGTAGCAGCCATACTCTTCAGAAACAACTACTTCGTAGACACAGAAGTAATTTTCGAGCGCAAGAACAAGGAATACATAGCCAGATTTTTCGCATATTGTCATAAATGAGAAAAAGTAAAATTATTTAAATAATGGAAAATAAGGGAAAGTTGGAGTGGAATAAGGGGGTGGTGAAATGGCAAAAGCGCCCGAGATTAATAGAGTTCCCCCAGGTAGAGTGAAAGAAGTCATCTCGATAGCGAAGAGCAAAGACCTCAGGGTTTTCAAGAAGCCACACGGTAGAAACGTCGGTATCTACCTTGTCGGCAGAGCAGCGCCGCACAAGCACGCAACGGCGGGTATAACTTTCGACAGAAAGACTTATTCTATGAGAGAATGGAGAGAGAAAGCACCGGACAGTGAGAAGGAGGAGCTCGCGAAGCAGAGAATAGAAAAAGTTAAGAAAGCGTTAGAAGCCGCAGGCTTCAAGGCAGGAGCAGCGAACATAGAGAAGAGATTAAAGACTTTCGTGGAGGACTGGGTTCCTAAGGTTAAGGGCTACACAGGTTATGTTTTCGCAAGACGCAGCGGTGTTCCAGTTCTGATGCCTAGAATAGCTTACGAAATAGCGATGCAGGGGAAGGATAAAGACGAGTGGGAGATTATCATAGAAGGAGACACAAGAGACCAGGTAATTCGAGAAGCAATCAACAAGGGATACGCATCTGACTTGCGTGGAGTTCTCTCGCAAGAAGAGTTGAGGATGTGGCTACCTCCAGAAGAGCTTGCTGTTCTGATGTAGAGGTGATGTAAAATGCCAGTCGTAGGTTTAATGGGCGGTTTCTTTGAGAGTTTAGGGTGGTCAGGCATAGCATCCATGATAGTCGGCGGCGCCGTCTGGGTCTTCCTGCACGGCTATATTTCAGGCATTATCGTAGACAAGATAAAAGAGGGCGATGTTCCAACAGAACAGGAATACATGCAAGCAGAGCTCTATACAACAGCAGGTCTCATAATTCCTCCCGTGGTTTTCGGCGTTCTCCGAACAACGAAATACACATACGAATCAGACGTCTTGGACTTCTTCGGTAACTTCATGGGCGGTGCTTTGCTCTACGAAGTTCTCAACCTCATAGAGATGGTTGGAGCAGCGTTAGGCATTTGGACAGCGGCTTAGGTGGTGTGAGGAGAAATGCACGTTCGCCAAACAGTCAGAGCAATACGAATAAGACAAAGGAGAAAAGAAGTGAGAGTAATTAAGAAAGAAGTAACGGTTTCACCGCCTTCGCCTAGACCTCCGTCTCCGCCTTCACCTCCACCTCCCGCGGTAGAAGAGATTGAGCCAGAGGAGCTGGTTTTCTCGGAGGAGGAGATATGAAATGGCAATCGAGAGGCTTGATAATTGGGAGCTGGTAATCAAAGGCTCAGACCTCGAAGACGGCAAATATAGGCTCGAGGACTGGCAGAAATCCTGCGCACTCGTCAGAGAAATCGGAACAGACAGTCCTACGACAGTCGTGTTCGGCGTCAAAGACCAAGAATACATAAGAATTGACAATCTCATCGCTCCTTACTATCACACAGAATACAACAGAAACAGAATGCGATTTTCGCTAGTAGAAAACGGTCGTTGGATAAACACAGGCTTCGAACTTCCAATACCTCTACAAACTTACCTAGAAATCAGAGGCTTAGATTCAGACAAAAGAATTTACCTTAAAGGCACACTCTACAGAAACATCTTAGAAGGCAGTCATCCGATAAACCTCTACTTAATCGCGCTGAAAACTAAGCTCTCCTATGAGCGAGTAGTTCCAATCTACTACAAAAACGTAGAAGTCTCCGAATTCAAGCCAAACATCAATTACGTCTTGCGAACAGAAGACGTTGTTTCACCGAAGTTTGAAGAGTGGAACGTAAACGACCCGAAGGCAACAGTAGTTCCAACGACAGAAACGACCTACATACTCAACGAGCCTATACAAGTCCTCTGGAACCATCCAGAAATTTCAGAAAAAGATGTAGAATTCAGAGTTTTCTGGGACCAGACGGATTTGAAGGTCATGCCTAGGCTAGACCACATGATACTTCCACCTTCGGATGGTCGCACTAAATACATGGAAGAAGAAGTCCTCATCAAAACAACAAACTTCGTCAAGACGGCATTAACAGCAGACGTCAACGCAGGTTCTGCAGTCTCAGTAACAGTTTCAGGCGACGCTACTAATATCTATCCAGCGGGAGCAGAAGTGATGATAGCAGACAATAACAACGCAGAAATAGCAAAAGTCGTCAACGTGAGCTATGAGTCAGGAACAGATAAAACAACAATAACCTTAGACGTGCTCAAGAACTCATACAAAACAGCAGATGGCGCAGCAATCTACACAGCAGCATATGCTTTGAGAGAACAGCCGATTGCACCGGTCGACGTAACAGCACCGAACAACGACACAGTCCTAGTCTCCGTTCCAACAGGACAAGTCTTCGTCAAAACAGGTCATGACACAGAAAAATACACGTTCCAGTATTATGCATCTCGCCGCTACGGAGGCTCGTCTATATTCTCCTTAAGAGTCCTACCAGAGAAATATCGCAGAGTCGAATATCCACACAAGTTAGCATTCATCTTCGTCAACAAATCAGGTGTAACACCGACACAAACGGGCAAGTTCACACTATACACGAAAGCAATCTACATAATCAGAATGCCAACCGAAACAAGACAAGCATACATAAATGCAAAGGCGTCGGCGAAAGAGTGGTTATAAACTTTTTATTTTTATTTTTATTAGAAATGAAGCTCGGAACACTCCGCTACATGCTAATTAGAACTTATGATGAAATCGCACCTTCGGACACTAAACCAGTAACAGACACAGCGATAGACGGCGACAAATATTCTTTCGCAGTAGACGGAGTAATAATCCACGCTGACGAAATAACAAACAAGCACTTACTACTCTTAGACTTCTCTCTTCTAAACAAAGCAGGCGAAGTAACATTATTAAAAGGCTTTCCCTACTCTCTAAGAGGCACACGCTACAACGACAAATACATACCAGTAAAGAAAGACACAGACTATCCTGTTCTAGGAAAGAACTGCAGCATGTCAATCAAACTAACAAACGCAGACAGCTCAAACTCAGTCTATAGAGTAGCCTATGCTGTTCTAGGCTACCCGATTATCTCTCTGTAATATGAAGAGAATATCTTTAAGAAGGAAAACACCTTCTTACATAGAAGAAATAGAAGTAGAAATTTCAAGAAACATAATTCTAAGAGACGGCTCAAAAGAGATAGCAGTAGAACTCGATAACTCAGAAGAAGAACAATCAATCATACAGCAATTCGAGCAATTACAAATAGAAGCAGAGAACAAAGGAAGAACTCTCCTTCAGAAGATAAAAGAAATCTTACCGCTACCCAGGAGGTGATATTATGTTAGAAGACCTTTTCGCAAAAGGTAGAGTTGCAGTATGGATTATCCTAGTTGGAACTTTCGTCGCATTAATAAAAGGCGCTTTACCAGTCGACCAGGCAGTCGAAATCGTAAAAATAATAGGCTCCCTCTGGCTCGGAGCAGAAGCAGCAGCGAGAAAAGACTAAGCAAATAATTAATCAAGCTAAGAAATTAAAATGGTTAAGCTAGAGATTACTTCCATCCTAGACCCAGGCTTAAAAGACGAATCATATTGGGTTATAGACTGTTCTACATGTCCTGCTTGTGATGAATGCAATCCAGTAACCTCGGCGAATTGTAATCAACACGTCTATCTGTGCGTAAAAATAAAGAACAACACAGACGCAGAATGCGAAATAAGCTGTAATTACTATTTATTCAAAGGCGGAGAGAAGCATTATAGTAGTTCGATAATAACGAAGAAACTAAAACCAGGACAATCAAAAATATTTTTCACTCACGGAATACACCTGTTAGGCGATTTATGCGACGACTACAAAGCCTCAATATCAGCGTGGATAGAATCCTGCATAACAGCTTGCGAACTATCTTGTCAATCGACATGCGAATCAAGCTGTCAAGCTACTTGCGAACTAAGCTGTCAAACAACATGCGAGAGATCCTGTCAAACAACTTGTGAGAAATCCTGCCAATCAACTTGTGAGTCAATCTGTCAATCGACATGCAAAGTAACCTGTCAAACAGCATGCGAGAAATCTTGCCAAACAATTTGCGAATCAACGTGCCAATCAACTTGCGAAACTTTTTGTCAAGAAAAATGTGAGAAGACCTGCGAACAAGCTTGCGAAAAAACCTGCCAATTAAGTTGTGAATCGAGTTGCCAAACAACTTGCGAGATAACCTGCCAGACAGCGTGTAAAACAACTTGCCAAGAAAGCTGTAAAGCAACTTGTCAAACTGGCTGCGAAATAGCTTGCCAAGAAACCTGTGAAACGAGTTGTCAATTGACATGCGAACAAACAGGTTGCGAAATTACTTGCGAACAGACTGAAGAAGTCTGTGGAGAAACTTGCGAGCTAGCCTGTCAAGTAGGGTGCGAAGTGGGATGTGAATCAACGTGCGAAGCAACCTGTCAGCTCTTACAAGAACTGAAATGTCCGATAGCGGTAGTTTCCTACGGAACACCTTTAGTAGACTGCTTAGAGCCACTAAGAAGAATCAGAAGAATTCTACCGTCGCTGATAGTGAGAATATACTATTCAGACTTGCACCTGAAGATAGCAAGAAAGCTACGCCGATTCCTATATCCTCCTCTGCTGATATTAGTAAAGCTCATAAACTACATTTCAAAGCGACGTTAAGAATAAACAACGAGTGCAACTTCAACTGCCTATATTGCTACGACGGCAAGAAAGAAAGAAAAGGCGATATATCATCAAAAACAGCAAAAGACATCATAGCTTTCGCGAAACAAAATCATCTAATTTTGGAAATTCCGCAAACAGAACCAACGATCTCCTTCCAACTTACGAGATTCATCAAATCAGATTTAGTAACGGGAATAACAACAAATGGTTATAACTTACCTTTATCCTTATTGAAGCTCCTAAAGCAACACGACATTCACTTACTAATAAGTTATGACGGTATTTGGCAAGACAAATATAGACTAAGAGGAAATCATCCAACTTCCTCGGTCGTCGAAAAAAACATATTAGCGGTAAAAGGCTTAGGCATTCCGTTCAGCATAGCTTGTGTAGTTCCAGGCGACGAAGTTCATCGCTTATACGAGAACTACTTGTATCTCTCTCAAATAACACAAGCAATCTCCTTTAACTTCGACTGGACATCCGAATACGCGATAAAAGACAAGCATATAAAAACCTTAAAAGAGCAATCAGCGAAAATCCTAAAAGCGGCGAAAACCTTACCTTTCCCATACAACAAAATCTACAGATTATTGAAATCAAACGGAAAAATAAGAGGCATGTGTGGAGCAGGCAACTCAATCTGCATAAATTACGACGGCACGCTATATCCGTGCTATCACTGTTTGACGTGGAAGCAAATGAACTTCGATTACGGAACAATCTACAACATAGAACCGAAGCACTTACCGAAGCCGCGTTATCCTATGGAAAAGTGCAAGACCTGCAAAAACGTCTTATGTGGTTTATGCTACACTTCAAACTTCGAGACAACAGGCAATCCATACAGACCGCCAGAAATCCACTGCAAGCTCTTCATAGCCCTAACTGAGGTGGTAAAAGAGTGCTTCAATCTCTCCTGATCTCAATAGCAGGCTTCGTAATAGGCTCTCTCATCCTAATGCTCCTAGGCTTCATATTCGCAAAAATCTTCACAAAATCTTTAGTTTCCTCTTTAATAAGCGAAGAAACTAAACAAAGACTAGCTAACTGGCTACAAGAAGTCTTCAAAAATGGGATAAACGAAGCACTACAAGACGAAGAAATCAAGAAAATAGTAAAAGAAATCCTAGAAGAAATAAACAAGAGGCTGAAGTAGAATGCCAGCGAAACCAGAGTTTATAGACGAGCAGTTCGCATACTTAATAATAGACGGAAGTATGCAATACTTAGATTCGCCTAGAAAAACAATATCACCGAGCGACTTAATAACTCTTGCAGGCATAATGTGTTACAACTACGGCGATTCAGGTGATATTTATATAGGAGTTTACGCATACGACGGCACGAACTTTCATCAAGTAGCTGGAGGGAGCAAAAGACTGAACTACATGGAATTTATGACAGAAGCAGACTTAGATAGAAGCGAATTTCACGCGGGAGAGCTCTGCATGTTCAACAAAGATATAGAGATAGTAGTTATTTCTTATTATTGGGACGGCTCCTCGTGGAAGCAATCCGATTGGCTCTGCTACAACTCAAACTGTGGCTTCAAACTAAGAGTAGAAACAAAATGCTGCGACTGGCTTTGCACATCAAGAGCAAAGGTATTTAAAGTAAAAGTATTAGATTACGAAACTAACGAACCAATCGAAGGTGCGACAGTAGAACTCTGTTTTGACTGCGGCTTTAATTGTAGATCGACCTCGCCGGGCTACGAATCACACAAAACAGACAAAAACGGCGAAGTCTGGATAGAAAAGTGCGGACCAGGTATGTTTGACCCAGGGTGCATAACAATCAAAGCATCGAAATCAGGCTACACTCCCTGCACACCAGGCGGAGTTCTCTGCTCAGAGTGGTCGCTTGTTAAAGACTGTGATACTTACACACTCTACTTAGAAACGATAAAATACATAGACATGACGATAACAGTATTAGACTCAGTCACGAATCAACCCGTAGAAAACGCAAAGGTAGAACTTCGTGAAGGTTGGTACCCGTATAATTTAATAGAAACCAAATACACAGACAGTTACGGAAAAGTAACGTTTAAGAACTTAGACTCATATTTATACTACCGTGTTTATATAACAAAAGACGGCTATAAATTCTACGATTCAGGCTCGATTCCACCAGTAAACAAAACATTCAAAATAAAGAGAAAAGAAGGATGCAACGAAGGCGTAATAGTCAAAGTAAGAGACGTTCCAGAAGAGGGATTGACCGTGCAAGCAGCGCCGCTTGTAATAAATGCGTGCGGATGGCTAACTACAGTAAACAAAACTGTAACTCCCGATAATCCTACCGCAGTATTCGACGATTTAAGACACGCATTACTTATGCCTTACGATAAGTGGTGTTTCAGAGTATTGAACTCAGGAGGTCATACTATGAGCGTTAGAACTGAAGATAACGCGGTCGAAATTCCATCTAAGGGCTGTGCAACCATAACGATGTATGGTTATTTAGGCTGCAGATACAGAACAAGAATAACCGTGAATCCACCTTCTCCTACCGTTAATCAGCCTTTCGAGCTTAGAGCGACACTGATAATAAATCCAGGTAGTCTTGCATCAGAAAATATGGAAGTAGAATTCTTCAAAGTCGTAGATAATAAAGAAATTCCTCTGGGTAAGAATCTAACGAACTCAGAAGGTGTTGCAGTCCTAGTTCATAGTGAAAATAAACCTGGAACATATAAATATCTTGCTAGATATACAGGCGCAGATACTTTCGCCGAAGTAAAAACTGTCGTAGTTCGAGAGCGAGAATTTATTTGTCCGATATTAATGGCAACACAAGGCACAATAGTATTCACGAAACTAGACACACTGAGATACTTCCGCGACAACTACATGCCAAAATCGCTCGTCAAAACATATTACTCTCTAGCGCCTTTCGTATCTCCTATTGTAGAACGTAGCAGAATTGTAAGCTTTATTATCAGAGAGCTTACAAGAATACTTATAGAAACGATAGAGAGAAGTGGTATCAAATGCAGAATATAAGCTTCTTAGACTGGCTTTACGGATTAATTTTCGGCAAAATTCCGTTATCCGATAATTACATACCGAAAGCAGGAGACAGAATCGCAAGCACAATCAAAATAGAGAACACGGGAGCTTTACCAATAAACGATAGCGAGATACTCGCCAAGCTCGAGTCTATCTCAGACGCAGAATTCGAAGACAAGATATATAAAGACACAGGGATAAAAGTTACTACAGTTAATCGAGAAGGCAGAATAATCTCCAGCGGTCGTGAATGGCAATACAAATACACATACGATATCGAAGGAACGCCAGGAACTCCGCCCATAGCTGTTGTAGCAGCGTCGATAGTAGCAGTTTGCGTCGCTATCATCGGTGTTTTGTGGGCAATAAACGCTTACATCGCAGAGAACGCGAAGATAGTAACTCCTTACGGCGAAATAAATTTATTTCCTATAATTATACTAATAGTAGCAATCCTTTTGATATTACTTATAGCGAGCAGATGAGGTGATAGAAAGTGCCAGAAAAAGTGGCGGAAAAAGAGACAGAAAAAGAGAAAAACCTCATAGCCGTTATAATAGATATGATAGCGTCCTTCTACGAATCGCTAGGTGTATCAGAAGAAGACGCAGAGAACTACGCAGCATGGACATTCTGGAGCATCGTAGCAGTCATAGTGCTAATCGCAGCGTTAAAGCTCTACAGACTCATAAGAGGCTACTAAGAAGCCGATGAAACAGCATAGGTCTTATGACAGAAGAAAAAGAATTAGTAGTAGCGGCATTAGCAGTAGCGATAATAACTTTCTTCACAACAATTCTAGCTAAACTACTATACAAGCTAATAGAAGAAACTGTAGAATGAAATGGCAGAAATAACGCAAGAATATCTGAAAGAAACTTTATTATATGCGTTTTTCTGGTCAATTGTAGTCTTCATCGTAACAATCGTAACGAAAGAATTAACAGCAGCTCTCTCAGCAATAATAGTAGCGGGTGCTCAAAAATGAGGTGGCAATACTACCAAGCGAAATATGAAGAATCGATTAACAAACTGAAATCAGCAAGAGACCGCCTAAAAATACTAGCGCCAGAAATTCAGCACATAACAAACATTATCAACCGTCTAAGAAGGAGAATAGCATCGCTAAAACGCCAACTAACCGTGGCAACAACGCCAGAAGGAATAGCAGAAGCGAAATCAAAAATACAATCAGTAGAATCAGAGCTAAGAGAAAAAGAATCTCAGTTGAGAGACCTGCTTTCAGAAGAAAGAGAACTAAAAGAAATAATCGCTTCAGAGAGAAGAAAACTAAATCGCCTCCTAAAAGAATTCATCTCAGAATTCAGGAGGTCGATGTAAAATGCAAGAAGTAATATTAGGCGTTCTATTTACTCAGCTTTGCTATTTAATCTACAGAGTAGCAAAACTAGAATCAAACATCTCAAAAATAAGCAACCACATAACTGACCTAACAAAAAGAATAGAGAGGTTAGAAGAAAAATGCAAGAAATAACAGCAGCGCTATATCATATCTATTACGCAAGAAAAGCGCTAGTAAGAGCAATCCACTACTGCGAAGACGAAAAAATCAAAACAATTCTAGACGAGGTAAGAGAACTACACCAGGAGGCGTTAGAAGCATGGATAGAAAGGAAGAAGAAAAGAAGATAGCCTGCCTAGTAGCTCTAAC
>Ga0190367_1002150_pt1 | contig 10360 bp, 7 predicted proteins | sample 4872181011_MG_FD_171838 | JGI IMG/M metagenome (GOLD analysis project Ga0190367, IMG submission 171838) | Hydrothermal vent microbial mat bacterial communities from Southern Trench, Guaymas Basin, Mexico - 4872-18-10-11_MG | ecosystem: Environmental > Aquatic > Marine > Hydrothermal vents >... | reverse complement strand
GACCCACACCCGCCTACGGTTCACCCCGTACTCCTTCACCAACGCCTCCTTGACCTCCCTGCTCGGCACCAAGACGACGTCTGAGTTCCTGACCACGTACCTCTCGAAGCCGCCCACAGGGTCCTCCAGAGTCCTCACCTCGTCCAGCGTAAGCATGACCGTCCCACCGAAAGCCATCTTAGCCATGACAGCCGGGAGACCCGCCCTCCAGCCGTAGGCGTGCACGGCGTCGAACCCGCCCCACTCGTACATGGCTCTGGATACGCCCCTGGCCCAGTCTCCGAGGGCGGATATGGCGGACGTTATCTCGTTGACGTGGTCCTTAACTGACTGGGCGACGCCGTAGACCACGGGGTTTCCGTCGGTCTTTTCGTAATCCAGGATGGCCATGTGGACGATGCACACGAGGTGGCCCCTCTCGACGAGTTTCTCAGCGTCCCTTAAGGCTTTCCTCCCCAGCGGGGTCTCCCCGTAGTCCCATGTGAGGATGAGAACCCTCAACCCGTGCACCCCACGTGGCTTGAGCGTCTCCCGAAGAGAGGTTCGTCATGTTATTAAGAACCTTTCAAGTCTATAACGTTACTGCACACCGAAACGAACAACCTCCTCCAAGTGCCTCAGGTAGGGGTCACACCAGTGGCTCCAGTACTGAGCCGGGTTCTTCACCGGAACGGGGTTCAGGCTGTGTCGACCCGGACTCGGGTTCGAGCCCACCGGTAGGCTGAAAAGCTCGCTGCAGTACCCGACGGCCCCCTCGGAGACCATGTGGTCCAGGTTGTTTACGAGTATGCCCGCCACGTCCATCCCGAGGCGCTCCATCAAGCTTATCAGGTAAGGCGTGTCCCTCGGCCAGACGGTCGGGCCATGGTACTCCAAGTCCCCAAGATAAGGGCGTCTCTCCACGTCCCTGACGAGCAGCCCGAACGGCTCCAAGCCCTCCCCAAGCCTCACCAACCTCCTGTACACCAGGAGCTTCTTCGACAGCGTGTCCCAGCACCTCCTGACCATGCCCAGGTCGTACACCGTGTCCAGGAGGGCGGAGACGGCCTGAACAGACGGGGAGCCGACCGTTCCGTCCACGAGGCGGAGCTCCGGCGAGACTGTGAGGGGCGGGAGGCCGTCCCTCAGGAACCACTTCTTGAACCCCTCCACAAGCGTCTCAGCCAGCTGTATCGCATGGTCTCCGCAGCTCAGTCCGAGGTTGACGGACGACACCAACAGCCTCCTGAGAGCCTCCACGTACATGGCGTTCACCTCCACGAGGGCGAAGGAAGAGGAGAACGGGTCCTCCACCCTCCCCATCCACTCGACCGGAAGCCTGAGAGGCCATCTGACGCCGTGGAGCTCCATGACGCTGTCCATCCAAGACGAGTTGGCTGGGCAGCAAAGCACACCGTCCACGAGCCTCGTCCCCGAGACCTCCATCCCTCTGAGCAGCTTTCGGGAGACGAGTTCGGCCACGCAGCAGGTGGCCCTCATAAGCTCCCTGTCTGAGGTCATCTCCGATAAGGTGGATGAAACGTAGATGAGTTGGGGTGGGGCGTCGCTCGAGAACGGGGAGCTGGAGCCGAGGATCGTGGACAGGCCTCCGAGTTCGCTGAGCGTCTCGAGCATGTGGATCAGGAGCCTCCTAACCCTCGAACCCCACCCGAGGACCTCGACGTACGTCCTGAGGTTCCACCTCAACCCCTCGAGGATGTCCCTCGTCCAAGGCCTCCTGAACCACCAGGAACCTGCTTCGGGCACCCAGAGGCCGTCGATGAACGTCGAGAACCTCGACAGGTTCTCCACCCTCAGCCTCAGGGCATCCACGACCAACCCGGCTCCAGGTAGCGAAACCTTCGCTTCGGTGGCCTCTGGAAGCTCTTGGCTCGTGGGGACGTGTACAATAATGCCTTCCTTGGAGTGTAGGAGCACCGGTACCCTGACGAGCCTCCTGTGTTCGATGAACTTCACAACACCGTCTTCGAGCCTCCTGAAGCCGTCTCCGAGTTTGTACACCCACTCAACCTCCAAGTCCACGAACTCGACCCCGTCGAACCCTTGTACGACCATGCTGAACGGAGCCCCTGAAGGCCTGATGTGAACCCGACCGTCCTCGATTCTGAACCCGTAGTCAGACCTGTCCCACGTCTCAGCGTCCCTGCAGTCCAGCAGGACTGCGAACTTGCAGGGCTCCCCCACGTCGACCCTAAGGTCCACTCCGAGCCTGGTCTGGCGGAGGGTGTACGAGAGACGGATCGTACCGCCGTCTTCCCGCCTGTAGGTGTACACGCACCTGGATGGGCTGATGGACACGTCCACTGCGTCGAGCTTCCCCCGACGGTCTGGGAGGAAGTAGACGGCGTCCAGGAGCTTGTAGATCCGTCCGCCGTGGGGTCCTAACAGGAGTCCCTGCCACGAGTAGTCCCTGTTCGGCCCGTAGAACCTGCCGTAGGGTGTTTCGAGCGGGGCTGTGTACACGGACGCTGAGTACTCGGCCAGCGGCGTCTTCAGGATGAACAGCCTGTTCCTGGCGTATCCCCAGTCGGGGTCTTCATGGGGCTCAACCTTCCACTCCATGGCGGCTCTTCTCCAGAACGCTAAGAAGCTCCTCCCCAACCCTCTTAGCCTTCAACCTTCTAAGCCTTTCGACCTCGTCGGCCAGGGAGGGCCACAGCAACCTGGCTTTTATCCACCTCTGTATGTCCCCGTTCCTGACGTGCCTGGCGAGGGTTCTCGGAGGCATCTTCACAACGGCCCTGAGAAGCTCTCTGAGGCTCCTCACGGTCACGGCGACCCTCCCGTCGGGCCTCCGAAGCCTCAGGGACATGGCCCTCGGAAGCCTCAGCCTCCACGCGTTCCTCGACACGTCTTCCAAGTACTCCTTCAGGACGGCGTAGGAGAGGACTGTCAGGGCCTCCATGTAGGCCGAGAAGGCCTTGAAGGCGTCTGCGAACGGGCTGAAGTACGTGTGAACCTCCCCTGAGGGGCCTCCCTTCAGCGACATGTAGTGGTAGTAGTCGCTTCCGCCGAGCCTCCTCCAGTTCTCCAGGTATGGGCCTCCCACGGCCTTGGCGTAGGGTTCTAGCCAGAAGTAGAGCTCCATGGCCGTGTCCTGGAGGGGGTTCCCAACCCAGGCTGAGGCGTCCTTCTCTACGTCCGCCCAGCTGACGACCTTCTCCCTCGGGACGTCGTACACCTCCTCGGCCTCGAACTCCTCGCAGGCCTCCGAGACGGTCATGAAGCTGACGCCCCTCTTCTCCAGCTCCTTAGGAAGCCATTCGAGGAATTCGAGTATGCCCGTGGACTCGTCGTGGTGCTCCCCGAAGGTCTCGTAGTCCATGGCCACGAAAAGCAGGTCTCCGGGTATGGCCTTTACCCAGGAGGCGTACTTGTCCGCCGTAAGCGGGTACTGGTCCCACGTCCTGAGGGAGAACCTGAACCCCACGTCGTCGCTCATCACGTAGTCCCTGAGCAACAGCTTCAACCCGCAGCCCTTCGCACGGTAGACGCTGTAGGGCTTCCTACCGCCGAGTATCCTCTCGACGCCCTCGGTGACTGCGCATCCAATTCCCATCCTCCACAGCTTCTTCCCCACCTCGTTGTGGTATATGAACTCCGTGTTCTCCGCCGACATCGGCCTGTACCCGAACTTTTCCTCCAAAACCCTCCTGTGGAGCTCCACCTGCTCCCCGAACTCGTCGAGGCCGTTGGGGCTTAGGGACACTATGCTGTGGTAGTACGTCTGACAGAGGAGCTCCACGTTTCCCGTGGAGACGAGCTTTCTGAACTCCTCCAAAGCCTCAGGCCTGTAACTCTCAGCCTGTTCGAGCCAAGTCCCGCTTACGCTGAAGTTGAGCTTAAACTCGGGGTGCTCCTCGACGAGCTCCGTCAGGAGGCGGGTCGTCTTGACGTAGCAACGTTTGGAAACCCTCTCGAACACCATCCTGTCGAGACCCCTGTCGTACATGGATTCGAGGACATCTAACGGGTTTGAACTTTCCTTGAAATAGTTCCGCATCAAACCGTTTCTCAGGTCTGTTATGCGGTTAGGCTGGTGGACGACGAACAGCAACACTACGTTATCGACCATGTCGACACCACTGTTGTTTTAGCGTTCTGAACAACTATAACATAAATATGCCAGCACCAACTAAACTTCATGTCAAACATGATAATAAGCGTCACCCCAGACCTAGCTCTCGACGAGGGATACACCTACGCAGGCGGTATGGGAGTCCTCGAGGGTGACAAGTTCTACGGGGCGGCCAAGCTCGGCCTACCGTACAAGGCTCTAACGCTCTTCTACAGGAACGGCTACGTGGACTACGAGTTCGACGAGGAGGGAAACCCCATACCGAAGCCTCAGGAACAGCCTAGGGAGTTCCTGGACAACCTCAAATCCGAGGGAGTCCTGAAGGTCAGGCTGAAGGGGGAGGAGGTTAAGGTCGAGGTTCTGAAGTACACGCATGGGACGGCGGAGGCGGTGTTCTTCAACCCCGTAGAGCCGGAGTGGGCATACCACTTGACGGATAGGATATACATAGAGCGGGATGAGGAGGAGAAGTTCTACAAGTACACGTTGCTGGCCAAGGCCTCAGCCGAGTACATAAAGCAGTACGTCGGCGTCGAGAACGTCAACTACATAGACCTACAGGAGGCGTACGCAGGCATACTGCCGCTGATACTCAGGCTTCCAGGCAGGTACAGGCTCGTCATACACACACCTGGACCGTGGGGCCACCCATCGTTCCCGAGGGAGTTCTTCGAGAGGGAGTTCAACTACAGGTTCATAAGCCCCCAGGTCTGCCTGACCGAGGTGGGCCTGGCCATGTCCGCTGAGGCGTTCACGGTCTCCGCCAAGCAGTTCGACGTGATGAGCGAGATAATACCCCACTTCACGGAGAAGCTGAGGTACGTGACGAACGGTGTGAACATAGAGAGGTGGATGGACCACAGGCTCAGGGAGACCTACGAGAGCGGGCAGCTCTACCTGGACAACTTCATAAAGATACGCGAGCAGATAAAGGAGGAGTTCACCGACTTCCTGAGGATGTACAAGGACGACGTGGACGTCGGAGACCGCCTGACAGTCGCCTGGTGTAGGAGGCTCGTCCCGTACAAGAGGCCTGAGTTCGTCGTCAAGGCCGTAAACGACCTCCCGAGCGAGGACGTGTTCTTCGTCATAGCCGGCAAGGCCCATCCGTACAACGGGGCGGGGTTGGAGTACATGAAGATCTTCAGGAAGCTCCACATGGAGAGGGACAACGTGGTCTACATACCGGACTACACGGTCCAGAAGGCCAAGGTGATACTCAAGTCCGTCGACCTGCTGCTGTTCACACCGTTCCCCGGGTGGGAGGCGTGTGGTACGAGCTACATGAAGGCTGCGATAAACGGGATACCGACGCTCGCCTCCCCGGAGGGAGGGGTCATAGAGTTCGTCGTGGACAACGTGAACGGGTGGCTTTTCGGGAAGGACATAAGGGAGATGGTGGAGCCCAACTCTGAGAGGGGTAGGGAGATAAACGAGGCCGAGTACGCGGAGTTCAGGGACAAGCTGAGGAAGATAGTCAAGATAAGCGACGAGAACGTAGAGCTCTACTACAAGGTGTCCATGAACGCCCTGACGACGTTCGTCCCAAGGGTCGGGATAGAGCGTGTGCTCCGGGAATACTATCCACACCTGGTCAAGGTGAGACACTAACCCTCAGCCAGGCCAACCTGCCCGAAGTACGTCTCCACAGCTTTCCTCAGGTACTCGGGGTCTATCCTCCCGTGTGGGCTCCTCGTCTCCAGGATGCGCCTCGGTATCCTCAGCCCCTTGGGGTCGAAGCCCTCACGAGCCTTGAACTCGTGCCTAAGCCTCAGCGTGCTCACACCGAGCTTCTCAAGCTCCTCCGGCGAACGCTCCACGTCCACGGCCTTAAGGGCCTTCGAGACCGTCTCGGCGTCGTATATCTTCCTCGCGAAAAGGCATATGACGAGGCTGTTCAGAACCTGCCTCCAAGCCTCCTCCCTGAAGATGATCTTGCCGGCCTCCTCCGGGTCTGGAAGACCCTTCCCGACGAACTTCTGGTCGTACGAGTACCCCGCAGAGTCGAGGTGGCTGTGCCTACCCCCGGTCATGTACCCCACGTAGGCCAGCGGACCCGTGTGGTAGCCCGGCATCTCCAGGCCTCCGAAAGCCAGGGCGAACTCCCTGCCCCCGTACACCTCGGAGGCCTTCTCGACCCCCATGCCGAGCGTCCTGTAGAACTCGTTAGGCTGCCTCACTATCAGCCTGACTGCCTGTATGTAGGCGTCTGCCCTACCCCACGAGAGCTCCACACCGAGCGTCTCCTCAGGCCCTATCAGACCCCTCTCGTAGGCCTCGGTTGCCCAGGCCAAAGCGACCCCGGTGCTCATGGCGTCCAATCCGAGGCTCTCGACCTCGTCCATGAGCCTAAGCCATCCCTCGACGTCTCCTATGCCGAGCATCGAGCCGAGGGCGTACAGGGGCTCGTAGTCGTACGGTATCATCGTCGTCTTGTAGAAGTAGGGCTCATCCGGGTAGGGCTCCCTCAACGCTGCCAAGTGTATACATGCTACGGGACAGTGGGAACACGCAACCCTCCTGCCCAGGAACTTCCTCGCCAGCTCCTCTCCGGACAGGTTGGAGCCCATCTCGAACCTGGCGTCTCTCAGGTTCCTCGTCGGGAGGGCTCCCAGCTCGTTGAGGGGCATTATGTTCATCGACGTGCCGAGCTCGTAGTACTTCCTCATCAGACTCGTGGTCACGGCCTTCTCGTATATCTCCCGGTAGACCTTACGGAACTCCTTAGGATTCCTCACGGGTATCCCGGAGCGTCCTGAGACGATTATGGCCTTGAGCTTCTTGCTCCCGAACACAGCCCCCAACCCGAGCCTGCCGAAGTGACGGTAGGTCTCAGTGACCACGTTGGCGTACCTGACCAGCTTCTCACCGGCCATCCCTATACGCATTATCGTCCTCAACCCGGCTCCCGGTTCAAGCTCCCTTATTATCCTCCCGACCGTGTAGGTGCTTCTCATACCCCAGATTCCGGAGGCGTCCCTGAAGTGGACTCGACGTCCATGTATGGCCAGGTATACGGGCGTCTTGCTGGCGCCCCGTATGACTATCGCCCCGTATCCGGCCAGCCTTATCGAGACGGCGCTCCTACCACCGGCGTAGCTCTCCCCGAGGTTTCCGGTCAGGGGGGACTTGAAGAAAGCCACGGTCTTCGAGGCGAGCGGGTAGAGGCCTGTGAGGGGGCCTACGACGAATATTATGGGGTTATCCGGGTCCAGCGGGTCCACGCCCTTAGGACACTCGTCCATGAGCAACCTTATACCGACCGAAGCTCCCCCAAGGTAGGCTTCGAAGAGGTCTCTCCAATCCTCGGTCCAGAACTTCCTCCTCGAGAGGTCTATGTACAGTATCTTGGACGGAACTACCATGGCGAAACCTCCTCCAAGGCCAGCACGCCGTGGGGACAGTACTGGACGCATTCTCCGCAGTAGACGCATACGTTGGGCTTCTGAGCCTCGTCGTCCCAGAATATCGCCCTCACAGGACAAGCCTCAACGCAGTTTCCGCATCCGATACACTCCGTGTAGTCCACGAGCACACCCCCTCCCTCCCTCGGTCTGAGGGCGTCCGTCGGGCATACCCTGACGCACGGGGGGTCTGGACAGGCTCTGCAGACTATGACCGTGAAGCCCCTCTCGAACCCTCCGACAGACCTGACCATTATGGCGGACTTGGACACGCCTCCGAAGCCCCTCCTACGACTGCAGGCGAACATGCACAGCTGGCATCCTACGCATCGGTTCACGTCTACGACCGCAACCCTACGAGCCACGTGTATAACGTCGTCCCGACGGTAGATTAACCTTTGTCAGAGTAGAGGTGACAGGCAACGAAGTGGCCCTTTTCAACCTCAACCATGACGGGCTCCTCTTCGCTGCATACCGGCATAGCCTCAGAGCACCTCGGGTGGAACCGGCATCCAGGCGGCGGGTTTATCAGGCTCGGCACGGTCCCCGGTATCCACTCCAGCTTCTTCTCCTCCCTAAGCGTGGGGACGGCGGCTATCAGCTTCTTCGTGTAGGGGTGGAGTGGGTTGAAGAATATCTGCTCAGCCGTCCCCACCTCGACGAGCCTTCCGCTGTACATGACGGCGAGCTTGTCAGCCAGCTCCGCCGCCAACGGCAGGTCGTGGGTTATGAATATGTACGTGAGACCCTCCTCCCACTTCAGGTCCTTCAGGAGGTTCATTATGTTCGCCTGGGTCATCAAGTCCAACGCCGAAGTCGGCTCGTCCAGGATGACTATGGAGGGCTTCATCACGAGGGCCATGGCTATCACGACCCTCTGCTTCATCCCACCGCTGAGCTCATGCGGGTAGCGTCTCTCGATCCCCTCCGGAAGCCCGACGAGCCTGAACAGCTCTGAGACCCGCCTTATGGCCTCCTCCTTATCCAAACCCTCGTGCAGCATCAGGGGCTCGGCGGCCTGGAACCCGACTTGGATGACGGGGTTTAGGGCGTTCATGGCTCCCTGGAAAACCATCGAGATCTTCCTCCACCTTATCCTCTTCCTGAACTCGCTGTCGCTGAGCTTCATCACGTCCTCGCCCTCGACGATGACGTGGCCGTCGTACGTGTGGACGTTCCTCGGGAGCACTCTGAGTATGGATATTCCTATGCTCGTCTTACCGCATCCAGACTCACCCACGAGCGCCAGAGTCTCACCCTTCTCGACCTGGAAACTCACCCTGTCCACGGCCCTGACAGGCCCAGCCCTCGTCGAGTAGTACAGCCTTAGGTCTTTGACGTCGAGTATGGGCATGGTCACATCTCCCTGAGCCTCGGGTTTATCACCTTGTCGAAGGCGTACCCCAGGAGGGCGAAGGCCATGGCTGTTATCCCTATGCAGGCGGCCGGCAGGACTATCCACCACCAGTACCCGTAGTAGGCCGCGTTGGCTACCTCCGCGTCGCCGAGTATCTTACCCCAGGTCGGGAGTATCGGGTCTCCGAGGCCGAGGAAGCTGAGGGCTGCCTCCAGGAATATGTACGCCGGGACGGCCGTGGCTATCAGGGAGAACGTGTATGGGAGGACCCTCGGGAATATGTGCTTGAAAATGATCCTCCAGGAGCCTGCTCCGTAGGACTTGGCTGCGAGTATGTACTGCTCCTCCTTTATCGACGGAACCATGCTCCTAACAGTCTTCGTGGTTGCTCCGACTATACCGAACGCCACGAGTATGGCGAGGAGGGTCCAGATGCGGATGTGGTATATGAACGATATCAGGATGAGTATGGGCAGGACGGGGATGATCATCATGAGCTCGGCAACCCTCTGGACGGCGTCGTCCACCTTACCGCCGAAGTAGCCGCTTATGACGCCGAGTATCGTCTGGACAAGGTTCACGACCACGGCGGCAACTATTCCGAACGCCAAGGCTATCGGAGCCCCCCAAAGCAGCCCTATCATCAGGTCCCTCCTGTACGAGTCCGTACCAGCCATACCGTAAACCCTGCCGTAGAGTACGAACCTTGCGGCTACGTTGGCGTTCGGGTCCCCCACAGCTATGCATTTGATATGTATCCTATAGGTTCCTTTGAGCACCTCAGCATGCTTGGGGTCGTTCATGTACTCTCCCTTCTCGGCGAAGAGGATCACATATGGAAGTGGATTTTTAGGAAACTCGCCTGTGATCGATTGGACGTAGCTCCCAGCCGCCTCCACCACATCCTTGGTTGTTTCCCTAAGCTCCAGGGTCTTATTAACAGGTACCGAGGAATCGCTGACGAAGGTTATCTTACCACCGTCCGGTCTTTCAAAAGTTACGGATAATATCACATAGTTGGTGTTGCTTGCTGTAGGTGTCACTTGTAATATGAATGTGGATATTTTATTCGGAAACTCGTCGTAAGGATAGTCGAAGTATGCGTCAAGATAGATGAACTTGTAGGTTACTCCACCGTGCTCCATGGTTGAGGCTGATTTGTGGAAATCCTCGTTCTCGATGATTATGGTCTTGGGGAGCTTCTTGTGCACGAAGAACTGAACCCAGGCGGGGGCGGCGCATGGAGGGTTGTCCATCCAGACCTCCCTCATGCTCCAGGCCTTGACAACGTTGTATGGGGCATATATGGGCGTGGCGACCCCCATCAGCACTATTATGAGCAGGAGTCCGAAAGCCACCTTACCGCTCAGAGTCTTCAGAGCCTCCTTGAACGCCTCCTTAGCCCCTATAGCCGGCGCACTCACCTCAACCACCAACCCTTATCCTCGGATCCAGGTAGCCGTAAACGAGCTCCAGCACTATCACCGTGGCGACGAGCAGGTAGGCGTATATCACCGTCAA
>Ga0190367_1002149_pt1 | contig 10371 bp, 10 predicted proteins | sample 4872181011_MG_FD_171838 | JGI IMG/M metagenome (GOLD analysis project Ga0190367, IMG submission 171838) | Hydrothermal vent microbial mat bacterial communities from Southern Trench, Guaymas Basin, Mexico - 4872-18-10-11_MG | ecosystem: Environmental > Aquatic > Marine > Hydrothermal vents >... | reverse complement strand
CTTCATTTCCTTCTTCATCAGTTGAACCAGATGCATCTAGAACATGTATTACACCTTCTGCCTGCCTCAAATTATCTAAGAACTCATTACCTAATCCTCTTCCCTCATGAGCGCCTGGAACAAGTCCAGCAACATCTATTAGCTTTATCGGTATAAACCTCCAACCATCTATACATTTACCACATTTTACACCCAATTCTTTACAAACACATTCAGTTCTGACATAAGCAATTCCAACATTGGGTTCTATGGTTGTGAAAGGATAGCTTGCTATTGCAACATCTATTAGTGTTGCGGACTTGAAGAATGTTGATTTTCCTGCATTTGGCTTTCCAGCAATTCCAATTTCAATCAATCAAACCCCTCCTTGCATAATCTCCCCTTTTCCTCTTCCCAAAAAGATGTCTTGGTAAATTCTTCCTCAAATATTCTGCTTCCTCCCTACTTATTTCACCCCTCCTCTCAAAATAATCAATTATCTCCATAGCCTCTTCATCATTCTGACATCTCTCGAAATGATCGTATATTGTTGGTATGTCAAACAGTTCTCTGTAAAGGTTGGGAAATAGACGTTTGAACTTTCCAATGTCCCATTCAATCATAATGCTATTAGGTTTTGTAGCTTATAATGTTTTGCAAAACCTGGTTCTGTTGGGTTAGGGATGATTGGATTTATATAGCTAAACATCTATACTTATACTGTGGGCAGGGTAGTTGCATTGAAGGGTATAAAAATCGAATATGAGGCAAGTGATGAAGCATTAGAGCTCATAAAGCAGTATACAAAGGCAGTTCAGGATTTTCTTGATATAGCAGTTAAGAGAAAGATTACATCGCTTGCGAAGATAAATGATTACAGGCAAGAGGTTAGAGCTAAACACAACTTAAGTGGAGCTACTGCCGTTTTAGCAATGAAGGATGCTTTGGCAATCTACAAAGCTTGGAGAAGAAGAAAGGGGAAGAAGTCGAAACCTGTTGTCAAGCAACTATTTATGAAAGCGATGCACGGCCTACAATGCAAAGCTGATGGATGATGACAGGTTAAGAATTGCAAGGAAGCAGGGGGATTACATCTACCTCAAGCTGAGAGTTGGAAAGTTTCAGCAAGAGTATTTGGAGAAGGTGAGAAATGGAGAACTATCGCTTGGTATAATCGTGATAACGCCGGAATACTGTGTATTTCCAGTAAAGAAGGAAGTTGAGTTGTTCAAGCCAGAGGGTTTGCTTGCTTTAGATTTGAACGAGAAATCCATCGAAGGCTTGGTTATCAAGGATGGCAAAATCGAATTCTACACATGGGATTTGAAGGATGTTTTCGAGTGTGCTGTTAACTGCATCGAGAGATTCAGGAGATTTCAGTCTCGCTACCCGAACAGGTTTAGACTTCACAGAAAAGTCGCTGCAAGATGGTTTGCTAAAAGAAACAGAAGAATTGACTGGTTGCTTCACAACGCGACTAAAGAAATAGTCGAGCTTGCTGAAAGGGAGAAGTTACTCATTGTAATGGAAGACCTTAAGGGCATCAAATACAACATCAACAGGAGAGAACTCAAAATTAACAAGTACAACGGCAAATTGCAGTGGCATCGAAAGCTACCTCGCAAGTTATTGGGAAGATTAAACCGCTGGATGGTTCGAAAAATCCAGTTCATATTGCAGTATAAGTCAGAGTGGTACGCTACTCCTACAACTTATGTTAATCCGAAGGGCACGTCATCGAGGTGTCCGAGATGTGGGGGTAAGCTTGAAGTAAGCCCCGATTGGCACTCGATGATGTGCCCTTCCTGTTCGTTGCATGGGAACAGGCATAAGATTGCTTGTGTGAACATAGCCATGTGTGCTCTCGAAAACGAAGATGAAGCCCTGGGGTTCGGGGCGGATTGGGGGGTGATGCAGAGCTTGATAGCTCTAAACCCCTCAGTTGGGTTGGGATAAAATCATCCCTAACTCAACAGAACCACAAAACCTCAATGTATTTAATTGTTGTATGCAGTAACATAATTCATGTATGATGTTGCAGTAATTGGGGCTGGACCTGCTGGATTAACCTCTGCGATATACACCTGCAGATATGGATTGAAAACTGTAATTTTCGAAGATCCAACAAATCCTTCACAACTTTCTCTGGCACCAAAAATAGAGAATTATCCAGGTTTTGAAGGTAATGGATTGGAACTTCTAACAAAGATGAAAAAGCAAGCGGAGAAATTTGGGGCAATTGTAAGAGTTGAGAGAGTTGTTGACATTTTGAGGGAAGGAAATTACTTTGAAATAGTTACAGATGAGGAAGAATATCAAGCTAAAGCTTTGATATTTGCCATTGGATGTAAACATAGGGAGTTGGGTGTTGAGGGTGAGAAGGAGTTTGTTGGTAGAGGTGTTAGTTACTGTGCTGTTTGCGATGGATTCTTTTTCAAGGGGAAGAAGGTTTTGGTTGTTGGAGGAGGTAATACAGCTTTAGTCGATGCTTTGTATCTACACGACTTAGGCTGTGATGTTACAATAGTACATAGGAGGGATAAATTTAGAGCGGATAAAATTCTTCAGGATAGAGTATTTGAGAGGGGAATTAATGTCATTTGGAATTCTGTCGTTACTAGAATAGAGGGGGATGAAATGGTTAGAAAGGTTGTGTTAAAGGATGTTAGAACTCGGAGAGAGATTGAGATTGAAGTTGATGGTGTTTTTGTGGCAGTAGGCGTTGTTCCAAATACGGAGTTGGCAAAAAAGTTAGGTGTCGAATTGGATGATAAGGGATACATAAAGGTAGATAGATATCAGAGAACAAATATTGAAGGTGTTTTTGCTTGTGGTGATTGTTGTGACAATCCCCTTAAACAAGTAATTACAGCTTGTGGAGATGGAGCAAGAGCTGGTTACTCTGCATATGAATTTATATCTAAAAAATTTTATCATGAAGTTCGGTAAGCTTGAGAGGATTTACTTGGGAGGTGAGGCTGAGGTAAGAATTTACGAGAATGTAGTTGAGAAGATAAGAAGGAAGAAGCGTTACAGACATCCAAAACTCGATGAAATTTTGAGAAAGAGTAGGACAAGGACTGAAGCTAAAATAATTTCTTTGGCAAGAAGACAAGGAGTACCTACACCAATAATTTTAGATATTGAGGAAGATAAAATAGTTATGGAGAGGATAAAGGGGAGAACAGTTAAAGAAGTTATGAGTGCTGATGTTAGTGAGAAAATTGGTAGATATGTTGCAAGGATGCACAGAGTTGGAATAATTCACGGTGATATAACTCCAATGAACATGATTTTAAGTAATGATAAGATTTACTTTGTAGATTTTGGATTGGCTTTTATAGAGGATAGGATAGAGCCTAAGGGAGTAGATCTTCACGTCTACTTTGAATCTCTAAGGGCAAGCTTTGATAACTGGGAGGAACTTAAGGAAGCATTCATAAGGGGTTATAAAAGTGAATATGAGAAAGCTGAGGAAGTTATAAAGAGAGCTGAGGAGATAGAGTTGAGAGGTAGGTATATTGAGAAGAGAATTAGCTAATTACAAATCTCCAATCCCTTCTAATTTCTGGAGGTTTTCTTGCAATTGCTCTCCTCCTAACAAACATAAGATCTTCAATATCTTCTATTTGATTAATTATTTCATCTAAAATAACCTTAATGCATCCGGGTATTACAACTTTCACAAATTCGCTACACTCGTAAACAACTTTGAGGTATTCATAAAGGCTTTTAGATTTATCAAGATCAAATCCCAAAGAAATCAAATCTTTCAAGATTTCTTCATAAACTGAGCAGGGTTGAATGAAGTGTTCGTCAACACAAATCTCTCCTAAAATTTTAGCCAATTCTACCAAATTGTTGATGTTTGGGAGATGGACAGATCTAACTGTTAGAATGCAATTCATATCAAGAGAATTTTCAATATTTTTCAAAACTTGGAAAAACAAATCTTTACCAGTTATTAGCTTATATGTTTTGGGATTGCCAGCATCTAAACTGATCATTGCAATATCTATTAAACCTTCCAAATCTTTAAAATCTATTGTTCCATTCGTTTGTAAATCAATTCTAACATTTCCAAATCTTCCTCTAAGCTCTTCTATGATTTTTGCAACTCTATCAACACCAGCCAAAAGAGGTTCTCCATATTGGGATATTGTAATAGCTTTTGGATTGAAATCGCCATAGTAACCCTCTTTTGGAGCGGTATTGTTTGCTAATGCAACCTTTGAATAACAGTAAATGCAGTTTAGGTTACATGAAGTTGTTATTTCATATGAAGGATGATGTTTTGGCTCTTTTATTGATAAATCCAATCCCTCACAATGTATGCAATGCTTGGGATATTTTAAATTCCTCAAAAATTCATAATCCATATGCTTTAGGTTCAGATAAAAGTTCAATCTTTCTTATTTCTACTCTCCTCAAAGGATATATTTTCTTAGCATTCTTGTATATCTCTGACGGAATTCTTCCCAAAATGCATTCTTGCAAGAACTGAACGAAGTTCTTCTGATTGGCATTACTTGTAATTATCTCTCTCATTATCTTCCTTATTGCACTCTTTTGCGAAGTTTTGCACCTCTTTACAGTGAAAGCAACAGGTTTAACTCTTAAAACGTAGCCATCTGAAGTTTTAACATCTATTACATCATCAATCTTACTTGTTCTCCTCCTTATTAAGCTGTTTATGTATTCTCTCATCATTTCAAATCTGTGGAATTTTGTATATGCACTATCACTTGCAACTCTGTAAACCTTGAATATTAACTTCTTATACGGATTTTGGTTTGAATAATCGTTTGTCAATTCTGCCAAAGTAATTTCAACTGTTCTGTTTATAACCTTCTGAGGATCATCTGCTGGAGTTTCTCCAATCTCAGCTAAACCGAAGTATTCGGGTGCAATTAGCGTATACCATTTCTTCATGCTCCACTTATCCTTCACTCTCGCCCTTCTTCTTGCCATAAAGCTTGCATTAGGTATCAATTAATAAATCTTTTCACTACCTTCTTTTAACTGCATAAGCGACAATTGCTACCACTATTATTATAGCTACGATAATACCTACCATTACTTCTGGAGATATTGCTGGTGGGGCCACTACTGGAGTCGTTGTCACTGGAGTTGTAGGTATTGGCGTTGTTACTGTAGGAGGAGTTGTGACAGTTGGAGGTAAGACTGCCTTGACAGCTATTACGAATATGCTAAATGTTCCAGTTTCGACTTTGTAATAATAGTAGTTGGCATCACTTCCAGTTAGCTCAGTCTTCAACTCTTTCCATCCTTCGTGATACTCCATTAATACGATTGCACGTGGATCGTATCTTCTCTCATCTATCCAGCTCTTAGAAACTTTGAATTCTATAACTACTTTAGGTTGTACTTCTAATCCGGTTGAGTAATCTATGAATGATATTTCCAAGTACTTGTAAACATCTCTGGCTGGTGGAGGTGAAACTCCTGAAGGTAGTGCGGATAGCACAGAAATTCTAGTTAATATGGTTTTACTCTCTGGTAACTCCAATTTGAGTGTAGTGATCCCGCTCTCCTCTATTATCTTCTTTGAAAGTGTTATTTCTGTTAGTGTCTTCGCTGGAATCATCTTTATTGATGAATAAGTTACAACTGCTGTTTCTGGTGGGGCACCAATTATGATTCCTCCACCACCTCCAGCTGGAGCTGGCGCGGGAGTTGCTGCTGGCGCCGGGGCTTGTATCGATATTGACTTCTCTGGAGATTCAAAATACACAATATTGCCATTCTTGTCTACGACTGTCACATTTAACTTGAACTTATAAGTTCCCTCTTCATTTGGCTTCCATTTTATATCGTAAGCTATTACAGCACCGCTTGGCGCATTAAGAACATTATATCCGTAACTGTATCCAACATAATAACCATAGCCATAGCCGTAACCGTAACCATAGCTCCAGCCGAGCGTGCCATAGTTGCTATTCTTTATGTAACCATAACCGTAACCATAACCATAGACGGCATTTGTTGAAGAGTTTACTCTAATTTCCAATATCTGACTATTTGTATTTGCTAAAGAATAAGGATATGAAAGAGGAATTAGTGCATTTGGAGTAAGCATTATTGGAATTTGAACTGTGTCAATATTACTGTCCTTCGATACTATCAATTTAATTGACGTGATATTAGACCATTCGCTGGATTGTATGATTATCTTTGCCGTAAATGTTATCTCTTGATCTACTGTTCCTGTAGACGGTAAATTCTCTATTGAAACTATTAAACTTGCAACTGGTTGACTAAGTATGAGCATTAATATAATTAGCAGTGTTATAACTACACTGGTTAAACTTTTTCGTCTGTTATTCATTGAAATTTCCTCCTATGATTATTTTCTACGATTGGAGGAGAGAGAAAGGTGATAAATGGGCTTTAAAAGTAGAGAAAAAGATTAGAGAAGTCCTTCAAAAAGTTGTAAAAAGGTGAAACATGAATGAACATCAGAGATCCTATTATAGTGCTCTGTATCTACATATTCATATCTCTAGTTATTGTGTTGACAATTGAGAACCCAACTAAACAAATATTTACTTTAGACTTTATAGCTGGCCCTAATATTTATACAAGTTTTATACGAACATTCTACGGCTTTGAAGCTCTAATATGGGGTGGATTCTTGATTTGGAAACGTATTTACACTTTTCTTACGTTTTTGTTTTCAGCTTCAATAATGCAAAGAATTCTACTCTTTTCTATCCTCTTCTTAAGCGGATACTCAATGCACAATTTAGCAAGCAAATTTACATCATCGAAAACAGCCCAATTTTACGCTGGTTTGTTATACATGCTCAATCCCTATACATACATCAGAATAGTTGTTGGACACTGGCTGATATTATTTGCATATGCTATTCTTCCATTAACAGTTAAATATTTTATAGAAATGCTAGATAAAAAGGATTTAAAGAGTGTAATAAAAGTTGTTCTTATAACTACTCTCGTTGTATTCAATGCCCACACTCTTTTCATAGCATTTCTAATCTTCTCAATTCTTTTCTTGTTCAGATTTTACAAAGATAGGTCTATCAACTTAATTAAGCCCATTGCAATAGCTTTAGCTCTCTTTTTAGCATTGAACACATACTGGCTAATACCATTAATTACAGCTCAAGAGGAAACAATACTAACCCATATTTCAACGGAAGATCTTGCAGTATTTGCCCCTCGCATAGAATCATTCTCAGCACTATTCACTCTTGCAAGTATGCACGGATTCTGAAGACCCGGCTATATCTACGCCAAAGACTTTCTGCCGTTCTGGTGGATTTTGTTCATCATAATTCTATTCTTAGCTGTCCACGGATTTGTCTCATACTACAGAGACAGAGAACTTGGAATTTACGTCAAAGCTTTTGTGTTAATCTGGCTTGTAGGCTTAATCTTAGCGGCTGGAATAAGAAGTTCTTTTGCCGACTTTTTCAGATTTCTCTTTGATCACATACCATTAATGAAGGGAATGAGAGACACACAAGTTCATAACAATGCTATGCTTATCATACTCTTGCTTAGGAGCATTAGGCTTAGCAGAAATAGAAAAAAGCTTGGAAAACAAAAAACCGATAATAAAGAAAATTATAATCTTTGCAATTTTGCTCGTTCCTTTAGTATATTCTTTCACTTTCTTCAACGGGTTTGCTGGTCAAATAAAGCCAACAGACTTTCCAAAGGACTGGTATGAAGTTAATGAATTCCTAAACAAAGACAAAGATGATTTCAAAGTTTTGTTCTTCCCCTGGCATCTCTATATGGACTTCCACTGGGTTCCGAATAAAGATAAGCGTATAGCAAATCCTGCTCCCCTCTTCTTTGATAAAGAAGTTATCTCAGCGAAGAACATCGAAGTTCCCGGCATATACAGGCAAGTCTACACCCCATATCAGGTATACATAGACTACCTTCTTAGAAAGAGGAATGAGATAACAAACTTTGGTGAACTTGTCGGCATCATCGGAGTAAAATACATTCTGCTAACGAAGGAGGTAGACTACAAGAAATATTTCTTCCTATTCAATCAAAGCGATTTAGAACTTGTAAAAGAAACAGAAAACTTCTACGTATTCAAAAACAAGGCATTCAAGGGCTTAATATTCTCTGTGGATGGAGTTGCATACGTCAAAAATTGGGATGAACTGATCAACATAAGCAAAACAGAGGATATAACCAAACGACTTTATCTAATAGGTAGCGGTAGAGAAGAAGGAAATGAAATTTACAAGATCTTGAAATTCGAGAAAATCAGCCCAGTAAAATACGTTATTAAGGATAAACCTCTGAAATACATCATCTTTACAGAGGAATACTCCAAAGACTGGAAGCTCAACAGCAAAGAACCTATGAAAGCTTACGGTGTCGTTAACGCTTATGTAATTGAAGAATCTAATCATTCAATAAAAATAGTCTACGAGAGATATTACAAGGTTTGCCTACCTTCCTATATCATTTCGCTCATAACATTCTTAGGATGTATTGGTTATCTATTCTACCATTGGAAAAGAGAGAAAGGAGATAAATGGGCAAGGAAACTGGAGAAGAAGATTAAAAACAAGTTTGCAAGAGTTTTGAAAGTAAAATAAAACTATTCAATAATTTTATACTTTATACCTTTTCCTTTTCCAATCTTGGCTACAATTCCCTTTTCTTGCAATTTTTCGAGATACTTTCTTGCAGTGCTTTCTTTAACGTTGAGAAGTTTCTCTATCTCTTTTCTCGAAGTAATCTTCTTTTTCCTTAAGTATTCCAGTATTTTTCTCTCGGTTTCATTAAACTGGAAGTTTGCGGAAGAATGTATCGTAACTCTGAAAGTTCCGTTGCTCTCAAAAATCGGCTCGCCGTTTCCATTTTCCAAACAAGATTTTATGACCATCAAAGTGCCGGTTCCCCACTTTTCGATATAGCCCAAATAATAGAGAACTTCCGCAATCTTTGGATTTCTTAACACTGAACGATGAGGCTTCTTCAAATCCTCTACACTCAGTTCAAGCAGATTTCCGGGATTTTCAACCTCAAGCTTGTCATCGAATATCCTTATGTATACAGGAGATCTTGAAGAGTAATCCCTATGAGCTACAGCATTAACTATTATTTCCCTAATAGCCTGTAGGGGATATTCAAAAATCTCTTCTCTCTTCAGCTTAACTCTGGTGATTCTCTTTTTTATCAAGCTAATAACTTCAGCAAAACTCTTTTCTATTTGCTCGATTATATTCCCCTTTACCTCCTTTTCATAGACAATTTTTCCCTCTATGAACCTACCTATCTTTATGATGGCGTATGGTAGATACTTTTGAGGATTCTTTCCAAAGCATAGTAACCCTGCGATAGTTATCTTGCCATCTTTGATCATCCCCAAGTTTTCAAGAACTGCTGATGGCTTTGCTTTTATTCTTCTCCTCTCTTTTGCATGTTCAATGAACTTCTTCAAGCTTTCTTCGTCTATCTCATCAGCACCGCATATTTCCTGATCCTCAAAATTTATCTCGGCAAATTTCCTTAAAAGCTCAAGTACCTCAGCTCTGTCCATCTTCAGGTTATTTTTACCAACTCTCTTATAAGCCACTCCAAAGGCAAAAACTGGCTTATCCTTCCTTTCGGAAACTCTAATTACAATCAGCTTTTTCTTTTTTGTTTCTACGACCTCAATCTCTGGGAATATTCTTGGTTCTGTAGAGTTAGCTATTTTTAAAACAAGATCTTCGATCGTTCTCTTTCCGATGCTTACTCCTTTTATCTCACCTTTATCGTCAATTCCAACTATTATTGCCCCGCCCTTTGTGTTTGCGAAAGCACAAACCGTCTCTATTATTTCTCTCGTTTCCGCTAAAGATCGTTTGAATTCTACAGTCTCGCTCTCTCCCCCTTTTATTATGTCCTCTATTCCGTTACTTACCGTCATGTAACGTTATATGTCGGAATATCTATTAAAGTTTTTGCGAATATATCCAAAACGAAACTGGAGAAATTGAAATTTACAATGAGATACAAGCCATAAGACTGGTTTGAACTTGGATTAAAGATCTCAGCTTTAACCTTCATGGGATGCATAGCTTACTTATTCCACGATTGGAGGAGAGAGAAAGGAGATAAATGGGCTAAAAAATTAAAAAATAAAGTTAAATCTATATTGAATAAAGTTTTAAATCTCAAAAAATAAAGTATTGTCATGAAGCAGATAATTATTGAAGTTCCTGACTGGGTTGATTATGACGAAATTAAAAGTTTAGTAAGAAAGTATATTGAAGAGAAAGCGGACAAAGGTTTAACTTTGGAGGAGTTCAAGAAGATCTACGAAATCGAGGAAGAAGAGATAGTCGAGGGAAGAACTGGAATTTTTAAGGCAAATAAGGGAGAAGGAAA
>Ga0190367_1002147_pt1 | contig 10381 bp, 19 predicted proteins | sample 4872181011_MG_FD_171838 | JGI IMG/M metagenome (GOLD analysis project Ga0190367, IMG submission 171838) | Hydrothermal vent microbial mat bacterial communities from Southern Trench, Guaymas Basin, Mexico - 4872-18-10-11_MG | ecosystem: Environmental > Aquatic > Marine > Hydrothermal vents >... | reverse complement strand
CCTCCAATTTCTGTATGTTTGAAACATACACTTTTTGATCAGATTGTCTCCAATTATCATACCTTATTGGCGGCCTTTTTCCTGTAAGTTCTTCAAGTAAATCAATCAGTTCGATGAGTGAGGTCGTATTTTCTGGTCCCCCGCCAATATTAAATACTTCTTGTTTAAGATTTGATTTGAGAAATGCATCGTAAGCTCTAATTAAATCTTTTACGTAAAGAACATCTCTGACTTGCTTTCCATCTCCGTAAATTGTAATTGGCTTATCCAGCAGCGTAGCAATGGTAAACCATGCAACCCAGCCTTGATCTTCTACACCAAACTGTCTCTCTCCATAAATACATGACATCCGAAAGACACCTGTCTTCAAGCCATAAGTGTGGCCATAGTCTTGCACATAGATGTCACCAGCGAGCTTTGAGCATCCATAAGGGGTGTGCTCACATAGATCTATGGGAAAGTCCTCAGGAATCCCATTTCTATATCTATCATCTCCAAACTCGTACCTCTTATTTTTTTCAACAATTGGAACATTGTTCACGTTATCTCCATAAACTTTATTTGTTGAGCAGTAGATAACAGCTGCGTCACTTAGTCTTGCAGCTTCAAGAACGTTAAATGTACCGAGAACATTTATTTCAAAGTCTTCTCTCGGATTTTTTAGCGACGTTGTAACTGCCACCTGCGCAGCAGCATGGATGATAACGTCAACATCTTTACAGAGATTCTTTAACAAAGAAAAGTCCCTAATATCACCTTTGACAAAACTTACATTGCTTAAACCCTTCAGAAATTCAATATTATGCTCTAAGCTAATGTTCTTACCAAGTATTTCTCCCCTCTTCAAGTTATCCAAAGCAATAACCTCATACCCTTTCTCACTAAAGTACTCAGCAATGTGTGAGCCTATGAAGCCCGCCCCTCCCGTGACAAGAATTCTCATTTTTCCACCAACCTCCTGCTTAAGAGTTCTTTGTACGCCTCATCAAACCTATCCTTAGCTTCGACCTCCTCGCCCCATTTAACAAGCTCCCTCATCCCTTCCTCAAATGAAACTTTTGGCTCGTATCCCAATTTCTTTATCTTTGATAATATCAGCAAAGCAATGCCTTATATCTCCTGCTCTGTATTTGTTCGTGATTTCGGGTTTAATTCTACTTCCATACAGTTCTATAAGCGTTTTCGCCACCTTCAGTATTGAGATTGCTTTTCCAGTTCCGATATTAAATGCTTCATAGTTTGCATTTGAACTTTCTATTGCTAAAACGTTCGCTCTAACGACATCATGAACGCTTACAAAGTCCCTCGTTTGCAATCCATCTTCAAAGATCAACGGTGGCTTTCCATTCTTTATTCTCGCAGAGAATATCGCACAGACGCCCGTGTATGGATTGTTCAACGATTGTCTCGGTCCATAAACATTGAAATATCTCAACGCCACTGTTGGAATTCCATAAGCTCTTCCTACTGTTAAACACATCTCCTCTTGGTCTCGCTTTGTTATCGCATATATTGAAGTAGGATGCAATGGCTTCTCTTCACTTGTCGGTATTGGCTTCACAACTTCGCCACAATTTGGGCATCTAAGCTCCCATTCCCTCCTCTTCAACTGCTCTTCTCCCCTCAGTTTTGGATATACTTCCCCACAGTTATCGCATTCATAAGCCCCTTCGCCATATATGCTCATTGATGATGCAACAATCAACTTCTTCACTTCATTCTCTTCGTTCACTAAAATGTCAAGGAGCTTTGCAGTTGCCATCGTATTAACTTCCACGTATCTCCTTATCTCATACATGCTCTGTCCCATGCCCACTGCTGCAGCGAGATGGAAAATCACTTCCACACCTTCCAACGCTTTCCTCAACACCTCCTCATCACGCATGTCTCCGAATATGTATGCTGCATTTGGATTGAGATAGTCGGGTTTCTCTGCATGGACTTGAGGCTCCAAGCTGTCAAGAACAACGACCTCGTGCTTCTCCGCCAACGCATCCACCAGATGCGAGCCTATGAAGCCCGCTCCGCCCGTCACTAATATTTTCATCTACACTCACTCTCCAATCTCCTGACGAAATCTTCTACTTTCTTATACCACTTCTCAAACTCCTCCTCGTAATTCGCCGGATAATTACCGTTGTAAAAATAATCAATGTGCAGAACATTGATAAAACTCTCGAACTCTTCCTTATAAGATGATGGCAGTCTCCTTTTCAATCTACCCCATCTTGAATTTTCTACTGCTAGGTAAGTCATCGCCGCCACCCTCGCCGCATGAAATAGACCGTTAAAAGCTACTCTTATACTCCATTCCCTATCCTCTTTGCCTTCAAGCTCCCTAACACTATCCATATCCCTTTTAGCTTTTCTTAGCACCGCATATGCTTCCTCAAAGCTCGGATCGAAATTCCTCGTCATCTTAGATAAATACTTCCCATCTCCGTATAACACTTCAAATGCACCTAAGATTTGGCATGCAAAACTCCCTCTCAACCCTTCATCCTCGCCCCTCACCACAACATCCACATCGAAAGGAAGATTCAAACCCTCTAGAGAATCCAAATAGCCACCATATTCCTTCTTATCTTTCGTTATCACCAATAAGTCCACATCCCTCGCATACTCAGGCGCATAAACCGAGGAGCCGAATTGAACGATTTCCACAATATCCGGATCGTATTCCTTCAAAACCTCACTTATTTTCCTCTTCACCCTCTCTACCTCCTCCCTGTCCACAACTTTATTATCGTCTCAGTATCATAAAAAAGAGCGCCTGATAATCCTCTCGCTCTCTCGCTCAATCCGCCCTCTCCCCAGCCTCCGGTCCGTCGCCCTCCCGCTAGCGCCTAAAAATGTTCTCACACGAGCAGCATTCGCATGGGTCTCAGTTCCCTCCTGAAGGGATCGAAAACCAGCCCTAGGATCTCTAAGGTGACCACGCCCAGCAGCGCCTCATCCCCTTCCTCCCCCAAGATGACCGGAGTGTGCGCCTCCCCCTGCGGAAGCATGATGTAACACTCGGAAACCTTACGCCTCACCTCGCTGCCGTCCGCAAGGACGAAAACGTGCTCCCTAACCGGCTTTAACTCTATCTTCTCCCACACCCTCTTCGGAAGCAGCGTGTACGTAGCCCCACTGTCCACGAGAAACCTCACTCCCTCCTCCCTCCCCGTCGGACCCCTCACTCTACCCTCAATATACGTTATCCCCATCCCTAGCTCACCACCCCTAGCTTTGGCAAACTATTATGGTTGAGGGCACGCAAATAATAATACCATGCCGAATCATGCGCCGGCATGGCCCGTCGTGAGAAAATACGTAGAGACCGTCAAGGAGCTTTTTAAAGACAAACTCCTAGCCCTCGCCGTCTTCGGCTCCTTGGCAAGAGTGAGGCGGAATTCCCGGGAAGCGACATCGATGTGATGATAATCCTCGAAGGCGTCGAAGATCTCTCCTTCGGAAAAAGAATAAAACTCATGAGAAGGGCAGAGGAAATTCTATCAAAGACTGAAGAATACAAGAGGCTCGAAAAACCTCTCTGGCGACCGAGCATCCAAGAGCACGTGCTGACGCCTGAAGAGCTGAAAAAGCACCCACCCATACTCCTCGACCTCACAGAAGACGCCGTGATCCTCTATGATACGGGAATTCTGAAAGAGGAGATCGAAAATTTGAAAAGGAGATTGGAAAGCCTGGGGGCAAAGAGAATAAGAACTGGAAACACGTGGTTCTGGATCTTAAAGCCTGACTTGAAACTCGGCGAGGAGCTCGAACTATGAACACAAAGCTGATGGCTGTAGACTACATGAAAGAGCAAGAAGATGTTTTAAAGAGGCTAAATTGGCTTTTGACGATGAAGACTACCCGATGACCGTCAGAAGGAGTCAGGAATGTGTTGAATTGAGCCTAAAAGCCGTCCTCAGAAGCATCGCGTGGAGTACCCGAGAAAGCATGACGTGAGCAAGCCCCTCGAAGTCGAAGTTTTGAAAGAAAAGTTCCCCGATTGGTTTCATCTAAAATCCCATGCAAAGGTGTCAAGAGACCTAAGCAAGAAAAAAGGACCCGCAGTGCATGACTATGAGGCAGAGCTCAGACCCGCTTCCGACATTTTCGACGAGGAAGACGCCGCAAAGAAGGTGTTCGACGCATGCGAAAAATTCATCAAACTTCACCTGAATGACGGCTGCAAACTTCCTCCCCTGCTAGAGCTTCAATTTTGGAGGCGTGAGCTTTAGCGGGCGGAGCATCATCCACACCCGTCATCCCACACGCTTCCACCTCCTAATAAACCTCTTATACCATTTCAAACCCCTTCCTCGTCACGAGATGAATCTGGAACGGATGGCACTCGCCAAGAACCTCATTCATCTTCATCAGAACTTCATCCCTCCTCTCAATCGAATCAAGAACAACAAGCAGGTCTATGTCCGATGCCATCGTATGCTTTCCCTCAACAACAGAACCGAAAACAATCACTTCTCCTTTAATAGCTTCCTTCACAAGCCTTGCGTAACTCAAAGTACTCTTTCTTCCTCTTCGCCATTTCTATCAGCTCATCAAAATGCTTCTCAATCATATTCGAGCAACCTCCTTACCTTGTGCGCAAATTCCATCAGCTCTTTAACTTCTTCCTCATAAAATTCCCTCGTGTAGTATCTTGAAGACTTCGTCAGCATTCCTATGTTCTCCTTCGCAAACCTCTCAACTTCTTCCTCCTTGAAAACCCTTGATAGCTCTCTTAAAAGTGTTACCAAGCTGTGAGTTCTCGGAAATTCTCCAAGCAATTCAAGAAGCTTCGTCTTTATGTATAGCTGAACGGCTTGCTCGATGTTAAATGCCGCCAAGTCGTATCTCCCCTTCTCGAAGTTGTATATTGCCGTATCAAGAAATGCATCCGCCCTCTCTTTGAATCTTCTAACCTCCTCTTCCCTCATTTTCCCCGCAAGCCTCCTCACTCGCAATCCGACGACCACCCCGCCCCTCGGTAGACGCCCTGCGGCTGGCACTCATTAAGTTTCTTTGCCTTGCAGCTGAAGAAACTCCTCAATCCTCCCCTGTCGCACTTTCTACCTCATCCAGCAATTTCTTACAGTTGTTGAGAACAAATACACAACCATCAAGAGCTGCTTTAGCATCCTCGAATGTATAGAGTTCATCCGGAGGCAGAGCCAACTCCTCGTCTCCATACATGCTCGGCTCCCTCTCCCTCCTCAGCATCCTTGAGATGGATGCCATCTTGTCTATCTCCCTTCTGAACCACTCAGGGAAAGAATTCGCGTTTCTCCTCAATATCGGACCCACATCATGAAATTTCGGCGGCTCAATCCCAACAATCCTGAGTGAAGCTTTGAGTGCAAGCTCAACCGCCTCCTGACTCTGCCTGATCACATAAGCATAATTATCGCTTAAAGCCTCCTTCGCATGTTTCAACCTCTCCTCAGCCTGCCTTAAATATGATTTTGCCATTTTAATGTTATCCAATCTTTATCACCTCACCAAAACGATAGTCAGGCTTCAAAATCCAATACCACTTCCTGCCCATTCTAACCCTCTTTGACCCCAACTCTTCAAGCCTTTTCCTGACCCTCTCCAAGACCTTCGTGAAGAAACCATCTTTATCGTATGCGATTATCGCATCCTTAACCATGTCCAAATACAGAGGTGAAAGCCTCATCGCCTCCTCAGGTGTCTTTATTATGGGAGAAAAGTCAATGAAGTAACCCTCATCAAAAAGCTCATTCAAATATCCTTCCAAATCCTTTTCAACCTCCATGAACTCCTTCTGCCTTTCAAGCCTCCTTTCCGGGATTGAATCTATGATCAGCAGCAAATCTACATCGCTGTCCTTTCTCGCCTCTCCCCTCGCAACAGACCCGAAAACGACTAAGGAGATAAACTTATCCCCGTATTTCCTTTTCAAAGCCTCAATCAACTTCTCTATTAGAGTTATGTATGGTTCTTTCATTTCCTACCTCCTACATTAAGCCAAGAAGGAAAAGCCTCATTGGTTTAAGCTCCCCCGTTACTGAATCAACCTGCAAGCCGAGTAGTCCGAGCGTTGTAACGCCAAGAAGGGTGTTGCGCCTCTCGGAAGGAACGCAACTATTGAGGTGACTCCCTCCCCTGCTATGTATGCCTCCCGGAAGCTCCTTCAGCTCCCCACTCGCCGTCTTAAATCGCCTCGTTCCCGTCGCAACAACCCCCAAATCCCTCAAAATGTCCTCCGGAATTGCCTTATATATCGCACTCGTATCCGCTATCAGCTCCATTTCTTTACTCCTCTCCCTCTTCACGTTTGATACCTTCGCCCTCACTCTCACATATCCCATCCCTCGCCCCCTCCATACACGCTTCCCGCCAAAGCCGTTATTTCAACGAGCCCGACGATTACTTTGAAGCTTTTATCGCCTTTTATCGCAATGTTTACCATCAAAGCAAATAATAGTTCCATAGGCTTGAGTTTCCCGTAACAACATCTACCTCTAATCCTAACGCTTCTAAGGCCGTCACGCCAAGAGCAAGCATTATCTCCCTCAAATATAACCGGAGCGTGCCCCTCCCACTCTCAACCTCAACCATTGCTCCTCCCAGATCTCGCTCCATCCTTCCGCCGCCCGCAAGCGTAAAAACCTGCGCTCAGGCGGTCTTTCCTTTTTCTCACCTCCTCAGTATGCCTCGGAACCGAGCTGTACATTGCTCCTGCGCCACGTCTCTTTTTCCAAGCTCTCTAGTTCGCCCTCCCCAACACAAACCACTAGACGCACCATTAGCAAAGTAATCGGCTTGCGAGCCGCCCCTCGCTTGAGCGCAATCCTCTCGCCCCATGAATCAGACTTTCAAAAATAGAAATCCCATCCATCCCTCGTCAGCAAGTGGAACTCGAACGGCGTGTCAAAACTTTTCGAACAGCACGTCATAGACTTCCAACCTCTTCTCCCCACCTTGAAATCGTCAGAGACCACAGCCAAGTCTATGTCGCTGAGCCCCGGAGAGTAGTCGCCCCTCACAACGGATCCGAACACGTAAACCTCAAAATCCGAAAGATATTCCTTCAAAACGCTCTTAATTCTTTCAGCGTGTCTTTTAAAATTCAAGAAGTACTCCTCCATAATATCTCCCTCAACTCCTCCAGAGCTTTGAAAGCCTCCTCAACCTCCTCCTTGAAAATTCTTCAAAGTAGTACCTCGAAGTTATGTACGCCCTCTCAAGGTTTCTTAAAACGACTTTGTACTTGCTTATGAACTCCCTGATCCCTTCGATGTCCTCCGCCATCATACCCAAAAGCCTCCTCAGGCTGTGCGTCCTTTCGAAGTATCCCTTCAGGTCCAGCAACTTCGCCTTTACCATTAACCGGCAAACCTACTCTATGTGGAACATTGCTAGGTCGTAGTCTCCGTTCTCGAAATTGAACTCGGCGTTCCTCCTGAACTTCTCCGCCCTCTCAAGATACATCTTGACTTCCTCTCTCATCATTCTAGTCGGATCATTCCCCCTTCCCGGACTCCTCAAACCACCTTATCATCCGCCTCAGCCCCTCTTCCAGACCGACCTTCGGCTCCCATCCCAAAAGCCTTTTCGCCTTGCTTATATCCGGTCTCCTCCTGGGCGGATCGTCCTCGGGCAAGGGACGAAACTCCATCTCAGAGTCCGAGTTCGTCAACCTTTTTATCATGACCGCAAGCTCTATTATCCGCACCTCCTCGTCGTTTCCTATGTTCACGACAGCCCCTTTCCTCCCCACAAAAGCGAGCCTCAACAAGCCCTCGACCTGGTCGGTCACGTAGCAGAAGCTCCTCGTCTGCGTGCCGTCGCCGAAAATCGTGATGGGCTCGTTCCTCATCGCCTGCCGGATGAACCTCGGAATCACCCTCCCGTAGACGCCGTCAGCCCTCATCCTCGGACCGTACGTGTTGAAAATCCTCGCAATCCTCACGTCCAACCCGTGCTGCCTCATGTAAGCCATGCATAACGCCTCGCCCGCCCTCTTCCCCTCGTCGTAACAACTCCGCGGTCCGATGGGGCTCACGTTGCCCCTGTACTCCTCCGACGTGGGCACCTCCGCCGCAACGCCGTATACCTCAGAGCTGGAGGCGAAAAGGAGCCTCGCACTGTGCCTCTTCGCAATCCCTAAAGCCACCCAAGTCCCCAACGTGTTAGCCTTCAATATCTGTACTGGGAATTTCTCGAATTCCAGAGGAGATGCCCTGCTCGCCAAATGCATCACCACGTCTATCCTCTCGTCGAAAAATATCGGCTTCGTTATGTCGTGCTTCACGAACTTGAAGTTCTCAAAGCCGAACAGGGGAGAAACGTTCGATTCCAGCCCGCTCGCAAGGTTGTCCAGACAGATGACCTTCGCTCCTAACCTCACCAAAACTTCACACACCCAAGAGCCCAGAAAGCCCGCACCCCCGGTCACCAGCACCCTTTTGTCCTCTACCTCATCCCTCACGCCCTCAAGGTTCCTTATGATCTCCGCAACATCCTCCTCCTCAATGCCGGTCCTCATGCATCAGGGAGAGCAAGAAGCTCCTGAGCTCGTCCCTAAACCTCTCGTCGGCGAGAGAGAGCTCGATGTTCGACTTCAGCCAGTCGAGCTTGTTCCCGATGTCGTACCTCCTGCCCCTGTAAATGTAAGCATAAACCTTCTCCCTCACCAGACGCAATGCGTCCGTCAGCTGAATCTCGTTCCCCTTGCCCGGGGGCGTGCGCTCGATCGCCTCGAATATCGCCGGCGTCAAGATGTACCTACCTATGATCCCTAGGTTCGACGGCGCCTCCTCAGCCGAAGGCTTCTCCACCAAATCCTCCACGAGATATATCCTGTCCTCTATTTCCCTCCCCTTTATCACACCATAACTGCTTATCTTCTCCATCGGCACCTCCTCGACGGCGATTATCGACGTCTTGAATTCCTTGTACTTCTCCATCAGCTCCTTGGTGCAGTTTGGGATCGTTATCGTATCTCCTAGGAGGAGAGCGAATGGCTCGTCGCCAACAAAGCTCTTGGCGTAGTAAACGGCGTCCCCCAAGCCACGAGGCTCCTTCTGCCTCACGTACAGAATGTTAACGCCGTTCAACATCTCGTCCATTTCCCTCAAAAACTCATTCTCTATCTCGCTCCTGTCGAAGTGGTCCTCGATCGCACGCTTCCCCTTCCCCGTTATGATGAGGATGTCCCTTATGCCCGAGGAAATCGCCTCCTCCACCACGTACTGGATGACGGGCTTGTCCACGACCGGAAGCATCTCCTTCGGCTGCGCCTTCGTCAGCGGCAGGAGCCTCGTGCCGAGACCCGCCGCCGGTATCACCGCCTTCCTTATCATTCCCTCACCCCGTACTCCCTTCTCATCTCCTCATTTATCTCATCAACCGCCTTCAACAGCTTCAAGGGTCGGTACTTCTCCGCAAATGCGATGAAAGCCTTCAGATCCTTCGGCAGACACTTCCCGCCAAACGCCTTCCCGTGCACGCTCCCGTACTTGCCTATGCGGGGATCCATGCTCACGATCCTCGCCACCTCGTGCGAATCTATGCCCAGCTCCTTGCAAAGGAGAAATATCTCGTTCCAGTATGAGATCTTGGTCGCCAGCATGCAATTGGACGCATATTTTATCATCTCCGCCGTCCTCAGGTCGGTCCTGAAAATCGGCTTGTTCAGCGGCCTGTAAATCTCCTCCAGCACGTCTCCCGACCTCTTATCGTACTCCCCTATGACTATCCGGTCCTCCGTGAAAAAATCCCTCTTAAACTCCCTATCACTGGTCCATGAGCTCTCGATCTCCGTCATAAATTCCGGATTCGTGCACACGCCGAAATCCCCCGCCCTCTTCCCGGAACACTCCTCCAATATCGGGATCACAACGCTCTCCGTCGTCGTCGGAACCACCGTACTCTTAACGACGACGACGTGGTAATCGTCCTTATCCGCTAGCACCTCTCCTATACCCCTTGCTGCCTCCTCCACGTAGCTCAGGTCGATCCCCTCACGGGTCGTCGGCGTGGGGACGCATATGAACGACACTTCCGAATTCTCAACCGCATGCCTCAAATCCCTCGTGAAGTTCGGCAAGTCCTTATCCACCACATCGTAGAAGATCACCTCATGCCCCAACTCAATAAACCCCCTGCCGACCGCCGTCCCCACCCAGCCGGAGCCTATTATGCTTATCTTCGCCACGTCCACACCCCCCTCCCGTCGATTCAGCCCTCTTACTTAACTCTTTTCCCATTCCCTTCATAAATCCTGACTCGGAGCAAAACGCCCATGCTGCCTAAAGCCGTATCCCACCATTTTAAGGATGAACGACGAACGAAGAAACGGAGAAGATGGTCAAAGTCTGCATCCTCTGCATCGAGGGCACGAACTGCGAGTGGGAGA
>Ga0190367_1002146_pt1 | contig 10386 bp, 11 predicted proteins | sample 4872181011_MG_FD_171838 | JGI IMG/M metagenome (GOLD analysis project Ga0190367, IMG submission 171838) | Hydrothermal vent microbial mat bacterial communities from Southern Trench, Guaymas Basin, Mexico - 4872-18-10-11_MG | ecosystem: Environmental > Aquatic > Marine > Hydrothermal vents >... | reverse complement strand
TCCAGACGCAATCTTCCTGCATTGCCTTCCAGCCTACTATGGATACGAGGTCACAAAAGATGTAGCCCACGGAAAACAATCAGTAATCTTCGATGAAGCAGAAAACAGATTGTGGGCGCAGGCGGCGCTGCTGATAAAATTACTTTCTCCTAGCACCTTTGGCCATTAGAATTATCCACATCGATCTCGATTATCTTTTCCCTCGATCTTTCTCCCTTGACTATCCTGATACTCCTCTTTTTAACATTGAAGTGTCTTGCCAGGTACCTCAATCAAAGCCCTGTTTGCCCTATTATCAATTGCCGGAGCTCTCACATATACCTTTGGCTTTCCATCCTCTTCGTAAACGCAATCCCTCTTTGCCTTCGGGATGACCTTTACCTCTATCCTCATCTTAAAGACCTTATCGTCCTCATGCTTCTCGTTGTCACATAGACTGGCTTTCCAAAATGCTCAGAAAGAACTTTTTCCAATCGTTGCCCAACGGTTGCATAATGTATGTTCCTCTTCTCGAAGATTATATTATCAGTTTTAACGATCTTTATAATCCTAAGGTTATCATCCTCCACCTTCCTGCACAGTCTGAGCATCTCTTCTTTCGTTATTCTCAAATTCTTGTAAAAGTTGATGCCTCTCACAAATGCAACCCCTCTCTTCCATTCATCTGCTCTATCTTTCATATTTTTCAATCCCTTTTTAGTGTTTTAATCTACCCCTCTAACACGGCAACCAATCTCGTAAGTATTTTATAACGAAATCTACTTTCAACCTTTGGGGAGTGAGATCATGAAAAGGTTCTTGCTCCTTGCGCCGATCTTTGTTGTATTTTTTATAGCTTTAAACGCAAAAGCTGGTGGCCTAGATGAAAACGCTCTACTTGATTTGCTCCCAACAGCCGATGATATACCGGTGCCTTCATGGTTCACGGATAAAGTCTATGTCAAATACGCGTCCAACTCCTCCGGTTACGATGAATTTGATGGAAAGCCATATGTTATACATGCTTCCTTTAGTGGATGCAAGGAGACCTATGGTAGGGTTAATTCAACAACTTGCTCGTATCATTATTACGATTACTGGCAATGCATAGAGATCGGTGTAACCATCTATGTTTCAGACTATCGGTGGACAAGGGATGGAAGGGAGGTAACAGCAACCGAATCTAGGTTCCTCAATAATAAAGAGTGGTATACCGTAGGAGAGGGGTCAACAAAATGGGGATACAAAACCTATGAAGAAGATGATAGACATTTTATCTGCTACGAAGAACTTGCCGAGGAGCATGGCGCCTACCACACTTATGGAGTTGGATGTGAAGCAGGATACTTCAGGGAGATTGCAGGATATGGAGTCTATATAAGGCTTTCAGGTGATCTCTACACAGATTTTGATATCCCATATGGTGGGGAAGAGTACGTCATTCCACCAGAAAACCTGATGGCAGACAATGAAGACTGTTTGAGGTTCCTCAAGGATTTCTTTGATAGTTACACTAACAAGGTTTTTTATCAGATTGAGGATGTTCTAGCAGCAATCAAGGAACCATCGGATATAACAATTTTGCTGGAATACTATTTTGATACAGCAAATGGTAAACCATTGACCTCGACATGGCCCGATTACGTAGCTAATTGTGGAAACAAGAAGTACTATCTCAGCTGTAACATGACTGTTGAGCACCTTGCGACTGGTAAAAAAGAATACATTGATGTCGGCTTCATAAGTGGAGAAATAAGCATAGATAAGGTTTTCAATATCAGTCTGATAAATTCAACTGGAGATGGAAGATTCAGGATAACGCTCGATGTTTTTACAAGTGATAGCGAGTATCTTGACAGGGTCAAGGATGATAGTTTCCTTCCAAACAAAGCGGTCATAGAATGCAACGTTGAGATCAGTAGTAGGGGAAATATAAGAAAAGTTACCATAACGAAAGCGAGGAATTGCTGGATCAAAACCGGAGATAAATGGGAAGTGCTGTGGAGCAAGAATGGGTATAAACAGAAAGATGGGACAAATGGATTTGCAATAAAAGTTAGGAGTGTTTTAGCATGGGAGGAGAGGATAAGGTACTACATTTACAAGTTTTTGCAGGAGAGTAACTTTTACAGCAATGTGAAAGATGCGTACAAGTTTGATCTAACTAAGATAGAGAAGATACCGATTTACTATTTGAGGACAAAAACGGGTTATGATCCCTCCTTGGATGTGATAAATATGAGTAGCTCCCCCGGCAATATCTACATGTACGACTCAGATGAATTCGATAGCTTATTCCACGAGTTTGCCCATGCGATAAAAGAGCATGCATATCATTTTGCTGATGAAGATGTCGATGATTACCTTGGAGGGGCGCATGGAGGAACGTGCGATGTTTCAAACATCTACTTTGCTTTTGAAGAAGGGCATAGCGAGTTCTTCGCTTCATTGATGGTTGATTATGTAAAGGAAGAGGGGCTTATAGAGGAGCAGTTCTTAGCCCCAACAGACTATTATGATTCGTCATGCCATTTTGGTAAGGAAGGGGATAAAATTGAGGGAGCTGTAGCAGGTTTGCTTTTAAACGGCCTTTATCTGAACTATGCAAAGTATAAATATGAAGACAATCCGCAGGCAAAAACATATGAAATTTTCGCTAGAGCTTGTGAGTTATGCAACAAATATCTGAAGCACTATCCATATTCAATACATGATGTAATTCCTTTCATCGTCGCCATTGAGCCTGAATGCAGAGATGATCTGGGTGAAGTGGATTTACTATGGAATGGAGGGTATGGATGTAGAGTATGGACTCACGGCAACCTGTATGTTGGTGAAATAGAGGGATTGTATGGATATCCATTGCTTATAGCTGTGGAGTCATCATGGTTTACAAGTGTGGAAGTAAATGTAAATAATACACCATATACGGTTGGAGAGCCATATTATGGTGCTACGGATGTTTCAGATGGAATGGCATGTTGTATTTTCATTGAGAAAAATACGAGAATAAAAGCCGATTTTAGCCAAGGAGATGGAGTTTACATAGTTCTATTTGATATGAATGGAAATCCGATGGAAGAGATTCTAGCGATGTACAAATGGATAGGTAAGGCAGAGATAGAGATTGAAAAGGATGGAATAAAGGTTGTGAGAGGTACTATCGTTGTTAAGAGCAATTCTGGTACGACTTACAAAGCTGGAAGCAAAATCAAGATCGTTCCTCACAGCGAGTTTGTTCTGAGCGTGGAGAATGAAACTGCAGAGATATACGTGATAGATGGGAAGGTAAGCGTGGATAATGGGGTGAGTTATAAAGAAATAAACGAGAACAAGAAAGCCACTGTAACAGGGGAGAGTATAGATGTGAGCGATTATAAGGATAAAGAAATCGAATGGTTGTGGAATGAGTTTGGAGATGATATGGAAGCTCTTGGAATAGTGAAGGAAGAAGGAAAGGGTGGAAAACAACCGGGATTTGAGATCTTACTTCTCGTGATAGCTATAGTGATAATCATCGCCATGAAAAGGAAGATGATATGAAAGTTTTGGGAAGCAGGTCGTCCAAAATGTGAGAAAACGTATGAAAATGCTGAAGAGGCAATAGAGCTTAGTACAGAGATTGTCAAGAGAGGAATGTTCGAAACGTCCGCTTTGATTACAGATGGCGAGGTAAAGTTTGCTGGTAGAGTGCTATCAAGGATGCCATTACTTCCAAATGAGATACATTACTTATCCATACAATAACGCCAACAACACATGCTATTGCAACCCTCTGATAAAAGAATGTTCATTGCACCCGCTGTTTCTTCCGGCCACCCCAGCAACTTTCAGAAAGAACATTCATAAATATGCGCAAAAAATCATGAAAAATTCTAGGCGATGAATTCCAACTAGGAGTTGAGAAGATGCAAGTTGAGATATTGGGGGTTATTCCTCTCTCTGCCGTTAAAAGGTTTGGAACTTTTGAAATACAATACCTGGATCTCTTTCTGGTGACCGATACCGGCATTTTGATCTTGAAGGATGTTTGCGGGTTGAAGGGCTTAGAAGATGTGTTTCCAATATCGCGAGAAAGGTTGAAAGGGTTATTTAAGAAATTACCTGAAAGTTCTAAGGAGTTTAGAAAGTACATTCATTCCATCATGGGTTTAAGCGTTGATCTTGATAAGTTAGCTAAAAAGCTTGGGAGAAATTTCTCCAACTGTATAGTTATACCCTACGGAAATATAACTCGTTTAGGAATTAAAAAGAGAAGTGTGCACATGATCATTGTAAAAGCTAATATCATTGAAGTAACGGTAGATACGAAGAAGAAAAGTTATCGCTTTACCGTCCTTCCCGGAAGCTACAAGGATGTTACAGAGGATGTGGCATACGCTGGGGTATTAAACATGTTAAGGAAGTCCGGTCTTCCGATCGATGCAAATTTTTAATCTCGTGAAAATTCTCAGGTGAACTGGGTGATCATCATAGACAGAACATCTTTCGAGATTATACCAACTTCACCTTATGATTTTGATTTGCAGTGGAAATTTTACTCATCATCGAGGGAGCCACAGCCAGAAATTTATAAAGATGGCACATGGAAACGTGCTTTTAAGATTGGAAATGGATTGGTTCCAGTGAAAGTTACTTCCATTGGTACTGTGGAAAAACCAAGGCTTAGAGTCGATGCATTTTCCAAGCTCGATGCGAAAGAGAAGGAATACCTAGCGAATAAATTGGCAGACATTTTTAGATTGAGAGAGGATCTCGGAGCATTGTACGATTTTATGGAGCAAGATGAGATACTTTGTAAGATAAAGAAAGAGCTTTACGGTTTGAGACCACCTGGGATTGGAGCCAGCATATTTGAGGGAGCCGTCAGAGTAATAATCCAGCAGCAGATTTCCTTGCAAGTTGCCTATGTGATGACGGGAGAACTGGTCAGAAGGTTTGGAGAGAGGATAGAAATCAATGATGAACCATATTACGATTTTCCTTCGCCACGAGTTTTGGCAAACGCAGATGAAGGCGAATTTAGGAAGTGTAAGCTATCACGCCAGAAGACAAAGTACATTAAAGAACTCGCGATGAAAGTTGTGGATGGGTACGATTTGGAGAAAATCAGAAAGATGAGCAATGAGAAGGCTATTGAGGAGTTAATGGAGTTTAATGGAATCGGAAGGTGGACCGCAGAGCTCATATTGATAACTACATTGGGAAGAATGAATCTCGGCGTTCCAGATGATCTCGGAGTCAGAAAAGCGATTTCACATTTCTATTTTGATGGGAAACTTCAATCTGGAGATACCGTTAGAAAATTCACGGAAAGGTGGGGTGAGTTCAAGGGCTGGATAATTTATTATCTAATATGCGCATACAATATGGAGAATAGAAAGATTGCATAGATATGTTCATCTGTGCACGCATTGAGTTTACGGCTTCCTGGCGATAATGGTTATGAGTCGGTTTGGAAGAAAAAGATGGTGCAATGTAAGATGAAATATAGCTGTGTAAAGTAAGCGCCGTCAAGTGATGAACATGGGAACAAAACTCCAAAAGATAGTGGGGGTTCTTTCCAAGAAATACGAAATTAACGAGTGGTGGGAGAAATATACTCCATTCGAAACATTGGTTGGCATAATCCTTTCTCAGCGAACGTACTGGAAGAATGTGAGAACAGCCATTGAGAGATTCACCGAGAGATTCAACTGCATTGAAGATGTGGCGAGAGCAAATGTGGAGGAGATTGAAGAAGTCATTAAACCGGCTGGTCTGTACAAGGTCAGAGCTAGGAGAATCAAAAATATCGCCGTAGATTTGGTCGAAAAATATAATGGAGACCTGAATAAAATATTGAACCTTCCATATACCAAAGCTAAGAAGAAGCTGACAACAATAGAGGGAATTGGTCCGAAAACCGCGGATGTCCTTTTAATGGCGATCAAGGGAGAGCAGGTTCTACCCATTGACGTTCACATTTTCAGAATAATGAAAAGGTTGGGTATAGCGAGTGAGAGGGATGACTACGAAACTTTGAGAGCAAAGCTCGAATCTGAGATACCACCGGCACAAAGAACGAAAACCCATCTGATACTGATAGAGTTCGGAAGGCAAATTTGCAGAGCGCAAAATCCAAAATGCGAAGAATGCCCGATCAAAGGATATTGCCTTTATCGTATGAAACATTAAGGGGACCGAATCATGGTAGAAAAATCTATGAAAATCGATGAATTGAACAAAAGAATAAAGGAATGTAATAAATGTAGGCTATCTGAAACTAGAACAAATGCCGTTTGTGGGGAGGGAAACTTGAATGCTAGAATAATGCTGATCGCCCAAGCCCCGGGAAAAGAGGAAGATAGGGAAGGGAGGATGTTCATCGGTCCTTCTGGGAAGGTATTGGATGAATTATTAAATGAAGCTGGTGTTGAGAGACAAGAAATCTACATGACGAACTTGATCAAGTGCATGCTTCCAAAATACAGAAAACCCAAGGAAGATGAGATCAAGGCTTGCAGTTATTATTTGGATGAAGAGATCAAATTGATAAATCCAAAGGTATTGGTTCCTTTAGGCTATTATGCCACCCGTTATATTTTCCAAAAGTATGGTATTTCTTTACCTCCAAAAGCTGAGTTTTCTTCGGTTTTTGGTAAACTGTTTTTGGCTGGAGATAAAAAGATACTGCCATTGCCCCATCCCGCAAGCCTTCTTTACAATCCAGAATTTAAGCAGGAATTGATAAAAATTTACAGAAAATTGCGAGTGTTACTCAAGGATTGCAAATGGTATCATGTCTGTCCAATGAAGAGATTTTATGAGGAGGGAAAGCTGGATAGGAAGTGGATAGAGCTGTACTGTAAGGGAGACTGGGAAAGTTGCGTTCGCTATCAGATGGAAGAAAGAGGCGAAGAACATCCGGACTGGATGCTTCCGGATGGAACCTTGGATGAAAGATTGCAGAAGGAAACAAAGAGATCGCAATATCAAGATATTTAACTACAAATGATATTTTCATGGGACTTAAAATGAAAGCTTTGTACATCTCTGGAAGTCCAAGGAAAAACAGCAATACGGATTATCTCTTGGAGATCACGCTATCTGTAACGGGAGGAGAATTCATAAAGCTCTCAGATTATAAGATAGAGCCTTGCAGATCATGCAGGGTCTGTCAAAAGATCGGTAAATGTGTGATCGATGATGATATGAGCAATTTCATCATACCAAAGTTAATAGAGGCTGATGTCATAGTTATAGGAAGTCCAGTTTATTTCAACAATGTATCCGCTCAGACCAAAGCATTTATGGATCGAACATGGTGCATCAGAGGAAAACTCAGAAATAAGATCGGTGGTGCGATCGTTGTTGGTAGGAGATATGGCATAGAGAGTGCGATCACAGCCATTAATTCATTCTTTCTTAAACACGAGATGATCGTGGCAAACAGAGGTGTTTGTGGGATTGCATTCGATGAGGGAGAAATAAAGAAAGATGCGGAAGCTATCAACTCCGCCAAAAAGCTAGGGGAACGGATAAAGGAGCTTGAAAGGATAAAAGAAGGATAAAATATAAGCCTGCTTGGAGTGAAGGAGATGAAAACGAAGACCAAAGTATTGGTGATTGCAGCTATTCTCGGTATACTTCTGATTGGCGTTGTAATTTTCCAGTTAAAACATAAAACAAAGTTATACGAGGTGAAGATCGGGTGGTGGGGTAGTGATGGAATTAACTTTACGCGGTATCATTTTGAATACTTCGATGGAAGCGAATCTAAGGCGATAAAGGTTGACAAACCTTCCAAATTGGTGTTAAAATACAATATCAGCCTGCATAATGGAGAGATCGAGTTGAGAATCGTTTCACCTGAAGAATACGCAATTTGGAATAAATCGTTTGTTGGTAGTGAAAAAGATCTGAAAGAGATTATGCTGAACGAGAGCGGTTGGTACAAAATTGTTATTTGCGGTGATTCCGCCGAGAAAGGATACTTCGACGTATCGTGGAATGTTCATCCTACCTGATGCTCACGCCTATACCAATCCATAATGGAAGACAGGCTCGCATGCCCCTACTGCCATGGAGATCTTGAAATTAAGGGAGATGCATTCTGTAAGAACTGTAAAAAGCTGTTCAGGAAGAAAGGCAACTTCATAGACTTCAGGGTAGAGGATTTCTTGAAAGGAGGTAATGCCCTTCAGATGAGGTTATACAATGCTTATGCAACCTTCTATGATAGGTTGGATCCTCTCCTTGCCAAGGTTATAGGATTTACTGAAGATGCGCTCAGGAAAGAACTGGTTGGAGAGATGGGAATCAGAAAAGGGAACAGAATTCTTGGGGTCTGCATAGGAACTGGATCAAACGTTCCATACTTCAAGGACAGAAAGGCTTCCCTCATAGCTGGGGTTGATATATCTGAGGAGATGCCCAACCGATGCGCCGAGAAGTTTCCGGATATATATCTCTTCCTGGTATGCGTCGAGGCTTTACCTTTCAAAGATAATACTTTTGACAGGATCTTAATTGGTGGTGGAGTAGCCCACATGAGAAACTGATGGGTAAGGAGGATATCAAAAGGTTGAGGGGGATCGAGCCAAAAACCAAATTTAAAAACATTGGAAGAGTTGAGGTATGAGGATGACAGAGGATAGGGTGTATGTGGCATTCGGAATTATTGGAATGATCCTAGCAATTGCAAGACTTTAATAGCGACATTCTCAAAAGAAAACAGCATGGCATGGGTTCTCGTTGGCAGTGGTATTGCGATCATATGGGTGGCTTTCCACAGAATATATCATGCAAAGAAAAAATAATTATTCAACTCCTTCCGCCTTTCTCAACCTATCCATTATTGCTTTGCCCAAGCCAATCTCTGGAACTCGTTCAGCATAAATCACATCAAGGTTTGCTTTATCCAACCTGTGAAGCGCCGAAAATAGATTCTGCGCAGCCTGGCGCAAAGCTTCATTTAAATCATCTGAATTAGAAAGCACCTCGATCTTCTCAAATCTCTTTGCGATCTCATCATCTGGCTGTCTAAAAGCTAGGAGACCTGCCTTTTTTCCATGTTCAATGACTACCTTTTCCTTGATTATTCTGAGAGGTGTCTTTGGAGAGTAATGTTTTGAGAGTTGACCCGGAGATCTCGGCTTGTCTGAATGGGTTAGTATCCCTACCCTGCCTATCACCTTCTCTATCTCTTCCACTGGCGTACCTCCCAACCTGAGAATCGTTGGCTCTTTAGTTAAATCGATAACCGTGGATTCAACTCCAACCTCACATCTTCCAGCATCTATGATGATATCTATCCTTTCTCCCAGCTGTTCTTTGACGTGCTCCGCAGTGGTCGGGCTGAGCCTACCAAAAAGGTTTGCACTGGGCGCAGCAATCGGGGTTTTCGAGTACTCTATGAGTTTTCTAGCAACTGGATGGGATGGCATCCTCACAGCTACGGTATCGAGTCCAGCAGTAACTATATCCGGAACCTTTTCAGATTTCTTCAGAACTATCGTTAAAGGACCTGGCCAGAATCTCTCTGCAAGGATTTTTGCCCTCTCATCAACCTTCCTGCACAACCTTCTGATATCTTTGAAATCAGCTATGTGAACTATGATCGGATCAAAGGAAGGTCTCTCCTTGACCTCAAATATCCTCGCAACAGCATCTGGATTGAAGGCATCTCCACCCAATCCATAGACCGTCTCTGTGGGAAATGCAACGAGACCACCTTTCCTTATAACCTCGGCTGCTATTTTCAGGTTTTCTTCACTTGCTTTCAGCACCTGCGCCATGCTCCCTTACCCTCATGTTTTTCGATCAGATAATTTATGGCATATTCAGATAGATCCGCAGAGTACTCTCCCGTTCTCTTTATGCTCTCCACGATTTGACTCACGGAAATTGCAACCCCTCCCTCGTGCTGTAATATGAGTGTGTCGATATCTCTACACTGCGATGCAAGGCGAGATAGGGATTCAATGTTCTTATTAACCGCTTCCAGGTCTTCTTCAAAGAAAGATCTGATGCTTTTGTCGAACATCTCCAGCGCAAGATTGCTCGCAACCTCCAATGCATGAAGAATTTTTTCATCCAAATCCTTATCAATGAGGTCAACAACATTCTTTGCAATCCTAACCGCATGATCTCCAATGCGTTCGATGATTTTGCTTATCAAGAAATAATTGGTACCAGCTCCCATGGCAATACCCATCCTCTGTGCAAGACTTAGATCCTTTGATATGATATTCTGCTGACGGGCGATCAACCAGTGCAGTCTATCTACTTCATCATCTCTGGCAATCACATCCTCTGCAAGCGATCTGTCTCTGTTTTTCAAAGCATTAATAATATCTCTGTGCATGCCTCTTACAATGACATACATTCTTTTTATGCTGTTTTCAAATGGCATCTCCTCGGGAT
>Ga0190367_1002144_pt1 | contig 10392 bp, 13 predicted proteins | sample 4872181011_MG_FD_171838 | JGI IMG/M metagenome (GOLD analysis project Ga0190367, IMG submission 171838) | Hydrothermal vent microbial mat bacterial communities from Southern Trench, Guaymas Basin, Mexico - 4872-18-10-11_MG | ecosystem: Environmental > Aquatic > Marine > Hydrothermal vents >... | reverse complement strand
TATTTGGAGGGGGCTGTAGAGGGTATTTAGAATTTCAACAAGCTTTTCCTCGCCTGCCCCGTAGAGTATAGCCGTAGCTCCAATAACTATCTCCTTAGCCACAAAACCGAAAATCGCCGCTACCACTAACCTCCAATCCCAACCTAACGGGGCGAAAAAAAGGCTTAAGCGCCTCACCCAGAACGGCTAAAATGCTAGGCTCTATGTTCCCAGTCCACCTCCACGAGCCCCACTCTACACTACCTAAAACTTGAATGGTTAACAGTCCGAGAACTATAACTGTAAAAGCTTTTTTGAAAAACGCGGAGCCACGCCACCAAGTGTGCACAATAACCGATTTTAAATCCGGCACTTAATAATCGGGTAACTCCATGACAAAAGGCGTAATTCTCCCCTTGAAGAAAACCCTCCTAAGGAGCAGAGCCATAGCCACCGCCAACACGACGCCTAACAAGTACAGGGAGAAGATAACACCGCCAGCTAGCTCTCCGAAGAAGGCCGCCGCTAATAGGGTGAAAACGACTAATCTAGCGCTACAGAGCATTAGAGGGTTGATTAAGATAACCACTATTTTATCCTCCTCATAGGGTATGGCTCGGGTCGAGTAAACCGCGGGCACGTTGCAGCCGAAACCCAATATCATGGAGATCATAGTTCTCCCCGTTAACCCTAGCTTGCGCATAGCCCTATCCACTACGAACGCCGCTCTAGCCATATACCCGCTATCCTCCAGTATGGACAGCGCGAAGTAGAGGAAGAATATTAGAGGAGTAAAGCTTAACACAGCCCCTATGCCGTTTAAAACTCCATACTCTCCAAAGAGCAAGTCATACAAAACGGGATTCCCCGTATGTAGGTACTTGAGTGATGCAAGCCACGCGAAGAAATCTCCTAGGAAATCGCAGAAAGGAGTTGATACCAGCATTGTAAACTGGAACATTATCCAGAGAGCGGCCAAGAATATGGGTATGCCCAACGCCTTATCAAGCACGGCTCTATCCAGTAAATCGCTGAGCGTATACTCAACTCCCTTCCTTACGACTACTTCCTCGATAATTCTCCTTACAAGCTCATACCTCTTCTCTGCTAGTAGAATCTCAGCGTCTACCCCATACTTCTGGGACAACCTAGCCCTCTCCTCTTCCACAACCTCCGCTACCTCGCTGGAAATACTCGACGCTTTAATTCTCTCTACGACATCTTCATCTCCTTCGAGCAGTTTGATAGCAAGCCATCTAACGTTATAGATTGCGCCTAGACCGGGGTCCTTCTCCAAAACTTTTTTATTTTTTCTATTGCTTTCTCTACGTCATCGCCGTAGCGTATAATCGGTCTCTCTAAATTCCCGTTTTTCGCGACTTTAAGAATATTCTCGCATAGCTCCCTCATCCCCACCTTCTTCGGAGCTATAGCCGGGACTACGGGAACGCCCAGAAGTTTTCCGAGCTTCTCGACGTTTATTTTATAGCCCTTCTCCGCCGATAAATCCATCTTATTCAAAACGACGACTAAGGGGGCTCCGAGCTCCGCTAGCTGTAAAGTCAAGTAGAGATTCCTCTCCAAATTGGACGCGTCAACTATATTCACCACAACGTCCGGCTTCTCCTCTATGATATAGTTCCTAGCTATAAGCTCCTCCGGAGAATACGCAGTTAAACTATAAGTTCCCGGTAAATCGACGACGTAAATCTCGTAGCCTTTATACCTGCAAATACCCTCCTTTTTCTCGATAGTCTTGCGGGCCAATTCCCTACGTGCTGTCGCCCCCTAGTCAAGTTATTAAAAATAACCGATTTCCCAACGTTCGGATTTCCGGCTAAAGCTACCTTCACTAGCTTTAACCAACCACCTCAACTAGAATTTTCATAGCCACTCCCCAACCCAGAGCCACCCTAGACCCTTTAACCCACACCAGAACGGGACCCGGGGGAGATTTGACAACATACACCTCTGTATTAGGCGTAAAGCCTAACTCGACAAGCCTCCTAACGAGACACCTACCGCCCACTATACGCCTAACCACTGCCCTTTGGTAGGGGGGTAGCATGGCTAAGGGCATTAGCATTACTCAATCACCTCAACCAGCACGTGATCGGCCTCTTCCTTCCTTAAGGATAGATAATAGCCTTTAACCTCGAACTCTATAGGGTCTCCTAGAGGAGCTTTCCTAACGGCTTTTACCTCAGCGCCTCTAGTAATCCCCATATCTAAGAGCCTCCTAACTAGAGACCCCCTCCCTACAATACCTACTACTTTTCCTCTCTCGCCTGGAGATAACTCGCTTAGCTTCCTAATCATATTAGGCTAACCTAAAATTTTAGGTTGACCTAATATTTAAAATTTTTTATTAGCAAATGCACAAAAATGTTAAAAAGGAAAAATAAGCAATTTTCGACAGCAGAGTATAAGCTATTAGATAGATTTCATTTACGTCGATAGTTAAGAGAAATGTATAGCGCTCCTCTACGGGAAGAAAGGAATTAACTATAGCACAGAAAACACCTTTAGGATAATTTTGAATTACATGCCACGTGGAAAGACGGAAGAAGAATTAAAGCGTGTGGCGCGTCTTCCTACGAGATACGAACTTGTAAACGTAGTATATCGCGTATGTTGTGAATAAGGCTGTGAGCGCGAATCCTAGATACATAAATCTTTTTCTTCGACGTATCGCATCCCAGTACATGACGTATACTCTATAGTATTCTCCATCCACTTCAACTATGTTCGCGGAGCCTAAAACTTCCAAGATATTTGAAGAAGGTATCTGAGGTTCGCCCGTCTCTATAGCGGCTTTGAGATCTGGGTAAAGCTCCAGGTTTTCCTTTGTAAGCTTTATGGCTTCGCCGTTTTCAGGCTTCAATGTAGGCTCTGCGATTAAATAGGCTCCGCCGTAAATCTCGTAGTCGAATAGGTAAAGCGTAAAGGATGCAAGGGCCAAAATTCCGATAAACAGCAGTATTATCAAGTCCCGTGCTAGCTCCATAAATATTTAAAAGGGGAAAGAGTCTTTAACCTTACGCATGGAATCAAGCTTAACTCCTCCAGCCAGTACTTGAAATTCAATAAACCGGTTAAAGGTAAAATGTACTATCTGGAAAACTTAGTGGAGGCAAAATATGTTAAAATCGCGTATGAAACATATCCTCACTCTCCCTAAATGATTCTGGAGGGAGCGAGGTTGTTGATAGCGTACCTTTTAAGCTTCGCCGCTTCAATTATACAGGTTCTCTATGTACCCATATTCTCGGTCTACGCGCTGGAGGTGGGAGTCAAGCCCTACGAGATAGGCCTTGTAGCCGGCGCGGCGGCCTTCGTCTACGCCCTTACGGCCCCATTCTCCCACCTAGCGACTGGGAGAATAGGAGAGAGAAACGCCGTAGCTTACTCCCTAATTCTTCTCGCTCTCTCCTGCGCCTCCCTCACTTTCGCCAAAAACCTAGCCAGTCTAGCATTAGCAGCTATTTCATCCCTACTCGCCTACGCCATATTCTGGCCAGCTCTAGAATCCTTAATTTCTCGGGGAGGAGGATCAGTATCATCCTTCGCTACCTCCTGGAGCACAGGCGCTCTAGCGGGATCTATCCTGGTAGGTCCTCTCATGCCAGCGCCCAAAAAAGCCATTTTCACGGGCTTCTCCCTACTCTCAGCGGTCTTATCTGTACTCTCCTTAAAGCTTGGAAGAAGGAGAGAAATAGTTAACATGCCTAAGGTTGGAGATTTAGTAAAGGGCGTGAAAGACGTGCCGGAGGCCTGGGCTTGGGCTTTCTCCTACGCCGCTATTCAAGGAGCCGTGTTCACCTTCTACCCATTATTAGTTGAAATCCAGAACTTTCCAAGATGGTACGCCTCCCTCCTCTTCTTCCTACTAGTGGGGACAAGGACCTTGACTTTCTCGCTTCGAGAAAAACTACCTCAATTCTTAAAGTCTCCGTACGCCGGCGCTACCCTTCTCTCCCCGGGGATTCTGCTTCCCTTCGCCTACGACGCCACTTTTACGGCAATTCTAGCGGCGCTAATCGGCGTGGGAGCGGGAATCCTGTACGGAGAGTCTCTCTCTAAAGCGTTCTCCTCGAGTTTAGAGAAGAGAAGCGCCTACACGGGGCTTTTCGAATCCTTTATAGGCTTCGGCTACACTGCGGGGCCCTTGATTGCCGGACTTGCCTCCACGCTATACCTCGACGCGGCCATTCCAGCGGCAGCCCTGGCTTCAATAGCTGTTGCCTGTACCCCCTGGAGGAAAATTAGTTTCCAAAAATTTAGAAAAGCTATTAGAGAATAGAGTTTGCTCTTACTCACTTCCTTAAGATAATCCTAGGAAGTAACGGCTACTTGGAAGACGCAGTACTATGTAGAGGTTGTGAGCAAGTATGGAACTGTCAGCGGTGAAGGATGATACGATGAGGGCGGCATAGCTGTTACAATAGGAGGAGCTTTACTATTATCCTCCTACTACTTCGAGATATTAAATTCCTTTTTAATTTTTAGTGGGTATGAGTTGAGGGATGTTATCTGGTTCTCTTAAAAGCCTTTAAGTACTTGCTCCTATCTAGGGTTTCTGGGGTCGAGTATATTAGCGGGACTCTGAAGAATAGATCGATTAAAGCCGCTGTAATAAAGGGGGCTTCGGGCGAAACCTTCGAGTAAAGCAAGCCTCCGAGCAGAGAACTGGGGGACCTTAGGGGCAGTACTATGAGAGCTTTTATCCCGTTCCACCTCCCCCTATAGTCGTAGGGTACTAGTTCCACCGCGAGGGTTTGGAAGGGAGCTACAGAGGCGAACCAGAGCCCTCTAATAAACCAGGCCAATATTAGGTGGGTTGAGCTCGGCGACGCTAGGAAGAGGATTACGCTTAGGTAGTATAGAGGGCGGACTAGAAGTATGGTTTTGACTCTGCCGATTTTATCGGCTAACTTGCCCAGCAGTGGGGAGGCTATAAAACTCCCTAGATTCATCGCTAGCCCCATGAAGCCTAGGACAAACTCGTCCGCCCCTTTAACCTTAACGGCGTATATCATTTCGAAAGGCATGCTCATCGAGAATACGTAGCCTCCTAGAATTTCTAAGAGTATCCAGCGTTTAAGCCAGGGGTTTAGCCTAACTATATCTAGGGAACCCCTCAACGCCTCTACAACGCTTATCTCCTCCACCTCTCTAACGTCCTGCACGTACAGCAGCGCGATCGTTGAGGAAGCCGCTAAACCCAGGAGTTGGACTAGGAATACAGGTCTTATGCCTTCAACCGATATGCCGCCAAATGCATTTACTATATATGCCGCCGCTACGGGCGCGATTACAGCGGCGACGACTGTTAAAGAGTTCATAACGCCGAAGCCGAAAGCCCGCTGTTTTCCTCTGAGCGAGTCGGCGACTAAGATGTTTTCGACTATTCTAAGGCCGAGGAAGGAAACTAGGTAGAATACTAGGGCTAGTAGGACTGGGAAAACTCCCCCATTTAGGAGGAAGAAGACCGCTGAGAGCATTTCAAGCAGTAGCCCGGCTAGGTAGGCTTTCCTCCTACTGGCTACGTCGGCGGCGAAGTTTAACGCGGCGGAGGGCAGTGCGGCTAGTAGAGTTGCCACGCTATTTAAAAAGCCTAGGTCTTCTTCGGTGAACCCTATCTCTAATATGTAGATATTCATGTATTGACTGGGCATGTTATTGAAAAAACTAGCTAACGTCCTCCTAACCAGTAGTGCTAAATAGTTTCTCTTACGCCGTCGCTCGTCGTCATCCATAACCGTCAGAGAATAAAAATAAGGTTAATAAAGTATTTCCTGTTAAGTGGCTAATCGGCGCAGGAGAAGACCTAGTTATTTAAAATTGACGAAGTTAGAAGCTATATTCCAAATTGGAGAAACACTATGTTGGCTAGGAGAAGCGCTAGAATTAACAAGGTTAAATAGAAGGAAAACTTGTCCTTTAGCTAAGTCTGTTGCTAGGGCTATGAGTGAAACGAGAGGCGATAATAGTAGGAGCCATACGCCCGCCACGACGATGCTATCCGTGACTCCTGCGATGGATAATGCAGCCCCTATGACTAGTAGCGTTAACGAGGCTTTAAGCGCATTCATAAGACTCGACGGTAATTCTTCAAAATCCCACGCTCCTCAAAATCATCCTTACAGATAAGAGGAATAGGAGGACTCCGAAAATCTTCCTGAGCAAGATAGCTTTCACCTTTAAGGCTGAACGGCTACCCGCCTGCGCGCCTAGGAATACCCCTGCAACTATAATAGCGGCGACTGTCGGATCCGTCAATCCTTTAAATAGATAGGCTAGAGCGCCCGCGGGAGAGGTTATACCTACCATAAAAGCGCTAGTAGCTACGGCCGTTTTCATGGGAGCGGAAATCCGTGCGTCCTTCCGAGGCGTAGACTAGGGTGGAGCATTCCAGCAGCGACGCGGCCATTCCAGCGGCAACCTTAGCCTCGATCGCCATAGCCCATGCTCCTTGTGGATTAAAATTAGGAAAGATTAAAAGTAGAGTCTCTCAGATTTCCTTGTGCTAGGGGGTTTTAAATTTATTTAAAATATCTTACGGTGTATTGTATACTATTGAAATCTTTCTCAAGATCTTTGAGAGAATAGAGCCAAATATCTTCCTCTTTGCTAAATGTGAAGCCGGACCTATTGTATAGGATGTACACATTCTTCCTAGCGTTTTTCCTCCAGGGGAACTTCTCGGCTTTGGAAATTAGAGAGTAGAGGATTTTCCTATCTAAGGGTTTCTCGCTCCACTTTACCTCTGCGAAGTAGACAGTATTGGACTCTGAATCGATAGCTACGAAATCTATCTCTGTATCCTTCCGCCACCACTTACCAACCCTAGCTACTGAAATCCTCCCCTTTTTAACGAGACTTATAAATGCTGTAACGTCACCTGCTCGAATACCTGCGATGTATAGAAGTCTATACTAGACCATATGCTCTTAGAGACTTCTCTGTAGAGCCCTAGCCCTAGCAAGCCGCTATTGGGGAATACTAGGCTAAACCAGAACTTGAAGAAGTTATCTTTAAGATAGTATCTAGCTTTCCCCTTTTATTCTCCTCTAGTATCGGGTACTTCCTCTCCACTAAGTCTAGGTCCTTCTCTAAAACTCTTATATACTTGCCTATTTCGCTAGTTTTGACGCCTGCCTTATCGGCGATTTCCCCAAGCTTGGTAGCGCCACTGGCTATAGCTCTCAACACCTGCAAATATTTAGAAGGCTCCCTGAGCTCCATTGACAAAAGCACTCTCGGCTCTTCCCTAAGCGGAGCGCCGGGCTTCAACACCAGCTCCTCTATATTCTCTAAAAGACTCCTATTGTCATCTAATAGAGCAAGGTATCCCGGCGTCCCCCAAAAAACCGCGTAGGCTCTAACCTTGTCGTCCTCCCTGTATTTAGCCGTAAAAAGCCTAGCCGATGCATAGTCGAATTCTTGTATTTTAATTCTCCTCCTCCCGTAAATAACAACAAGCTCTGCTCTACCACTAGAATACGCTTCTTCAAGCGCTTCCAACTCATCCTCCCGACCGGGTTTCCAAGGGAGAAGGCTGAAGCAGTTAGGTTTTAATTCTCAAAGTTGACGGAGTATTAATCAAGGTTAATCCAGCATGCTCATCGGTAAGCGCTAGGTTGATAACAGAGGGTTTAGGATTAGATGTTCACGACGACCTGCTAGTGATATAACCCTTAGTACTGATATCTTATTCTTCGCAATCATTTTCGTCCTATATACTTACGCCGTAAAAAATAAAGGACTTAAGACCGTTCTCTGGGGTATGGAACCGCTAACATTGATTACGATAATGCTGACATTGCTTCCCATAGGTTTCCTCGCCGCTCTCGTGGGGATAGGAGGTGGAACTATAGTTGTGCCGTTGTTAACACTAGTGTTTCACATAGGCATTAAAGAGTCTATAGCCGCTGGTTCTGTGACCGTTGTGGCGACGGGCATAGCGAGCGCATCTAGATACCTTAAGCAGGGCTTAACTAACCTGAGGTTGGGCATATTTCTTAACATGAGCACGGTTATAGGAGCTATGGCAGGCGCTCTCTTCACGCTTACCGCGCCGCCTACCGTCTTATACTTTACAATGTCTGCGCTTCTGCTCTATGTCGGTATAAATCAGATAACTACGAGCAAAGCTGAGATAGCGAGAATAGAGAGCGGAAGTTTCGCGAAGATCAGAGGAGACAAGCTTGCAGGTCTTTTTAAGCTGTCCAGCTCATACTACGACAAAGCCTCCAAGAGAAAAATTGCTTATAACGTCACAAGAACCCCTGTGGGCCTTCTAGCATCTGCATTCGCTGGCTTCTTATCGGGGATGCTTGGCATAGGCGGTGGAGTATTGAAGGTCCCCATAATGAACCTTATAATGAATGTCCCTATGAAGGTGGCTGTAGCGACCAGTAAGTTCATGATAGGGATGACGGCGGCTACGGCCGCTTGCATATACATGGAAGCTGGTCGCGTGAATCCTTTCATAGTCGCACCTACAGTGCTTGGAATATCAACCGGAGCCCTCATAGGGACGAGGGTCATGAACAGAATAAGAGCAGATAGGCTCAAGGTAATTTTCGGAGCGGTGATGATATACGTCGGCTATCTAATGCTCGCTAGAGCCCTCTACGCTACTACGGGCATAGAGCTTCCAGGGTGTTTAAAATGAAGCCGGAGGAGGCTGCCCAAAGGTTATTAACAGCAGGGCTCGCCGCTAGCATATTGCTCTTCGTAGTCGGCCTGACCGGCTACCTAGCAGTAGGGTGCGCTGACCTTCTTGGAAAAATCTTGTTAATAGCCACCATGGTTCTCATAGCTACGCCCTTTCTCATGTTAACCGCAGTTATAGTTACACATATAGCCAGGAGGGAATTTTGTAATGCCATAATAACTATGTTCGTCTTCCTCTTAATGCTTCTGAGCCTTGTACTGGGTCTTAAGCATTAGATCAATTCAATGTTCCGCCTTTGGCGTTACTTCACCTAGAACATCTACATCGCTTATCGTATAGACTATGTTGGAAGAGGATTACCCCATTTAATGTAAAAGTTACTGCACTCCTACCTCGGTCCTCCACGCTTAAACTTTAACCTTAACTCTTTTGGATTTTGGAGAATATCAATGCCATTAATTAAGGTAGCTTTATTCCGCCTAAGATACTTAAGAAGATTTTATACACCACCATTCCTAAGTGATATTATGGTTTTAACCCAACGAGGCGGAGAAGATAGTCATGAAAGCTTTATAAATAGGCTTTTAGACTGGCTCGGGCTTCAAAGAGATATCATCGTTATGGTTGTGACCGTCTTAATCTTAACCATGGGAAATCAAATATGGTTGAGGTATACTCCCAAATACCTAGAACATCTAGGGGCGAGCGTCTTCATCATCGGATTATACGGCTTTATAGAACGGCTCGTCGGAGCGGTCTACCAATACCCGGGCGGCACTATAGCCGATAAAATAGGCTCTAAAAACGCGCTCATACTATTCTCATTAGCCTCCATCGTCGGCTACGTCATCTACTACTTTTCGCCGAGCTGGGAATGGTTCATTCTAGGAACTTTCTTCGTTCTAGTGTGGGAGAGCATGTCCTCACCGGCAATATTCTCTCTTATAGGAGAGGTTCTCTCGAAATCTAAGCGAGCCACGGGATTTAGCGTACAATCCATACTCAAGAGAATACCCATAATACTAGCTCCGCCCATAGGAGGATACCTGGTACAAGTCTATGGGCTCAAGGAGGGGATGAAAATAGGCTTTTTAATCTCCATATTCACGGGAATGCTAGCCATAGCCATACAGAGAAAATTCTACACGGAGGAAATAAAGAGAAAGCCTGCTGGAGGGCTCAGTCTCGTCAAGCTATGGTCGATGATGGATCGGAATCTCAAACATTTACTAATAGCTGATATACTGGCGAGAACCGCAAGCTACATGGTTAAAGTCTACGTAGTACTCTACGTCCTCAACATTGTTGGAGCCTCGCCTTTATACTATGGTTTTATGATATCCTTGCAGATGACTACTTCGATTCTAAGCTACTTGCCAGCGGCGAAGCTAGCGGATATATACGGCAGAAAGCCCTTCGTAGCAACTACTTTCTTCTTCTTCGCTATATTCCCCCTCGCGCTAGTCTCGGTAAGAGATGCCTGGCTTCTGCCTCTAGCATTTATAATAGCGGGGCTTAGAGAAGTTGGGGAGCCAGCTAGAAAAGCTTTGATAGTGGATTTGGCGGGCGATGAATACAGGGGCAGGATTATAGGTTTGTATTATTTAGTAAGAGAGTTTACGACTATGCTGGCGCCGTTAATAGGCGGGTTTTTGTGGATGATGGCTCCGGAAGTTCCATTTTATGCGGCGTTTATAGCTGGGGTTTTAGGAGTAATCGTGTTTATATAC
>Ga0190367_1002142_pt1 | contig 10406 bp, 9 predicted proteins | sample 4872181011_MG_FD_171838 | JGI IMG/M metagenome (GOLD analysis project Ga0190367, IMG submission 171838) | Hydrothermal vent microbial mat bacterial communities from Southern Trench, Guaymas Basin, Mexico - 4872-18-10-11_MG | ecosystem: Environmental > Aquatic > Marine > Hydrothermal vents >... | reverse complement strand
TTAGTATTCTAATCACACCAAAACCTGCTGTTCTGCCCCCGCCGATGTTTGTGATTTCTGCAAGTTTTGCTAGTTTTCCAAAGGTTTTTGCCAATTCTTTGTCTAGTATTTCGTATGTTATTTTGCCCATGAATCCTATGATTACCCTCTTTTTGCTTATTTGTATTGGCCTGACTGTTTTTAGTTTATGTGCTGTTATCTTTGTTTTTCTTTTTACTTTTTCTGCAAGTTCTTTTATGTCATAAGTTTGCTCTATATATGTATTCCATATCTTTGCTGCTGAGGCTATGAATAGTTCTGGTAGCGGTAACAGTACGTTTTCTGGTCTCTCTCTGGATTTGAAGTATGTTGGTGTCTGAAACTGGATTGTTATTGTTTTCGCTTCTGTTTTATCGTCTATGTTTACCTTTTGTGCTTCTAGACAGCTTACTGTGAATTCTATATTACCTATTTCTAGTGTGCTTGTTTTGGTTAGTATCTCTAGAACCTCGGTTAATATTTCTTTTGGTAGTAGTGTGATTTCGAAATCATAGCTTTTCCCCTTTTTGATTCTGAGTTTTAAGGGATAGTATTCGACTTTTTCTCTTCGAATTCCTGCTGGTTTTAGGGGCTTTATGCTGTAAGGGGATAGGAGCCATTTTTCTTTGGGGTCATGTAGTGATGCAGCTAGGTCTGGGTTTTTCTCATTTATAGTTTTCAGGATCGATGCCCTTATTTTGTGTCCAGTAAAGCCTAGCTCGCCAGAGCTATTTGCTATTAGCATCACTCTTATGCGTAGCATTTTTCACCACGCATTTTGTAGTTGGTGTTTCTCGTCATAATTTTTCTCTGAAATCCTCCCATATGATTTCGCTTCCCCGCCCCTTTGTTAGGATTGTTCCAAAGTACCTCGATATTGCTTTTTTGTCTCTCGTTTTATTAGCTGCTCTTATGTCCGTTATTATTAGTATATGGTTTAGGGCTACTGTCCCCATGTATATTCTCGATATTTTCTTTATGTTGCTTACATGTAGCCGCAAGAGCAATCCTCTTATTCTCGTTCCATAGGTATATTCAACCTCTCCTATGTTGTATTCTTTTTTTAGTATTGACTTTATACTTATTCCGATCTCCTTCTGCATTATTTTGTTGAAGGCTCTGTTTGCTTCATCTCTGACTGTGATTTTTGTTGGTGTTATTCTCCTGATGATTCTTGCTAATATGTCAGGGGTCATCATCCTCCTAGCAATTCTTACTATTCTATGTTCGTGATGCATAAATGTTGCCATAGCGAATATGCTTGCTATGCTCTCTACAGCCTTTCTACCGTATGTTTGTTGTCTGAGTATGTTCTCTATAACATTGAATGTAACATAACCGCTTAATACCTCGTGATAGTAAATTTTTCCTGTTAACCGTACGTATTGTTCTGACGCCTTACCGTAGTCATGAAGTATAATCATAGCCTTTATCAGTCTTTCTGCTAGTTTCGCATTTATCCTCTCCTCAGCTACACGACTTAGTAGTCTTTGATAGCAGATTATATATCGTGGAAGGAACTTCTCTAGCTGCTCTAAGCATGCAAATATATGTGCATATAGACAACCCTTAGAGAGGTTTTTAGTTAGATATTCCGGAAATTTCCAGCATATTTGCTTATCGAGGTAACAGCGACTCTCATATATGCATTTTTCATCACTCATATTCTCAGCCCCGTGTCCCTATCGTATGCCTCTGGATTTAGGATATATGTCTTCCCGGGGTATATTCTATCTACATACCGCACTTCAATACATATTTTCGAATTATCCCTACTGATCTTTTCGACTTCTACGGCTCGCCCGTGGATGTTTAAGAAGGGATATTTCTCGAGGTCTCTTCCGTGATATTCTACATTGAAGTGATTTTCCTCTATAATTCGCATGGAATCGACGCATATCATTTCTTCTCCACTGAAAGTCTCGATAAATATTACTGTTATATACGGATCTAGTCTCACCTGTGGGTTATAGTATAGTGGGTCTATATTTGGACTTAGTGCAGAGAGCGTCTTTAATGTTTCGCTATATCGTCTAGCCGCGTAATCAGTGAGTGGTGGAAGATCTGTGTAGACCCTATCCAGCAGTTCTTGAGATATTTCTAGTCTATTCAGGGCCTCAGCTATTCTATCCTCGTAATCCAATAGGATCCTCCGCGTTTTGGTAATGACATCTTTACCGTATGGCTTGGGGTTTGGTATTGAGAATATCAACGCATCACCTTTTTCTCCTTCACTTCTGGAGCATCTCCCTATTCTTTGAATCAAAGCATCTATGGGACATAATTCGGTTAGGACACAGTCGAAGCTGAAGTCTACTCCCGACTCGATGACTTGGGTGGCTATCACGATTAGTCTCAACTCTCTCATGCTTTTCTTTAGTTTCTCACGAAACCTCTCTAGTTGGGCCTCTCTACTTCGTCTTGTGTTGTTTATGAATTTTGAGTGCAGAAGCATAACTTTGTAGCCTGACTCTTCTACATCCCTATTACTTACGATATACCTATATAGTTCTACAGCTCTCCTAACGGTGTTACAGCAGAGTAATATTCTATTATGATTAGCTAGTATGTCACCTAAGAACCTCCTATCTTTGGCTGCTTCTAATATATTGATACCTCCCTTTAATGGCTCCAAGGATACCTCTACGCATCCTCTCCTAGATTTCTCCTGCACAATTATTTCTATATTAGGTGCTACATCCCCAAGAAGTGTTTCCTCTAGTACCTTGGGTAGCGTTGCGGTCATCACTACTATTGGGACACCAGCATTGTGTAGAAACATTAGCAGTTTACCTAGAATTCTTGGTATATAGTAGGCTTCGTCCTGGTATATCTGGACTTCATCAAAGATTAAGTAGGATGTGGCGATGTTCCCGCTGGGGAATAGAGTCTTTCCTAAGGTTTCATCTTCGGAGACCAAGAATGTTCTCTTAGCGAATAGGCCGTATGCGAATGCATCAAGCGTTGTTAGGACTATGTCTCCGAACAAAAAGGTTTTCTCTGGATAGATACCACCAATATCGGCTACCACTGATATCTTGCCCTTAAGTCCTAGCCTCTCTCTTATCGATCTCAACCTTTTGAGTTGTGAGAAGAGTAGAGTTTTATTTGGTAGGACATAGATTAGTCCAGGGGCTAGAAACCAATCACCAGATGTTGCTTGATAAAAATAAGGAATAGTTGCTGCCTCAGTTTTTCCACTAGCTGTTGGCGCTTTAAGGACAACTACTTTCTCGCCGGCATGCTCTCTAAGAGCCCTCCAAGTCTCCAATTGGTGGTTCCAAGGCTTTATCTCCCCCTCGAGAACCTCACCTAAAATTCTGGAACAAGTACTTATGTAGCCGTCATCCATAGGACTCACAAGAAAGCATTAATGCCTTGGCGAGATTCCTAGATAATTTTCTTAGAAGCTCATCTTTGATTCCACCTTTTGTTCTATCGGTAATAACTCTCAACGTTCGAAGAAACTTGTTGACAAGCTCTAGGTTTCGAGTATAAGAGAGTTCGCTCAGTATGTTGATCGCATCATCCCCTCCATTCTGTATCACATCTTTGCTACTTAGTAGCAATGATATAAGCTCATAGAATAACCCATATTCACGTTCAATGCGTTCAATGAAGTCCAAGATTACATTGATGTTAAACGTATGGAAAGACGTCACTCTTTTGGCTCCTCCTGCCTCATAGGAGAATATAGTCATATACCAATCGAGATGAGGGACTTTGTGTCGGTCTTCTGAGGGTATACTTGCCAACATAATGAACATCTTTGACATCGCAGTTAGTGATGCATCATATCGTCCTATAGCATTCCTCAGAATTCTCTCTCCTCCTCTTCTCCAGTCGTCGCTCTGGACGAAGAACCCTAGATTATTTATCTGAGTGATGCCATTAAATCCTAGTATGCCGTAGGTCATTTCCGCTCCCTTCTTGACACATATACCAGCATGCTCTAATCCTATAGAGGCGAATAATAAGCAGAGTTCACAGAGTTTATATGGTTTATCCTTGTACTCGAATGGCTCTGTTAGATATTTACCGTAGATCCCCGAGATCGGTACATAAGCACTAAAGTCTGTACGTCCTCCTCTCCCCTCCCCAAAAGCGTATATGTGGTTCTCTTGAAAAATGCTACCAAGTTCTAATAGTATGTGCTTCTCTTTGTAAATCCTACGAACCGCGTCGACAACACCACCACGTGTGTCTGCATCTAGCTTTCTGCTTAATTCCCTCCCAGCAAGGTATTTCCCTAGACTCTTCCGCTTTTTCTCACTAAACGCTTGCGAAAGTTGAGGAATGTTCCTATCAACCCACTGTTCAAAGTTCCTAATGAAATCTTGGGATTTAAAGTCCTTTATGACAATTCTATAGCGCCCAGCGATACCCTCAACATACGATTCATATGTATTACAAGCATCTCCAAGCAAGAGAGAAACTATTCCCCACATTATAAGCGAGTCTGTTACTATATTATGGCCCGGAGTCACTATTTGCATGCCCATCTAATACTCACCTCATAGCCTCAGAAGGCACAATAACCTTTACCTCTCTGCCAAGTATCTTGCTGTTATAAGTTATTATTTTTGCTTTCTGCTTCAATTCTACTCTTATCACATCCACAGGTTCGAATACCATAATGCTTCTACCTCGTACCTCCCTTACCGCTTGCTGAAGGGGTAGCATCGCGGAGAAAAGATATCTTCTGGAGCGTCTATCCAATAGAAATTCAGGTTCAGCCATCTTCTGGATAACACACCGATCGATAGGTAGTGAAAATGTATTGTCCCTATAGGTTAGTGGAGCATATGTGTTTGTCTCAACGGTACCTGAGGAAAGCTCTTGAATCCCGATTTCGTCGTTCTCTATCACCGAGCATGAAACTATAGATACATAAGATTCAGTGTCGCCTAGCCTACTAAAGTTAAGTGGGAAAAACTCCTCGACATTTACTATTCCTGCTATGTACATTTTGACTGATGACACGTATCTCCTATACATTGCGTCGAAAACCTTGCTCTCATACCACCGCCAATAGTATTCATTATGACTGGCATGGAGAGCATCTAGAAACTCCCTAACATATATTCCCCTTCTCTGCGTCCTTTGCATATACGAAATAACTATGCTTCTAACATCTTGAGGGAACTTTCCAAGGATTTTATCTTTATCCTTAGGGCTCTTAAATAGTGCCACGGAGATCTTGTCTAGGAGCCTGTTCCTCCTCAAGATAACAGACGAATACGTAATGTTGGATAGAGGTATAGCAAAGTACCATGAGTTTTTAACCATTTTGTTGAGGGCCTCCTCAAAATCTATGCCGCACCAGTTTGCATATGAGTAGGCAAAGGCACCACATATTGTTGACGGAGGCGGTAATAGATTTGATTCTGCTACTTGGAAAGCCTCGGGTAATCTCACCGAAAAAAGAGGAAAAGATATGATTGCTTCTATCACACGCATTTTGTTGCTCCTATACAAGCCACGAGTCTACTTTTTTAAGTAGGCTGTTTATTAGTTCACCTACCGAATCGTGCCTTATTATTGTGATTATATCGGATGACGCATCTATGTCATAGACATGTATCTCTAGATCCTCCTTTTTTATTAGGCCGTTAGTTACTAAGCCCTCATATGTTTTTATGGAGTCAGTTGCGTAATCTTTATAGTAGCTATGTACTGGTGCTGGGATTGGGTTCTTCGATATAGCGACTAATGCTTGGATAGGTTTTGCTATCGGTAATGCTCTGGATTGCTTTGCCCCTAAGCTACCAGTCAGGAGGTTCCCAAGAGCCATTATTGCTAGTTTAGCTCTCATTTTTCTTTTGTCGTCGGAAATTATTTTTGTGTTTGGATTCGCTAGTGGTATGCCAACATACGCTAGGTCCATTGATATTCCAAAAGCATAGACTCCAGACGCATACTCGTTTTTAAATGGCATCATGCCTTTTTCATCGATTTTTCCTTTTTCGTCGTAGACAACCCGATTATGTGTGACGGAGATCGTCCCAAATAGTCTTTCCTCTATGGGGACAATGAATGATGTCTTAACCAGACTTTCCCTTCTTACTTGGGTATCGGTGCATAGGAAGCCATGAAGATCCTCAAGAACACACATCTTTATGGCGTCTGCTTCACTCTCAACATGTATTCTTGTTCTATAAAATACTCCTCGTTTACAGTCCTCACATAGGGCTAGGTTCATCTTCTCTGCGAGATCCCTCACATGCCTTGCATGCCAATGTTTTAACATGTTTCCAGTCACAGCGTTTGCCTCAACGATATCCCAGCTATTATCGCTTGTACGGCCGACAAGAAATACTTTTACGAGAGGATTATAGTTGCCCACAGCCCCCTCCGTATTTAGGCTGTGGACATTCAACACTACTCGAAATGTTCCTCTTACATATACCATTATTTCTCACCCTCCTTACTTTTAGGCACATAAGGACGCATAGAAAGAGCAAGATTGGCTAATACAATCCCCAAGCCTCGTGGATCTTTCGATGCAAGACGAATTATTTCGCTGACTATCCTTTCTGATGGAACTACATTATTTAGAAATATAGATTCATCGGGTACTCTATTTTCGTTTTTGGCTAATCGTGCAAGTCTATTCTTTATTCTTAATGCAGCATAAAGAGCTTCAGCAACATCTTTGTCAGATCTCGCCCTCGAAAGCTTATCTATAACAGAATAATCATTTTCGAGCTCTAAGAACCAAGATAGATAGTTAGCGGCTATATACAACAACTTGTTATTTACGAGGTCTTCTAAAGACATGGCTTCATTCAAATTGATCACCGAGTAGATTCTGCTGATAATATTCACTGATATACCAAATATAAGCATTATCATAGGCGTTTTGACAATATTATTTTTTAGATGAAACATGTGATCTATCATTGTGACTTTAGGCTAGTAACATTTCCCTTTAATGAAATTATTTACCACTCTCTAGGAATGATAACGCATATTCTTAGGCGTTCATAATAGGTATAACATGCGTTAGAAAAAATAATTTGACACTTCCTCCTATTACTATCCTGGTTTTCATAATCGGTTTATGATTTAGTGAAAATGAAATAATATTCCTTTAATCGAACTTTTTCAAATCTCCCAAAATTGCTATATTGATGTTCATAGCACATTTTGTAGGGAGAAGATATATCATTTATTTTATCGTTTTTCTATGTAGATATTGAATTTGGTGGTGATGCTGTTTATGTTTCGATATTTTCTGGTTACTCTTGGTTGGCGTCCTGATCCTGTGATTGCTACTTTTGCTCGGCATCGGGTTGAGCATGGGGATAAGCTTATTTTGCTTGTTCCTGAGTTTATGGATGAGCGTTCTAGAGAAGCTATTGATAGGGTTAGGGATCATATTCGTGTCGCTAATCTTCATGTCGATGTTGAGCTTTTGGAGCTTCCTACGGATTTTGATAGGGCTGTTCGTATGGTTCTTGAGAAGATTGAGTGGTGTTCTGAGAGGGGGGATGTGATTATTAATATTAGTGGTGGGATGCGCTATATTATCCTTGCTACATACACTGCTTTTCTGCTTAGTAGGAGGAAGAATGTTGTTCTTGATGAGCTCGCGGTTGAGGGGAAGAATATCACTATAAGCCTGGGAATTCCTCCTCTTGTTAGGTTTGTTCCTGATGATAAGGAGAGGGAGATCCTTAGGATTTTGCTTGTTCGTGAGGCTGATGCCGATGAGATCGCTGAGGAGCTTGGGATTGGGAAGAGTACTGCTTGGAGATACCTAAAGAGATTTGAGGATATGGGTATTGTGGATGTTAAGAAGGTGGGTAAGAAAAAACTGTACCGCGCTAAGATATGGCTTATCTAAGCCGCTAATCATAGCAAGCGTTGTTTCCTAGGAGATCATATTGATCGGAGGATAGAATTCGCTAGCTCAATAATATTAAGTAGACGCGTGTTTAGCTAATATGTATTAGGTATGGGCAAATATGGTATTGTTGTTATTTTTGAATATTTTTCATATAGCTGGTATGGTGGCGGTGCAGATTCTTTCAAGTTAGTACTTATTTTTCATTGTGTTTAGGTTATTTTCAATTCGATGAAACATTGTTTTTTCTACACTCATGAATACATATTATATTTCTGGGTGAACATATGGTATACTTTCTTAATGAGGAGGAGAGGAGATACATTCTTAGGGGCCTCCTAACCAAGGCCAGGGAAAACCCGGTTGATTCTTCTTGGCGTGGGTGGAGTTGGGATCAGCCCCCATTGGAGCCTCCATATGATGGTATAAGACTTGGTGTTCATGAGATAGCGGTTCGTGAGTGTAGTACTATGAGGGATATCTATCTAAAATATGTTGAGAGAGTCAGAGGCGTACCCAATAAGAGGATGATAAGGGGAGCAATACTCCATAGAGTGGTTGAGGAGGTGATCATTAGAGCTAAAATACTGATATACTCGAGCGCAGTATGCTCAGGAGCTGAGCTATCCGCGAGTCTCCTGGATCGACGTGAAAAAATAGTAGAGCGGATATCTGATGAGTGGAAGAGAAGAAGTGTTGATGCGGGATACACTGAAGAAGAATTCGAGAAACTACTGAGCAAAGCAAAAACACTGTGGACATATGAGGTGAGCCAAATAGCGGCGAATGTGGATAGAACATTGGCGAAGCATCCCTATATATCTCTAGATGCACTCGTACACACAGCAATACCAGTAGTTGTGGAGCAGAGGCTAGATGGAAGATTTCTAGGCCTCAGCCCAAATCTATCGGCAGATGCTCTGAGCTTTGCTCCAATAGTCCTAGACCTAAAAACTGGGGAGTTTAGGAGCTGGCAGTATCTATCAACAACAGGTTATGCGCTTGTCCTTGAAGCTCTTAACGAAACACCTATAGATGTTGGCGTATTGGTAAACACAGCATTTATCAATAATAGGCTTAGAATCGTACGGACTCCACATATAATAGATGACTCCCTCCGAATGAGATTCATTGAGATAAGAGACGAGATGATGGAACTCATAGCCAATGCTCAGGATCCAGGAATAGCGAAGAGATGCCCAGCTGACTGTCCCTACATAAGGATATGCAGAGGAAAGGAATGATGGGGGAGGCACTATATCTAACTGGGTTTGGGCTTTTCCTAGCAAAGAAGAAAGATATCTTCATTATAAGGATGGGAGACAAAAAGGAGAAGATACCTGCAAGAAAAATAGAGAAGATCGTATTCCTTGGACCAGCAAAAGCGATCTCCACAGATGCCATCCAGCTAGCTATAAAGTTTAAGATACCAATATTCTTCGCGTATAGCAATGGCTATCCATACGCAATGATTTTCCCAACAGTAGCCGTGGGAACCGTGAGGACAAGGAGACTACAATACGAAGCATACACAAACAGCATCGGAGCGAAACTCGTGATCGGATTCATAAGAGGAAAACTAATGAACCAATATACATTACTAAAACTATATTGGAAATCAAGAAAAAGAATAGACAGACAAACAGCCAACAAAATAAGGGAATATGCAGAAGAAATACAAAAACTAGCATCCACACTAAACACCCTAAGCTCCGAAAAAATAGATGAGAACTTTCGTAAAAAAGTTCTCCAAATAGAAGCTAGAGCTGCTGAAGCGTACTATTGGCCAGCATTCTCATTGCTACTACCAAAGGGGTTCATCTTCGTTAAGAGAGACAAACCTGGAGCTAAGGACCCTGTAAATGCCCTGTTAAATCTAGGATACAGCCTCTTATTCATGGAGGTAGCCCGAGAGATCATATATGCAGGTCTTGACCCCTATGCGGGATTTCTGCATTCAGATCGCCCAGGAAGAGAGTCACTGATACTCGATGCTATGGAGGAATTCAGACAATGGAGTGTTGATAGACTAGTATTGAGATTCTTAACAACAAGAAAGCTACGCCCAGAAGATATAGTTGGTTCCGACGGCAAACTAACAAAGAATGCTGTGAGGATGTTCTGCGAAGAATTTGAGAAAGTAATGGAAACAGAAACCCTCAACATGAGTGGGAAGAAAAGAACCCTTAGAAGACACATAGCATACCAGGTAAACCTAATAAAAAGACACCTACTACAGATAGAAGAATACTCCCCCTGTATCTTCGCGTGGTAGCTATGGAGATAACATACCTCATAATCTATGACATAACGAACGATAAGATCAGAAATAGGCTCGCTGAGCGATTGGAATGCTACGGTCTAGAACGAATACAGTACAGCGCATTCATAGGAAAACTAAAAAGATACCGACTAAACTCATTGATCGAAGACATAAAAAACATCCTACAACAAGAAAAAGTACAGCTAGGAGAAAAAAGAAACGTGCAGATATACCCCCTATTTAAAATCAACCTCAGAAGCAGAATAGTCATAGATG
>Ga0190367_1002140_pt1 | contig 10420 bp, 12 predicted proteins | sample 4872181011_MG_FD_171838 | JGI IMG/M metagenome (GOLD analysis project Ga0190367, IMG submission 171838) | Hydrothermal vent microbial mat bacterial communities from Southern Trench, Guaymas Basin, Mexico - 4872-18-10-11_MG | ecosystem: Environmental > Aquatic > Marine > Hydrothermal vents >... | reverse complement strand
CCCTTAGAGCAGGCTCGGACAGCCCAAATTAATTTTGGAAGGCCAGAAACCTTCTTCAGGACAGCGACGGCCTCTATGAGCACCGCCTCAAGCTCAGCTAGGGGTAGCCTCTCGAATCTGACATATCCAGACCTCCTGACGAGCGCCGAGACCTCCCTGTTAAGCTCGGAGAAGCCCAGAAGCTCCAGCTCGGCGGCCGCCGCCTCCACGGAGTCAACGCTTAACCTGCGCTCCCTGGGCGTCACTATGTTGTGTGCTTCATCAATAACGCATACACTTGCGGGGTAGCTCCGCCTATAATAGCTCTGCACCACAACGTCAGAGGTTGACGCTGGTATGTCCTGGGCGTAATAGGGGCAAACATCACCCTCCAGCAATTCTCTCCATGACAGCGCGTAGGCGTCGGCCCCCCTCCTCAAGAGGTTTAAATAGTAGGGGCAGCGAGGCTTGTTCAACCTACACCAAACATGTATTGCTTCGCCCAGCTCGCGGGTCTTAGGGCATGTCCTCCTCCTGCCCGCGGCCGCGAAGGCTTTTAAGCCCAGTAGGGCTGCGTCCTCTAGTACTCTGCGGGATACTTCTAGGCTCCTGATAAGCCATAGGACTGGTAGCCGCCCAGCTGCTTTGAGCGCCGCTAGGACGGTGAGAGTTTTCCCCCATCCAGTTGGTGCTGTGAAGACGACGTCTGACCCTGTACTGAGGGCTTTAAGAAGGGCTTCCGCGGCCTCGACTTGGCCTTCTCTGGGTTTAATATCGTTTTCTTTAAATACTTTATAGACCAACATTATTTACTGATTATATAGCCTTATTTTTACTCTCCTTTTTTTACCATTTAGAATTATTAGAGCCTCTCCTGTATTTAGATCTTCTAGTCTGTCTTCGTTGCCTACTATGCCTATATTCCTAGCATCTTTAGAGATTGATGAATGGAGAATAACTACGCGGGCATTCTTAGTTATACTCCAGGCAGTCTCAGAGGGGCTCTGAGAAACTGCTATTACGCATTCCCCGTACTTCCTCAGTTCCGCGAAGAGTCTCTCCCCTATTGTGGGTTTCGAGTCAAGCCGCCTATAGGGTATTATGTTCCATGCCTCCTCTATTACCGTGACATGGGCCAGCCCCTCTCTCTGCCCCCTAGTAGTTGACGCATAGTCGTATAGCATTTTGAGTATTAACAGCGCGAACAGCTTACGGCTATAAATACTTCTAAAGACGCTGAGGTCTAGTACGATGTTGCTCTCGAATATCTCTTCAGGACTTACAGAGTTGGAGGAGAAAGCTTTGCCTACTCTGCCTTCGGTCAGCTGGGTTAGCCTCCTCTTGATAGCCATTTTTATCTCGTTATCGTAGTAGCTCCTAGGAGGCATAGAGTCTAAGACGAGGAGAGTGTCAAGGAGATTGGGCTCTCTCTTCTTGGCAAACGCCACTTTTAAGGCGTTCCTGAACATATACCTCTGCGGCTCGGAGAAGTCATAGGTGTCCCCGAATAAATCAACGAGGAAGTCTAGGTGTTCTGGGAAGTCTTCTGTGCGCGGGGTTAAGGGGTTTATCCTCAGGTCTACCCCTGGCCTCAGCTTCTTGAAGCCTTTAAGGTCATACTCGCCAGCCCAGTCAAGAATTAGGACAGGTACCTTGCGGGAGATAGAGCTTGCTATGAGCTTAGCGGTGTTCGTCTTCCCACTACCAGTCCTGCCGTAGAGAACTATGTGTCCGGGTTTTACCGATAAAACAAATGGAATGACCCCCCTAATACCTAGGAAAACTACCACATTACGGTTCAGGAAGTTAAGCCGCGACGTAAACTTCACTCTTAACCCGCCGATCTTAGGCCTGTAGCGCTTTAACAGATAAGCAGAAGATAAGGCAACCCCCATAAGGGCAGCCTTAACGTATATACTCTCTAAGACTATTATCAAGTCTCCCTACCCGCCGAACTAGTAAAGAAAATATTTAAGGCGGAAAAACCCTCGGCAGGCTTATGAACGAGACCCGTATTCGAAATAGAGGAGCGCTGAGAGGGCGACCCTCATGGCGAAGAAGTACACGGCGAAACTCGTGGGAAGGAGGATAATCGTACTAGACCCGAGAGAGGGGGGAGAGATTTACCGCGCTGGCTTTTACGGGAAGTTCTACGCGATGCCTAAGCCCAGGACGCCGGACATAGACAGAGAATTAGAACTCTCCTACTTCGACGCATTGTACCTCCTCGATAAAGGTGTATTAAGAGTAGTCAACGCGGAGGGTAGAGAGCTGTCGAGGGAAGAACTCGTGGAAATATTTAGCAAGTACTACGAGAACTTCGAGGAGGCCTACAGGGTTTACAAGGACTTGAGAGACCGAGACTTAGTCGTTAAGTCTGGCATGAAGTACGGAGCCACGTTCGTAGTCTACGAGTATGGGCCGGGAATAGACCACGCACCCTTCCTAGTGCACGCCCTACCCTTCGAGGGAAAGCTAGACCCCCTCGAAATCATAAGAGCAGGCAGGCTGTCCCATTCCGTCAGGAAGAAATTCATCATAGCGTACGTGAATAGGGAGACAGAGGAAATTCATTATTTCATCTTTAAGTGGTTAATGTAGCTCAGACCAGTGATATTATGGCTACAGCAAGCGAAGTAGTGATACTGGCCGGTGGCGAGGGGAACAGGCTAGGCTCTGTGTTTAAACCACTCGTAAAAATATGCAGTAAAACACTGATAGAAATAGTTGTAGAGGAGCTCTCTAAGCTGGGTAGCGACATATATGTTATCGTACATACCCCCCAACAAGCTATAACGTTAGAGAGGCAAGTAGGCATTAAGGTAAAGGTACTAATAGATGAGTTACATCTTAAAACCCCTCTAGCGGGCTTATTCACTGCGTCTACGGCCTTGAAGGGCGAGATATTATACATAGCACCCTGTGACACGCCATTCCTAAAACACGAAACATATCTTAAACTACACAGAGAAATGACAGGAGTTGACGCCGCCATACCTTTATGGCCCGATGGGAAGATAGAGCCGTTAATAGCCGTCTACAGGAGAGAGAAGTTAAAGGACGCTGTTACGTGTGCATTGAGACATGGCGAAAAGTCAGCTAGAGCTCCACTTAAATACTTAAGAGTGGCCTACGTACCCGTAGAAGAAGTCTTCGAAGACCCTTGCAAGGAGACCATAAATATAAACACTCCCAACGACCTGTCCGAAATAAGTGCTATATGTTAAGGTATGGGATTCTCTGTTGGCACTCTCACGACGCTCTTTCCTATAGCCATTTTAGCCAGTATAGGAGAGAGCAGCACGCTAATTATGGCTAGTAAGACGAGCATAGAGTATATTTCAACGGAAAGAATACCTGTAGCTAGTCCTAGCTCTGCGGCAGCTATTATTAGGCTCAACCTAGCGCTCATCGCAAAGCCCATCGACAGGCTTTCAAACGCACGGAAACCCGAAATTCTCGAAAAGACGTATGTGCCTAACACCTTCCCTAGGAAGCCAGCCAACAGCAAGGCTAGGAGTATCTCGATAGCCTTAATGTTTCCCAGAATAAGGGCCAGGTTGGTGCGAACGCCCACCGCTATAAAGAAGAGAGGTATGAAGAAGCCATACCCGAAGCTTAATAACTTATCCATTAAGCCCTCTATCTTCTCCTGAACCTCCGAGACCAGTAAGCCAGCGAAGAAAGAACCGAGAATCGCGTGGACACCTATGACCTCCGCTAGTACTGAGAAGCCGAAGATGAGCGCTATACTGGTTCTAACGTCCAAGTGATAAGCCCCTACGAGTTCTCTTATCCTCTCCTTAGTTGGCTCCCAGCTCTTAAGCACGACCACTGCTACTAGGAAGGAGGCGAGAGAAACTAGGAGTAAGAGGAGCTTACCCGGAGAGAGGAACCCCTTCTCAACGACGTAGGCCAGCGCGAACATACTTATGATATCAACGAGTATGGCTGCGCCGAGCAGAACCTGTGCAACCTCCTTTCTCCCGGGAAATTCCCTAACAGTGGGAAGGATAATACCCATGGATGTCGTTGAGAGAGCGACAGCTATGATATCTTGCGGCAAACCGTACCACAAGGCAACGAGATAACCCATAAAGAGCGGCGTTAAGAAGGCTCCGAGTGAAATCACTAAGACTTTTAGGAAGCTGGCTTTAAGCAAGCTTACCTCTACTTCGAGCCCTACTACGAACATTAAATATATGAAGCCCATTAGAGCCATGGCGGAGAACCACTCAGACTCCGAGAGCACGCCCAAGCCGCTAGGGCCGAGCATAATACCGAGCAGTATTTCGACCACGATAACGGGTATCCTCAGGAACCTCGATATAACTGGGGAGAAGAGTATCAGTAATAGCAGGATGAACATCTCGCCTAGAACGTCACTACTCATACCCAGGTGCTGGGTCTAATTGGCTTAAAAACCTTTACGCATAGAAAAGAAAGCTCTAACTTAACGCGGCTTCCTTAGCTTTAAGAAACCTTCCACGAGCAGCGCTGCTCGCAGAAGTATTAAAAAACAGCTATTTTCTTTTCTTTTTTTTTATTACTTCTGCGAATTACAAGTGTTAAGTGCTTCTACTCGTAAAACCGTTAAATATAAATTTCTCCTTTCCTTCTCTTTCTTTACGCGGTTTGACACCGCAATGTGGTGCTATGATCGTATTTGAGAGGTACGTCCCCTGGATGATGTACGCTAAAGATAGGGACATAGTCGAATTCTACTTCACGGTGCCTAATAAGCCGGGACAACTAAAGAAAGCGCTCGAAATACTCGCTAAATACGGTATTAATATACTGAGCATTAATGCTTACTCTTTACCTGACTGGGAGAGAGCTCCGGTTTTCATATTCGCTGATTATACGGGGATAGATATCGATTTTAAAAGTATTAAGAGTGAGCTCAGGCTGGTAACGGGCAGTGAAGTCCACATTAGAAAGCCCTCCACGAGGGGTTTTATGATGGATGAATTAGCTTTCCCGCTATACGTTTTCCCCGGAGTTCGATCCCTCATAATGTTAGAGCGCGATTTCCAGGAGATGATTAAAGGCCTATATGAAAAACTAAGTGAGACAGCAGCTGTTTTCCTCTATCACCTGGCTTACTCTGGCGGTAAGTTCCTAGCGGAGTACCTCTCCAAAAAGCTAAACCTTAGAGGAAAGGATCTATTAGTGGAAACTCTAAAGGTTTACCAGGCTGGCGGTTGGGGGCGAGTGAAGCTAGTCAGGTATAACCCCTACTCGATGGAGATCGTGTTAAGGCTCTACAACTCCATCGAATGCAAGATCTTTAGGGGTTCTGGCAGGCCTGCGAGTCAATTTATTAGGGGGCATATAAGCGGCCTACTTACAAAAATCTTAGGGAAGGACGTCAGGGCTGTAGAGACAAAGTGCATCGCTAAAGGTGATCTCTATTGCGAATTCTCCGTAGAACCTGTTTAACGTCTCTTTTTAGTTCGCCTTCTCCTCGCTTTTCTCCTCTTAACAAGTACCTTCTCGCTCTGCCTCTCCAAAGACCGCAACGCTTTGGATAAAGCCTGTACGGGTTCCCAGCCGCTCTCTGAAGCTAGAAACATGTTATTGGCTACGCTAACCGATACCTCAAAAGTATAGAAAGTTCGCTCGCCCTCTACGTTCTGATGTTTCACTACTATCCTACCCTCGAAGAGGTCTGTAGTACGGGCAAATCTCTCAAGAGTCCTAGAGACGCTTACGTTTACCCTTTCGTGCAAATGCCCTGGTATCTTCTCAAGCCCTTTAAAGGAAACTGGGAGAGAAGGCATAACGTCTAACTCCGCTATAGCTTTCACGATATTACTACTAGTTATCACTCCAACGAGGTGCATGTCCTCTAAAACAGGGACGCAGTGTTCTCCTCGAATAATTATTTCGGCAGCTTTTGACAGCTCGTCGTCTACCCCTATCGTGGCGACTGGCCTAGACATTATGGTCTTAGCCTTGTGGGAAAGAGTTCTGTCAGTCTCGCCGACTACCTCCCCACGCGTCGAGCGCCTAACCGCTATACTATATATCTTCTCTAGGATATCCCCTATCTTTACCATGCCTATCAGCTCACCGTCGCCCTTGAGTATGAGAACCTGCCTGACCCCGTTTTTAACGATTAGACGTCTGATCTCACTCGCAGTAACCGAGGGATGCGCGGTTACGGGGCTAGTCATCATGAAATCTTTCGTTTTAAATCCTTCTAACCACCCCCTTTCAAAGGCATGTCTAACTATGCCTATCCTCCCCACGACTCCAAGCACTTCACCGTTTGAGCCGAGTACAGGAACCGTATCTACTCTGTGAGAGACGAGAGCTTTAGAGACCTTTAGAACTGTGTCGCTAGGCACAAAGGTAGGGGGGATTTCGGCTAAAGATCCAAGCTTAGCATTTGGGAAGTTACCGGCCTTTAACAGGTGCAGACCATCGACAAGGCCTATTTTCTCTTCAAACTTAACTAGGACTGCTGAAACTCCACCATCACGCATGAGATGCAAGGCTTTCCCCGCGGTGTCCGCAGGTCTGAGCACTATGAAATCTTTTGACATTACTCCCGAGATTTCCTCTAGAAAATACTCCATGTTATAATATTGACATGGTGCCTTATAAGTGTTCGCTACATGCTAAACATCTTACTGATATTATTCTATTTATATATTTTAATAAGGAACTAATAGCAACTATGCCAGGTAGAGGTTAGGTGTCCTTAGCTATACCCCTAACCCCCAGGTTAGGGGTGCTTTGCTCAACCCTTGAGGGTCCTTAGCTCAACCCTTAGCCTGCCTAAGCCTTCTCGGGCGCGGTATCACGAACGGCGTGTTCTTCTCGTACTCTACGTACTCGTCTCCAAATCTCAGCTCTAACTCCTTTTCCTCGACGAACTTTACGTACATAGACGCTAGTACCCCGAAGATGAAGACTACACCCAGCCCCATTAGAGATCCTACGGCTAAGACTAAGCCTAGGTAGTAGAGTAGTACCCCGAAGACCATGGGGTTCCTACAGTACGCGTATGGGCCTGTAACTATTAATTTCTGAGTAGGCGCCACGGGTACAGGTGTACCTTTACCGATGTTCCACTGGCACCAGAGCGCCCAGGCAGCGAAGGATATACTGGCTATGATTAAGACTAGCCCGAGTACGATGTTGTAAGGCTCTAAGGGTAACCCTAGTCTAAGCATCGCATCTAAGGCCAGCGAGGTATATATTATAGCCGCGGGTACTAGCACCGCGAAGAAGATTATTCCGAGTAATGTGATTATGAGCTTATACTTCTTACTATACTTACGCTTAGCTCGTCGAACTAGTAAATCTATAAGCGTCATCTTTACCACATGTTTTACGGGGGGCAGGCAATATATATTCCCCCGGAGCCTTACCGGAACTGTGAGGGGGATTAGGTTCATAAACATACTTTATCCCGAATAGCCTCGCCAGCCTCTCATTCAGCGCTCCTACATCTTCTTGGCGAGTCTAATCATGTTGTATAGTATCTCCCTCATGAAAGTGCTTGGCACTGAATGCCTCTCGTACCACTCCATAACCTCCTTCTCGAGATTCACGGGAATAAGATTCGATCAAAAATAGGAGGTAGCATGCTCCTGAGCGGAGAGGGTTTATTCTATAGCTAGGACGTGAAACATGTAGGGAAATCCCATGAAATTACACGTCTTGGGGTCGAATTACGGTATAGGCCTTCACAGGTACAGCCCGGCGAAATTTCCCGCTATCTTCTTGGATGTCCCCGACGCCCAATACAACCCACTCGACCCCGAGGAGAAGATAGCGGGGATACACCCAGCCGAGAAACCCGGCGCGTACGGGGTAGCCAAGTTCAGAGGTAGTAAAGTAGTCGCTAAAGTTCTTATGGATTATAGGTGAGGTAGCGACTACGAGCTGTACATAGACGCTGAGGAAGGGCTGCTATACGTGGCTACGGGTACGAACATCGTAGAGGTAAGAGATTTAGGCACTCTTGAGCTAAAGAAGAAGCTGAGCTTTCCCATGAGCGGGATAACTGGCGTTGCCTTAGACTCAGAGGACAGGCTGTGGTTTATCTCGAACCCTATGAAAGGCGGGGACGGCGGACTATACTTAGCTATAGAGGAAGGGAAGCCAGAGAAAGTGAAGCAGTACTCTATTCCGACGAGTCTAGACTCGCTGCGAATAACCCTTTGGGGCAGGAAGCTGCTGGTAGCGGACTATGGGAGGCATGTCGTCGAGTGTATAGGCGAGGACGGCGAGCTCCTTGGGATGTTATACTTCCCCTACGTCTCAAGGGTTAAGTGGGCTCTAGATGAGAGGGTCTTGGTGACGAGTGGGAAGTATGGCAAGCATGTGTTCCTAATGATGATGACGGGTGCCTTACACAACACCGCGAAGTCCGGCTGGTTCGGCTACGTAATTGATTATGGCACGCAGTCATCTAACAGGGCTGACGCCTTCTACATGGATAGAGTGCTGATAGAGTGGTACCTAGGGTTCTCCGAAGTCCCTCTACCACTGCCCAAGAGAGCCCCGTACACTATCAGAGTTGGAAGCGGCGAATACAGGGCGGGGGAATTAATTAGAGAGCCTGGGTTCAACTCGTTCACCCCCATCCTGGTATTCAACGAAGGGTACGTGTTCGCCCGGCCTGGAGACGTCGAGCCTGAGATAGAAATGATGGTGCCCCACCACCACATGATAGCTCCCAAACCCTCACCAGAATGGGAGAAAATAGATCGGTTTAAGAAGGCCTATAAAATCGAGGCGCCCGGACTCTACAGGGTCAGGACACTGAGTAAAACTCGGGTTGAAGTTTACGCCATATGCAAACCGTGACTACGCTAATAGCCACACAGTATAGGGTACTGCTACGTACTGGCCAACATTAAAGCGAGACAAGCCATACTCTGTTTATTCCCTCAACTTTATCTAGTTCTCTGTCTTCTGAAGCTACTCTGACAATACCGTTTAGCATCATTGCCGCTACGTGGAGAGCATCCGAGGGTTTTACTCCGTATTTCTTGATTATTTCAGCCGCCTCTTTATACTCATCCTCCCCGAGAGGTAGAATCCTCACAAAGGGCATAACTAAATGGTCGATAAAGTCTAAGCTTATCTCGTAAGGGACTTTGTACTTCTTAGCGGAGACATAGATAGTCTCATCAAGTACGAGGACATCTGTATACGCTTTATACTTGGATAAGAGGTCTAAATAAAACTCCTCGTAAGGTCCCCGCTTCCCTGGAGTCTTTAAAGTGTTTAGGTAGATTAACAAGCTTGCGTCAATAAAGATTTTCATCACTCAAACTCCTCCTCGAGGTAGGCTCCCGCTAATTCCCCGGGTTCTGGCTCGATAAGGCCGGGCACTTCCCTAAGCCTTTTCACGTGCTCTCTGAACGCTTTTCTAAGACTTTCTCTGTCAACCTTCCTTACAGGTCTAAGGAGAATACCATCTTTAATCTCCACGATGACTTCATCGCCTTCTTCTATACCGACAGCTTCCCTAATGGCTTTAGGCAAAATAACATACCCTTTTCTTCCAACTTTGAGTTTAAGGGGCAAACCATGTTCACCCATGACTAAACCAAGCCAAACCTATATAAACACTTTGACATTAAGTAATCTGTCGACTAATTCGTATACAGCACTTGCGATACTAACGTGAAACGTAAGATACCCCAGGAACGTTAAATACCGCGTGGACGATGATTGCTATAATTATTGAACCCGTAACCGCCCTGTAGTAACCAGCTGTTAACCCGGCTACCAACGCGAAGAGTAGGACGAGAACCCTGTGCTTTGCAGGGGCTCTCCGAAAGGGGATCCAGCGTACTAGTGAGAAAAGTACGGATGGTAGCATAACTACTACGTGGAGGTTTACGTTCCTCAGTAAGAGATATACCTCCAGAAGTCCCCGGAATAATACTTCCCCGCCTATGAGAGTCGCAACAAAAGCCAGCAAAGCGAACTCGGCCAGGCTACGTGGGACAAAGGGGGGTACGTAGGCCTCCTCCCCCAGAACCTTAACGGTTACGACGTAGAAAGTGAAGGCTAAGAGGGCGGAGGCTATCGAAGCCTCTAGTAAGCTCTTCGGAAGAGTTGTGGTAGTCCCTATGGTTTTGATACTTCCCGCGAGGAAGTGAGTAGCAAGGAGACTAAATACGGCGCACCTTGCCTGCATTGTTGGGCCTGCTTAAAGACTTCCTTTCTCTCTGATTTTCATACTAGTATAATATAATCAACGTAATCCTTTATAATATTACGCTCTTGCCTCTATTTCATATGATTTTTAAGCTGATCTTTAGATGATAGCTTGATGCCGAAGGCGCGTCTACTCTTAAGCTTAAGCGATGAAGAAATAGTAGAAATGATAAGAAAGCACAGGTGGCCGGAAGGCGTAACCTGCATCTACTGCGGCTCGAAACACGTAGTTAGAAACGGGAAGTCGCGC
>Ga0190367_1002139_pt1 | contig 10422 bp, 13 predicted proteins | sample 4872181011_MG_FD_171838 | JGI IMG/M metagenome (GOLD analysis project Ga0190367, IMG submission 171838) | Hydrothermal vent microbial mat bacterial communities from Southern Trench, Guaymas Basin, Mexico - 4872-18-10-11_MG | ecosystem: Environmental > Aquatic > Marine > Hydrothermal vents >... | reverse complement strand
GCTATAAGCCTAGGACTATTCTTCATAGTAATTATCGCGGTTCTCACTACTGCTATCAGAATTATAGGTGGTAAAAGTGATTGAAGTAAAAGACCTCTGGTTTAAGTACGGTAGAGAATACGTCCTCAAGGGTATTTCATTTAGATTCTATAATAGGATATTAGTTATTATAGGGCCTAATGGCTCTGGCAAGACTACTCTTCTCAAGTGTATAGGAGGACTACTTAAACCTACTCGAGGAAAAATCATCGTAGACGGTAAAGACTACTGGAGTATAAGTGAAAGTGAGAGACTAGTTTTAAGGCGGTCAATAATATATGTTCACGAAAAACCCTACTTGTTTAGAGAAAGTGTTCTCCAGAACATAGAATATCCGCTTAAAATCAGAGGCGTTAGCAGCAGTGAAAGAAGTAAGAGAATACGCTTTGCAGCTAAACTTCTCGAAATAGAATATTTACTAAATAAGAAGTCTAGCGAACTTTCAGCAGGAGAAGCTCGACTAGTGGCTTTAGCTAGAGCTCTCGCAGCTGAGCCTAAATATCTGCTACTCGACGAACCTCTCGCAAACCTTGATCAAAGTAGAGTCTCACTTGTGCTTAAAGTGCTTAAAGAAGTGTCTACTAGAACTAGATTAATTATAGCTTCTCACAGACAGCAAGTATTATCATTAGCAGAAGAAGTATTCGTCTTAGAGGATGGAAAACTAGGAAAACTATCTAATGACTATTGTTTAGTATAGAGGGAAACTTTCCATAAAACTTTTCCCTCTATGTTGAACAGTGAATAGAGAGTATGTTATAGGCTAAATAATAAGGAGTTTCAGTAGAGAAGAGACTAAGTAGAGTACAGTAGACTAGCTACTGAGTAGAGGTGCTGAAAATAGTCATTAGTTTCTCTAAGTCTACTTCAGCGTAGGTTCTCCAGCCTAATTTAAGTAAATCGCCTTCCTCCTCTAGGTAGCCTATTTTAATGAATCTATCTAAAGCCATGTTTATTCTCCACTCTGGAACCTTGTCTCTAAGTAGCTGGACTATACTTTCTCTAGGCGCTTTTCCTCTAAGTGAAAGTATGTATACTATGGCTGTAGCAAGTACTGCTATCTCATCTATTCTCCATCCACAGCTCTTTAGCTCCTCAGGCTTCAGATTCTCTTTAACAACTATTACGAAGCGAGCTTCACTGATCTCTGAACCAGGGTTTTCTAAGTCTAAGAGCTTCCCTTCATCAGTAACTGCTCTCACTTCTAGGCCTAAAGCCTCTAGCTTCTTCTGAGCCGCCTTAACTACCTCCAGGTATTCTTCTCCTAAGAGCTTCCTTAATTCATATCCTCTGACACCAGGTCTGCCTCTACTTCTGAGAAAGAGTACTGCTATTAGTCTCTTAACCTTCTCTTCTATTCTTTTTCTTTTCGGCAATTCTTCTCACCCATATATCATAGTTAAATGGAAGAGCTAGAGAAAATCTATCACCTCGACCACCGGGTTTCACTACTTTAATTTCATCTGTAAGAGGATTTACTTTAAGCGAAACTTCTCCTCTACTACAAAGATATGATAGTAGAATCATGTTTTCAAGAGATTTTTCAAAAGTATCATCTAAGACTAAATCCCAGTAATCAATACTACTCTCCTCCCCTAAAAGCCTCTCTACTTTCCTAGAGAACTCTGAAAGCTTTTCTCTGAAAGCTTCCTCGCCGAGAAGCCCTAAATTACTTAAAGTCTCTTCACTGAGCCTAAAGTCTACTGACTCAACTCCAGTAAGCGTTTTAGGAAGCCTCCTCACGGCATCAAGATAGTCGAGCGCTCTGAGTACTGTAGAAACCATCATTTGATCTCTATAGGCAATAGGATTCCAGACTTCACAGAACTTCTCGGCAATTTCTTCAAGAGACATCTGCCTAAGTCTAGCAAGCGCAAAGAGAGGACCCATACCTAAAACTAGAGACTCGTTTTGAACCCACTCTTCCTGCTCCTTAATCAAGTCAACTATCCTAGAGAGAGCCTCCATATCCATTAAGAGAACTTCATCGCCATACTTCTCTAAAAGCAAGCGCATTTTCTCCAAAAGCTCACTGATATCTACTGTAAAGGGGTCTACACGCTTCTTTAAAATATCCTCAATTAAACTAATTATTCTCTCAAATTCTCTTACAGCCTCCCTCCACTCCCTTAACTTAAGCTCTCTCCTAATACTCAAACCCACTACTAATTAAGAACAAGAATTAATGAAATTTACGAAGCACGATCAAAACTATTCTCAAGCCAAGTCGGCTCAACAATATCCCCAGTAGCCTTAAGAACCCACACTTTCTTCTCAGCAGCCTCTTCAACTAGCTCACTTAAAGCGAGAGAAGTATAGATCACTAAAATAACTCTCCTTCTAAGTAATTCAGGGTAACTAGACTTTATTTCCTCATACTTCCTTAAAAGTCTATAAAGAACACCTAGCCCAGCCCTAACAGAAACTTCTCCAATAACACATGTTTCCTCACTAGCACCATATAAATCTATCTCAAGACCTGGTAGCTCTAGTCTCCTTAAATCCACTTTAATACCCATCTGTTTTAACCGATACCTGAGAACCTCTCGCGCCCTCCTCCTCAATATCGAGAGTCAGTTTCTCAAGAGTGTGCTCAACTCTAGTAAGCCTAGCATCTATTACCCTAAATATCCTATTAGTATCTTCACGAAGACTCTCTATATTCTCTTCAATCCTCTTAATCTCTAACCATATCTTCTGATTTTCCTTCTTTATACCTTCTATTTCACTCCATATCTTTTGGTTCTCTCTTTTTATCCCTCTCAACTCAAGCCATATTCTATGATTTTCTCTTCTTATTTCTTCTATTTCCTTCCATATCTTCTGATTCTCTTTCCTTATTTCTAGCACCTCTTGTCTTATTTCTGATGTTTCTTTCTTTAATTCCTGAAACTCTATCCATATTTTATTGGTTTCTTTTCTAAGTTTTATCTGTTCTTCGATAAGTTTATCTAGTTTCTCTAGTACTCCTAAGTAGCCTGCCACCGCATATCTAAAGCTTTTATCTTTTTCAAGCAAATCTAGTATTTCTTCTCTAAGAGAAGTTTTCACAAGCTTATTCTGTGTTTCTTATATATAAGCTATATGTGAGAGGAGCGTGTAAGTAGGGTAGTATTTAGCTTAATACTACTGCTTCTTCTTTTATCTTCTTAAGTGGTTTAAAACGCTTTATTTTTCTAGCTGGTGTGTATTTTACTGATATTTCTTCGCTAAGCCTCTTGCCTACTATTTCTTCGTATGAGAATACTTTGATCGGCACGGCAAATCTTATTCCAGAGGGAGGTGATACTACTAGAGCCTCGCCTCTATCAAGTGTCTTTATTTCTTGTGAAGCCTCATCGAGGTAGGGAGAATACTCTATTACCTTAGTGTAGTCTGGTTTAGTGGGTAAAGGAAGAATTATTTTAGTTAAGCTCTGCCTTATTACTGGCTCTATGAGCTCACCGGGCATCTGGGTTATGTAGAGTGCTCCCACTCTATACTTTCTGCCTCTCTTACTTATTATCGAAAAGATGTTTTCTTTAAGCTCTCCTGTTGAAGTAAGACTTGTTTTAGATAAGTACCTGTGAGCCTCCTCTACTGCTACAAGCGCGTAGGGAAGTTTTTCCCAGTCTTCGGGAGCATGTTTTCTCAGCTTTTCATAGGTATCAAATATTCTCCTAGCTACTGCTGTAGCTAAAAGCTTCTCTTCCCCCTCTGTAGCGTAGGGTATATCTATTAAGACTACACAGCCCCTCATAACAGCACCCACTATAGCATCAAAAGTATTGAAGTCAGGTGCGTCTTCTAAGAATACATCTCCTGAGCCAAGTAAGTGCTTTATTTTCCTTTTAAGAGTATTTATAGTGTTTTTTGCAGCTAGCTTCCTTACAAAACGGTAAATAGTGTCAGGTGGGGCTTCAAGTAGAAAGTTAAGCCAATCTCTCTTCCTAAGCTTATATACTAGCCACAGAAGCTCCTCTTGAGGATGAGTAAACTCACCTGTTAAGGTAAAGTCTTCTGGCCTAAGCTGATCATAGCCTATTACCAGCGGATAGGCTTCTACTCTACGCTCAACTTCAGCACCCTTATATGTTATAGTGACCTTCAGCTTACATGGCTCCTGTACACGGGGAGTAACGTAGAGTAAGTATTCTTCAGACTCAGGCGCATGGACTAGTCCTAGTTGAGTAGGACTAGCTCCCTGGAAATACTCGCTTTCACAGTCAAAGAGTACTAGACTGTATTTACCTTTAGTCCTCATTATCGAGTATGCTAAAACTTTACCTAAGTTGCTTTTACCAGCACCTGTTACTCCACAGACTAGAATATGGTGAGGTATTGTTTTAGCTCCATCTAAAGCTACTACCGCCTCAGAAACTTTATGCCCAACTCTAATATAGCCTATAGGGAGATCCCCTGTATCTAACCTCAGTTGCTCTAAATCATTCTTATTCAACGTCTCTACTTCACTAAAGAGAGAAGGAACTGTGGTGGGACCATGTACATTCCCCTCTATATCTATTTGACAGATTATAGTGGCTAGCGCTGTATCATACAGCCTTAAGCCCTTATCATAGATCTCTACATCCTCGCCCGCCTCCTTCTTCTTACTAAGCCTAGCTATCTCAGCTTGAGTAAGCAGACTCTCTGGCTTAAAGTCAAAGACTCTCAGAATAAATTTAGCGTAATCTACATCTACTTTGAGAAGCTGGCCTCTCTCAACTAGCACTCGATCCCTTATTCTAAACTTAACTGTAGTGCCTTCAGTCCACACTACTACACCTACTTTCATAGCTACCTCCTCCACAAGTAGCGCTCCTTGAAGGTCACACTACGGACATCAGCAATAAAGTTCTTCAATAATCCTTCCTCGTCGAGAAGCTCGAGGAAACGCATTCTCTCCATCTCAAGCTCCTCTTCACTAATCTTCGTCATGTCGTGTACCCCCTTAGCGGGATAAGGATAGCCTGGTGTCGCTGGGTCTTGTAGAAACGCTACTTCGCCGAGAATATCTCCTATGTCTCTTGAAGCCAGAGCTTTTCTCGAAATATCTATTCTAAAAGCATGCTCTACATCTGGGCCTAGTTTAGCAACACATATACTGCCTAAATACCACGGAGGAAGCTCACTTTCCCTAAATATAGGGTAATAGTACCACGCGACACCTCTCAGCCTCCTATCAGCTAGGTGTAAGAGATACCCTATTAAACTTTCACCAGTATTCAGTCTAAGCTGACTCGCCTTAGAGACTCCAACTAAAATAGCTCCCCTACTGCTCAGAACATGATCTAGTTTCTCGAAAAACTCTTTAGTACTCTTACGGAAAGCTGGCATAGCCATGAGACACCTATCTAGTATACAGTAGTCTCCAGCTTTGAGCAAGTGGACTATGCTGAGAAGAGCCTCTATCTCTACTCGAAGAAGCCACTCTGCTGCCTCAAATTTGTCCCAGACAAGAGTTATTCTCTTAATAGGCTCTGGCTCAAGAACCTTCTCTCTACCAATCCACATTCCAGCAGCAACTTTAGCTAAAATAATCTTAAATGCACCACAGTCAAAGAGAACCTTAAGTCCAGCGTCAACAGACAGCACTCTCTTAGAGTGGGGAATAGCATCAAGTACTTTTAGTCTACTAATCCTGATAGGGAGTCCTAAGATCCTCCTGTTCTTAACTTTCAGTACTGGATATACCTCTTCATAGTCTATGAGAGCCTTGGCTTTTCTCCTCAAGTAGACTAAGCGGAGCTTATCTAGAACCATGTTAATATCTGTTTCAACTACATTGCCCTTGAACACGCTTTTCGCCTTCACGAGAGAGAGTATACTGAAAGTATAATATAATTCTAATGAAAATAATGAAAAAGTGTTGCCGTCACATAACTGTGGTAGAAACATCCCCACTATAGACAGTCACATTTTTCTGATACTATCTGATGGTCTCAGCCATGAGGATAGTCACACAAAATAGTTACTGTCATGAATACTTTCGTTACTGTCAGAAAAATATATATTAGTATAATGCGAGAGTGTTACCGTAAGAATACAAATTTAACTGAGTGCTCTCCATGGTAGTCGTAGTACTCTACATATGCTTCAATCCTACGCTAGCTCTAGACGGATTTGAGTACTTGAGACGCTTAAAACCGATAGAGAAAGTATACATCCTTTACGACATGAAAAAGGACCGCTACGGCGCTGTCTCTAAGAGAAACGCGAAAAAAGTCTATAGAAAACTTTCATTTTTTAGACCACAGCCAGTGAAAGTAAACCCTGTGAGCTTTGAAAATGTTTTCTTTAAACTATATCCCTTAGTATACGCAGAGTCTCTTGAAGGCCGAGAAATCTACATAGACGTAACATCGATGCCTCCTGAAATGGTGTCCTGTGTCACAACAATAGCACTAATGGTTCCTAGAGTATACTTATACGTAGTCCCAGCTATCCAGAGAGGCGACTTTATACCAAATCCCGGGACTCCGCGCTTCGAAGAGTGGCTTGAGGAAAAAGACAATAAGCGGGGACTAGAGCCAGTTAAACTAATGCTTCCTGAAGAAAGACTTGAGATACTAGACGACTCTGAGAAACCTTTAGCTGAGAGAATACTTATAACACTCTACGAGAAAGGAGGCAAAGCAAATGCTATAAAAGATCTCATTGAGTGGTGTGGAGAAAATCCTAGAGACAACGTCGTTAAAAATAGATACAGCAGAATGATAGACGACTTAGTGAGAAAAGGTTTAGTATATAAGCTACACGCGGGAAGAGAAAAACAAGTCTGCTTAACAGAATTCGGCAAAATATACGCTAAAGCACTTTATAGGATATCACAGAAGCTAAAACAAGCTAGACCTGTAGCACTCATAAGAAACTATCCCACAGGAATTTAGACAACTCCCTAGAAGCTTAAGACAGGTAACTAACGCAGCTCTACCCAGTTTTAAATATATATGTTTGAAGCCTATAACTTTAGGTTACTACGAAGTTATTTAAATAATAGTCTGTTAAGCAGTGTGTGAGAGAACTGTTTAAGCTACCTACAGGCGAGTGTAGGTTACTAGGAGACTTCGTTGTAGCTGATGAGAAAAGTAGAATTTACCTTGATTCTTCGACTTGGTGTATTCACGGAGAATACACTAATGGAGATAAGTTTATCGATGTTTCATCAAAGCTGACGGCGTCTTTCGTTCACCTCCATCCTGTACTAATAGGCTGGTTTGCTGATCCTCACTATACTGATAGTGTTCCATCTAATGCAAATAAAGCAGTAGATGTTCTCTCTAAATGCAACCCCTCTCTATCGATAGTAGTAGGAGATATCGTAAACGGGTCTGGAGAATACAGGTCGTCTACAGTTAAGGAAAACTGGTTTAACTGCGCCTGGAACCACATGAAAAACAAGCTACCTAACCTACTCTGGGTAAAGGGAAACCACGACATAGACCCTGGCTGCCAGTACTACTATGACTGGTGTGAAAGACTATGGACATTTAAAGCAGCAGCTTTCAAAATAGTAGCATTCGACACATTCAGTGAAGAAGAAGTAATACCGGGTACAAGCCACTACTTCTTATCACTAAATGATCTCCTCTGGCTTAAAAGAAGACTAAGTGAAGACTCTTCAATAAAAATACTCGCAGCACACCACCCACTCAGCCAGTGGTATTCACACGCCGTAATGGTACTAAAAAACACTAACGTAGCCTGCACAATTACTGGACATACTCACAAAGTCCTATACGAAAACCTACGAAACATAGATATTCTAATAAACGGCTCAACAGGACCCGATTCTCAGAAACCATACGTCAGCTTAACTCTATGCCTCAAAAACGGCACACATTTCTCTACAGCAGTAGGCGACATAGAAGTAAAGAAAACTGATAAGGAGTACGCTATTAAAGTCAATGAAACCATACCCTTTAAAGAAGAAACACTAGTACCAGTAAGAATAACAGAGCAACTAGAAAGAAAAACCATAAACATAATAGTACTCTGCACACCCAACAAAGAAGAATACTTAACTGTAACTGAAACAGAAGTAGAGTCCTCAGCACCCTTCTACATACTAGGCCAAGGCATTAAAGCAGACATAGAGCCCTATGACACATGGACATGCTACTGTGGAAAAATCTGGGCAAGCTACTACGTCGAAAACAGAGCAATAAAAATATCACCGCTTCAATAGAGTGTGCCCAAGTTAAGACTTTGCAAAAATTTGTTCTACAGGAAGCCTTAAACATGTATAGCAAAGCCTAACTTAACACTACATTAGTAGCTTCAATATACTTATATATCTCCGACTTAACTAACATTTCGGGTAAATGTCTTGAAGTCAGAAGTGATCTTGAAGGTCGAAAAGAAGGGAGAGATCTATACAAGTAAGGAAGTTAGAGAAAAAGTAGGTATTAAAGAAGGTGGCAGAGTCAGAGCAATAGTTGAAAAAGGAAAACTTATAATAGAGCCTATTCCGACAATAGAAGAAGTCATAAAGGAAAGCATTATTGAACTGAGCCCTGAAGAAGCAGAAAAACTAAGCGAGGAAATTCAAAAAGAGGAAGGAATATATGGATAAACTAGTTTTAGACACTACATATCTTCTTCCAATATTTAAGATAAAGGTGAAGCTTAAATACTATGACAGTATATTTCCTACTCTTACAGAGAAATACATAGTTCTATATAATCCTATATCAATAATTGAGGCTAAATGGATAGTATTAAAACTATGTAAGAAAAATCCCTCAAAGAGAACAGTGTTTCTAAAAGCATTTAGAGAAGGTCTTAAAGCTCTCACACATAGTGATATAAATCAAACAGTTTTAACTAATTCTACAATAGAAGAAACAGCAGATAATCTCTTATTGAAGATAGGGATTAAAGATTATTTCGACAGAATATAATCTACGCTACAGCAGCCTACTATAACGCTATACTATTAACTGAGGACAAAGAACTTATGGAAATAAGTTGTAGAGGTTTACCTAAACCCAAGAAAGTAATCTCATGGAACACTATAATTGAGTGCTTAGATAGCTATGTTAATAGCTGAGCATTCAGCCGATGTAATAGGTAGTAAAGTTTTCTTAGTCAGCTGATTCTCTCTTCCCACCTAGTTTCTCGAAATGAACCATAGCTATTATATTTTTCACATGCCTTTGGTGTATAAGAAATGTTTTCTAACTACGGGTAGGCCTGGTATGTAAAATATGGCTCTTCACCGGATAGCTGAAATGCTTAGTGAAAGAAGCTGTAGTATAGGAGATATGCAACCTTCGAGTTAGAAAGAAGAGTTATGGACTACTTATTTTTAGGTGATTTATCGATTGCTTGAAGTAGGGATGAAGTCTGGAAATAGTTGCCGTACTAGGGTTTAATGGTTGTAAGATTTAGTGTAGTGATTTGTTTAGCCATTTAATGTATTCTTTGTTGCCTGCTATTATGGGTAAGGCTATTATTTCGGGGATTTCGTAGCTGTGTTTTTCTTTTATGGCTTTGATGAGTTTTTCGAAGTAGTCTATTCTAGTCTTTATTACTAGGAGATATTCTTTACTTTCCTCTATTTTTTCTTTCCAGACGTATATTGAAGATATGTTTTCTACTATATTAACGCACGCGGCTAAGCCTTTTTCTACTAGGTAGTGGGCTATTTTAGAAGCTTCTTCTTTACTAGAGGTGGTGACGAATACGACTATGTTTAATCCGATCATCACCATTTTTTTCGAAGCTATTCTTCAAAAGTGTTGTGGAGTAATCCGTAAGCTATTATATTTCTGCTGTGTATTTTCTATGTGTATAGGAAATGTTTTCTTATTACGGGTAGACCGGGTATTGGTAAGACTACGGCTATCCATAAGATAGCTGATATGTTGTCAAAGAGAGGCTATGTTGTAGGAGGTATGGTTACTTTCGAAGTGAGGGAAAGAGGGAGGAGGATTGGGTTTAAGGTAAGGGATCTTCTTGAAGGACGTGAGGGCTGGCTTGCTCACGTGGGATTTAGGTCCGGTCCTCGTGTAGGAAAATATATTGTCAATTTAAGTGACTTAAATGAAATAGGTGTTCAGGCTATACTGAGTGCTGTTGAGAGAGCAGATGTGGTGTGTATTGATGAGATTGGTCCTATGGAGCTTTATTCAAGAGAATTTAAGAACGCAGTGCTCAGGGCTTTTGATTCGGGAAAGCCTGTAGTGGCTACTATTCATATTAGGGCTGATAGAGATCCTTTCGCGAGGTCTATTAAGAGAAGAGAGGATGTTGAGCTTTATGTCTTGAGTTTAGAGAATAGGAATAGGGTTCCGGTGCAGATATTCGAGAAAATACTTGTTCTTTTAACTAGAGGTTAGTTTGAGGTTTTTGATTCCTATTGTTAGGAGGAAGAGTGTTAGGGGTACTTTCCTTTTATTT
>Ga0190367_1002138_pt1 | contig 10424 bp, 5 predicted proteins | sample 4872181011_MG_FD_171838 | JGI IMG/M metagenome (GOLD analysis project Ga0190367, IMG submission 171838) | Hydrothermal vent microbial mat bacterial communities from Southern Trench, Guaymas Basin, Mexico - 4872-18-10-11_MG | ecosystem: Environmental > Aquatic > Marine > Hydrothermal vents >... | reverse complement strand
TATGTATATGGTATTATATTGGTGAGTTTTATCAGTGCGTTGTTTTCTTCTTCGCTAAAAATATTTTGATTGCGATGGGATATACTCAGTTGCAAATATCAGCTGTGAGGTTATCACATGCATATCTTGTGAATTTCAATTTGGTACCTCTTTTTGCGTTGGCGATAGCAACACCGAAGATGCCTCTGAAGTCGAGAATTGAGATGCTCGCTGTAGGCATCCCTCTTATATTTCTTCTGCACGTTTTTGATTTAGTGGCGCATTTCCCGATGTATTTTTATGACTCGGAAATTGCGAAACTTGTTGTATATTCAATAGGAGTTGGCAACGTGGCAATGCCTTTTGTTATATGGTTCGTATTTTTTGTTAAAAAACTATATTAAGTTTGTCGAAAAAGAAAAACTTTATGCATGAGACTTTATAGCATTTCGTAAGCAGCAAGTCAAAAAATAAGTGAGAAAGTTGAGAAAGATGAAAAAAACTTTTTCTAAGAACCTGCGCTGAGAAAGTGAAACTAAATGCGGTGGCTTTCTGTGGTGTTATCTTCCTGTGGCTTGCAAGACCCCTTCCGAAAGGGGAGGATACGCAAGGTGATATGGGTAGTTAAGTTTAAATAGCATACTGCATCTTGTAGCCCACTCCTTAACGAAAGGAAATGCAGGGCTTGTGACCGTCCCGAAGGATACATGGACTCGAAGCATAAAGCTTCGAGTGAACGCCTAATCTCCCAGCTTTGCGGAGCTTCCAGGAAGCCCCTTGCGTAAGCAAGGGAGGGGAGAGTCACTTGCCTGATGCTTTACCCCTGCTCTGCCGTTTCTGCGCTGTTCGTCGAAAAAATCCCACATCTTAAGGCATGAGCTATCACAACATCAAGAGCAGACAAACCCGCAATGCCCCCTCATCGGCAAGAGCCTCTTTTCCGTTGAAGAGGTGAGGGGCGTGGGCGCACATCCATCGTTGTGGTTTTCTTGCGCAACTTTTATAAAGGGAAGACGAAGGGTAAGGAGGGGTAAAAGGAAATGAGGAGCGGGATATGGGGGCGCAGGCGCACCCGACGCAAACGCTCCTTGACCCCCACATGCGGGAAGTAAGGGGCTTGAAAAGCTAGGGGGGAGTCAGAGGAATGGAAAATTTTATAAAAGTATGAGAAAGGGACTTCCTTATGTCCCCCTAAAAGCGAAGGGGGGATAGGATAGAGAGGTGAAAGAAAAGAAATGGCAGAAAGAAGGGGAAAGAAAGGGGAGGCAAAGAGGAGAGCAGAAAAAAGCAGAGAGAAAGTGATAAGCAGCTTTGTAGTGATTTCTATTGTTCTTTCGGCGCTCGCAGCTTCAATAGCCACGGTAAGTTCAGAAGAAGCTTCTTTTACATTCTACTCAACAGCAAGCGATGGCACGCTGCAAAACTCAGGCACGGATTATACTTCAGTTCGCGACGCTGCTACAGGGATTGTTGATGACGATGCCGAATATGGTTGGATAGGTCAGGAAAATCTTCTAGCGCCTTTTGATACATATTACATATACCGTGTAGGTCTATTTTTTAATACTTCTGATCTACCTGACGACTGCATCATAACATCGGCGACACTCAGTCTGTACGGGGTGGCTGACTTTAGCGATGTGGATTTCGATATTATTGTGGTGAATGGGTCGGACTTGGATGTCCCAATGACCGGGAATGACTATGGTGATTTACTCGACGAAACTACAAGTGGTGGTGCTATGAATACTGCCGACTTTATCACCGGGGGGTATAACGACATTTCGCTTAACACGATTGGCTTGAGCTGGATTAACAAAACCGGGATCACAAAGTTTGGCTTGAGAAGCTCAAGGGATATAAATGGCAATACACCATCATCTGTCATAGGGGAGTATATTAAGATTTCTTTATACGAACGAGGTTCAGGTTATCAGCCAAAGCTGACGGTTAATTATAGAGAGGCTACAGGCTCTATCGTGGGTAGAATAACATATGCGTGCAACGGAACAGGAATAGCGGGTGTGACCGTTAATTTGACACATAACGGGAGCATAGTGAATTCAACAACGACTGATAGCAACGGTAACTACACATTCACAGATGTTAATCCTGGAGATTACTACGTGAAAGCCTCGAAGCGAGGATTCTGGGATAATTCGACTGAAGTGGCGGTAATTGCGGGAGAGACTACGGAAGTGAATATGATGCTGTGGTTGAAAGGGGATTTGAACAACAATGGAATACTTGCGGACATTGGTGATGTTGCGATGATGTGGAGTGCTTGGAAAGAAGAAATTACCGCTGATTACAGATATGACCTCAACAATAATGGAATACTTGCGGACATTGGTGATGTTGCGATGATGTGGAGTGCTTGGAAGGGGGAAATTGTCTTAAATGGAGGTGAATAAATGGGAGGTGAAAGAGATGAAAGGGAAGATAGTGTCGTATGGGTTGAGTGCAATTGTGCTGTTATCGGTGCTTGCGATGACGATACCAGCTTCGGCGGACATACAGATGGCGGATGAGTTTGGTGTGGAGGATGCAATGGGAAATCCAGGCGATTACGTGAATGTCTTGGTGAACATCACAAATGTGAAGAATGGGCCAATTGTCGCCATAGAGTTTGAGCTGATATATGATAAAAGCGTTCTAGAACTAACAAATGTTCAGAGAAGTGAACTTACTACCAATTGGAGTGAGCCTGAACGGAAGGGAGAATACGGTATAGGGATTGTTGGAAGCCCCAGCGTAGCGATACAAAACGGTGCCAGTGGCTCGGTGGTCAATCTTACGTTTCATGTCATAGGTACAGGAAGCACTGGAATGAACCTTAGTAACATAATTCTCTACAATTACAGTAATGGGATGATGCAACAGGGCACAGCTCCCCCGAAGAACGGAACGTTTAAAGTGGATGCGGGAGCACCAATCGTAATAAATCCTACTGCGAATCCGGATACGATTGTGGCTGATGGGATACAGGAATCGGAATTAAGTGTAACAGTGAGTGATGATATTGCTATTCATGATGTCACCTTAGACCTAACGCCAATAGGGGGGAACCTGGTACGCATGAATGAAGTCAGAAATTACACAGAAGGCGATGTTGTGTGGCGCATATTTAACTATACCACAAATGCATCTATTGGAACACCACCAGGGACCTATCACTTACAGGTAAATGCAACCGATTTGCTTGGAAACTACAATAACACGGTGAGTATAACATTGAATGTAACACCGCCACCAATAGGCTCTATTATCGGTAAGATCACATATAGCAATAACGAGACGGGAATTGCAGGAGTAATAGTTAACTTAACAAAGGAGGGTGTAGTAATAAATACAACGACTACAAATGAAACAGGTTATTACAACTTTACGGATGTTGACCCAGGAAACTATTCTGTGGAAGCCTCGAAGCGAGGATTCTGGGATAATTCGACTGAAGTGGCGGTAATTGCGGGAGAGACTACGGAAGTGAATATGATGCTGTGGTTGAAAGGGGATTTGAACAACAATGGGATACCTGCGGACATTGGTGATGTTGCGATGATGTGGAGTGCTTGGAAAGAAGAAATTACCGCTGATTACAGATATGACCTCAACAATAATGGAATACTTGCGGACATTGGTGATGTTGCGATGATGTGGAGTGCTTGGAAGGGGGAAATTGTCTTAAATGGAGGTGAATAAATGGGAGGTGAAAGAGATGAAAGGGAAGATAGTGTCGTATGGGTTGAGTGCAATTGTGCTGTTATCGGTGCTTGCGATGACGATACCAGCTTCGGCGGACATACAGATGGCGGATGAGTTTGGTGTGGAGGATGCAATGGGAAATCCAGGCGATTACGTGAATGTCTTGGTGAACATCACAAATGTGAAGAATGGGCCAATTGTCGCCATAGAGTTTGAGCTGATATATGATAAAAGCGTTCTAGAACTAACAAATGTTCAGAGAAGTGAACTTACTACCAATTGGAGTGAGCCTGAACGGAAGGGAGAATACGGTATAGGGATTGTTGGAAGCCCCAGCGTAGCGATACAAAACGGTGCCAGTGGCTCGGTGGTCAATCTTACGTTTCATGTCATAGGTACAGGAAGCACTGGAATGAACCTTAGTAACATAATTCTCTACAATTACAGTAATGGGATGATGCAACAGGGCACAGCTCCCCCGAAGAACGGAACGTTCACCGTAATAGGAATAGACAAAACTGCTCCAACAACAAACGTGACGGCGCCACCTACTCTTTGGCCAGGTAAGCCAAACGAGACGACAATACCCTCGGGAACAATACTGCCCTGGACGAACGGGACAGTGAAGCTTTGGTTCTTTCGCACCGATAATGGTGGCAGTGGTGTTGCTTATACCAATCTATCTCTGGCGGCGGAGTCCGAAACAGACACGTTGAATGTAACAATCAGCAACAACTCATGGGCAATGAACAGGACACTCAAGAAGGGAGAGAATGTGACGGTTCCATTCAACGAAATCTTCGGCGAATACTTCAACGTTACAATCAGCGAGGAATGTAACGCCACGATTGAGTATTATTCTGTGGACAACGCTGACAATTCCGAGACTCCTAAGACAGTGACTGTGAGAATAAGATCACTGCCTGATACGATACCACCTACAACAGAAGTGACGACTACGCCTCCAGAGCCGACGACAGGATGGTGGAACACAACGGTGATGCTCTCCTTCCATCGCTATGATAATGGTGGTGCTAATATTACCGGTGTCAATTACACGGCGTATAAAATGACGGGAGCAAATGCGACACCATGGACGATAGTGCCTGGAGAGGAAGATTTCACTGTGAACATCACAGCAGAAGGCGTCACAACCGTTTATTACCGCTCAGAGGACAAAGCAGGGAACAGAGAAAGCATAAAGAGCATGAGTGTGAGCATAGACAAAACATCGCCAGACATTATTTCAGTGAAACTTGACAAAACAGAGGTCTACCCAGGGGAGAATATAAATGTGACGGTGAAAGTAACTGACGCTTTGAGTGGAATATCAACAGTAACCGCAGAGGGTGTTCCACTAACATACAGTCCAGAGCAAGATATCTGGTATGGAACGATAGCCGCCGCACCAACACCAGGAACATATAATGTGACAGTGGAGGTGATAGACCTTGCGTGGAACATCGCTGTGAATGACACTGTGCAGTATGAAGTGAGAGAGCCGCCACGCCTTGCAAAAATAGTCGTTCCTCCAGAATTGACCCTGAATGTCAACGAGACGAAGGAAATTGTTGCAATTGCTTACGACCAGTATAATGAGACGATGGAAGGCATTGTCATCAACTGGTTCATTTATGGGTCTAAGATTGGAGATGTATATCCTACGACCAGCATGACAGACGAGAAAGGTGTCGCAAAAACGAACTTCACTGCTCTTAAGGAGGGAATAACGGCTGTTGTGGCAGTAAATCGCACAATAAATCGCACAATTTACAATGCTACAATAGTAACAGTGAAAGAAGTCCCGCCGAAGAAGAACTTCTCCGTCCGCATTGAGCCAAGCATGATTTGGGTGAATGTGAGCGCAACTGTTTTAGTGGATGTCAGAGATGCTGAAACGAATATGCCTGTGGAAGGAGCGACGGTCGATTTGAGTGGATGCGGATATGCAAATGAAACAACAACGAATGCATCAGGAATCGCTACATTTGAAGTAAATGCAACATCAACAGGATATATAACAGTGACAGTGAGCAAGGATGAATACAACACATACGAGAATCCGAATGCGATAGTAGTTCACTGGAACTGGTATATAAGTCCAGACAGTGATGGAGGAAGTAAGGTCATAGATGCGGAGATACAAGAGGCGGTGTATTGCTGGCTAACAGACACTCCGATGCCTATGACGGGAGTGAAAATAACAGATGAAAGGATGCAAGAAATAGTCTATCTGTGGCTTACGGGATAGAACGGTCTATGGGGGGTGAGGAAAAATGGTGAGAAGAAGGAAAGAGGGAAAGTGGTGCGGAAGTGGAATAGGTATAGCAATTCTTCTCGTTTCTTTCATTATATTCTCGTCTATTACGGCATTAGCGGAGATCCCGACGCTTGCTACTGAAAGTATATCAGCCACAAGAGACATCTCAAAGCAAACAGTAGTTCCGGGTGAGACATTCACCGTTACTGTTGAGGTTATTGCGAATGAAGATGTGTATGCGCCGTTATTAGATGAGGACGTTCCTGAGGAATGGACTGTGACACCTGTTCAAAACGATAAAGCAATATTCAAGCCGGGCGAGATAAAATGGCTATGGTTGGAAATGCTTTCAGCAGGCTCCACAAAGACGGTCATATACAATGTGACTGTGCCTGAGAATGCGTCAGAGGGCGATTATTTCATCACAGGAAATATCTCAGCATATCAGGTATCCCCTGTAACAGTGAAAGGAGAGAGTAAGGTGATTGTAGGGAAAAAGCCCGACTTAATAATCTCAAACGTGTTGATAAACCCAGAATGCACGCATGAGATGTTTGCGAACGAGAGCAATACAATCAACGCCACAATATGCAACATCGGAGGAGCTGATGCTGGAGCATTCGCCGTGAGGTTCAGTATCGCAGGCACATCGTTTGCAGCAAACGTCTCAGGACTAAATGCAGGTGAGTGCGTGAATGTGTCTGCTACAACGCTGTCAATTTCTGCGGGAGACTATAATTTGACTGTTGAGGCTGACATCAACGATGCTATAAACGAAACGAACGAGGAGAACAACACATGGTCGCAGACCGTCACAGTTTACAACAACGGATACAAGGGTAAGAGATACACAGGCGGAGAGGATATAGAGACGGCGCGGAACTACACAGTTAAAGGAGACGTGGTTTACTCTGTGGGCGACAGCTACTATCTGAGCGGATATAACAACCCGTGGACGAGTTACACAGTGAATTGGACAAGGGATAATCTCTCAATACCGAATGCTGCAGAGATTGAGAAGGCGCTTCTCTATGTCTATTACTGCTCGGACAAATCTCCTGATGGAGACCCGACGGATGCAGGCGACGGATACTATGTCAATCTGACTTTCAACGGCATTTCAAAGATGCCTGTGAGACATTTCACTGACAGAAAGGGTTTCGGTGGCTATGATTTCCCATCCGGAATGATTGTTTACAATGTAACAAGCGAGCTTGACGCAGTTGGCACAAACAAAGCGGTCCTCACATACACATGGCCGAGTGGTGCATACAAAGACCTCTCAATAGAAGGCATGGTTCTCCTCGTTGTATACAAGCATACAAATGAGCCTGAGCGGATGATTTGGATAAATGAGGGCTGCGACATATTGTATGCGAACAATAATTACTGCGTGAATTCAACAGAGGCGACAGCTTTCGCTACATTTGCAGGAACAATAGACATAGACAATGTGACGGAAGCGAAACTGATAACTGTTGTGCCTTTTGGCAACGAAGGTGACGACAAGAACAGGCTTTACTTCAACGGACATCTCTGGAAGGGCATCTGGAACAAATATCCACCTTGCCCGCCCGGCAAACCCAAACCGCCTGAACTTGGCATCAATGAAACTGATGTGACTGATGCCCTGTGTCCAACTAATAACACCGCAGCATTCCAAAGCAACATACCCGAAGGAGATACGGAGGGTGATTACATGGTCGCTACGAATGCTATCCTTGTGGTGACAAAGCCAATACTACCACCAGAACCGTTCATCATTAACGGATATGTGTTCTATGCGAACGGAAGTGCATGCAACGGACCTATCGTGAACATAACGAATTTGAACAGAACGGAGACATGGAGAGCGGAAACATCACCAGATTCCAATTATTACGAGCTGAGTATAACGACGGCTAATGTAAGTACTGGGGAAGTGCTGCGATTTGAGGCGAAGAGTCCAGATGGCATCTTTAATATCACAAAAGACCACACGGTAACTGAGGATGACGTAACTGAAGGAGGTATATTCAACTTCAACCTGACACTTTCAGGGCCGCCGATATTCAATTACAGCAACTTGAATGTCTCACCTATTGAAGGAAAGGCGCCTTTGAACATCACCGCTTGTGCGAGAGTTGAGAACATAGGAGGGAGCGCAGGCGAATACAACGCAACGCTCAAAATAAACGATGAAGTCGTCAGGTTCAAAAAAGGCTGGCTTGGCGTGGGCGAAAACATGACCGTATGCTTCAATTACACGCTCACAGAGGCGGGAACTTACAACGTGACGATTGACGAATTGCCAGCTGTTGAGGTGACGGTGAGAGCAGCAAACATCAAGTATAGTGATTTGAATGTCACGCCGACATCGGGGACTGCACCGCTAACGATAACTGCGAGTGCGAGGGTTGAGAATGTTGGAGATGCTGCTGGAGATTACAACGCAACGCTTAAGGTTGACGGCAATGTTGTGAATTACACAACTGGAACGCTGAATCCCGGTGAGAACACGACAGTATGCTTTATATACATATTCACAGAGGCGGGAACTTATAATGTGACGATTGACGAGCTTCCTGCCAAAACGGTTGTGGTGACAAAGGAAATTCACGATGTTTACATAGATACGGAATACACGGGAACATATGGCACAGGAATAAGGATTGATAATGCAACAGTGGAGAAAATACCGTTAGATTGGAATCTAACTATTGGCAAAACATATCACATCAAGTTCAAAGTTGTGAATAATGGGACTGTCAAGCCAGAGCGGGCGAATATAACAGTTGAAATAAGCAATAAGACATGGAGAAAGGTGCTGGATACATACGAAAAAGACATAACTAACCACCACTGGGGTAATGTCACATGGAATACTTCAGGTCTCGCACCTGGAAATTACATAATAACGGTGAATGCGAGCATACCTGATGATGCTCATCCAGAGGACAACGAAAGGACGAGAGGAGTGGTGCTAGTAGAGTGGAATATTCTCTGCTACTACTGCTGTTTGGAAGGTGATTGCTGCTATGTCAGCACTACTGAGTTATTAAAGGCAGCGGATGACTGGAGTAAGAACATTGCTCCGCCTGGGTTCGACGAGCCATTAACGACAACGCAACTGCTACAATTGGCAGATTGGTGGAGCAAAAACGCAACCACACCGTGCTGCTAAATATGCCCCTCTTTAACGGGGGGTTTTCTTATCTTTTTATTTTTTTCCTGCCATGAAGGTGCGGTAGTGTCTATGTAGCGGTGCCATGCCATATTTATATATAGGAGTGATAGAAAGGGTGGAAAGGAAAAGAAAGGAGGGGAGGTGAAAAATGGGAAGCAGGAGAAGAAGGGTTATCTTGCCTCTAGCGGCACTTTCAGTTATAGCCCTTGTGGTAACGGCGATAATAACGGTGCCAGTTTTTTCCCAGTCCGCCACTGCCGTTCGAGACATAGAAAAACAAACTTTGGCTCCAGGCAAATCCACGAACGTCACTGTCATAATTACAAATAACGTTGCCCAATCACTGTCTTTGGACGAAGATATTCCTGAAGGATGGAACCTGACGAGAGTGAGCGACGATGCAGATGCTTATAAACCGAGCACGAACGAATGGGTGTGGTTCTCTGTCAACGCAGGAGAGACAAAAACAGTCATATATCGCCTGACAGTGCCTGATAACGCATCAGAAGGCAATTACTCAATCGTAGGAAGAATAAGTAACGCATCTGGTGTCATAGATACCGTGAAAGGTGAAGAGATAATAACAGTAGTGCAGGATATAACGCCACCAGAAATAGATTTTGTTGAACCACCAACACCTCCGAACAATTCTGTGATAACTACGAATTATGTGAATATTACCGTAAGGGTATCAGACGAGAGCGGTGTGTCTGTGGTGCTTCTGAATTGGAATGGCGTCAATGAGACGATGTCTAATGAGACAAAACAAATAACAATGTATATGACCGCTGACGGCATTTGGTCGGTAAACAAGACAAATTTGACAGCAGGGAATTATACTTATAAAGTATATGCAAATGATACTTTCAATAACTGGGGCGTTAGTGAGACAAGGATTGTCACAGTGAAACTAGATATTTTGGACTACTACCGCTGTTTAGATGGTAACTGCGATGAAGTTAGCACGCAGGAGCTTTTGAAGGCGGCGTATGATTGGATGAATGAGATAGCTCCGCCCGGATTCACTGAACCATTAACAACAATACAGTTGCTACAACTAGCTTCTGAGTGGGCGAGTGCGTAAAGGAGGATGATAAAAATGAGAAGAAGGGCAATAAAGACAGGTGCTATTATGGGGTTTTTGGCTGTTTTTTTAATAATAGTAACAGCGCTAGCATCTGCCAATCAGTCGGCGAGTGCTGTTCGTGACATAGAGAAGCAGACATTGGCACCCGGAGAATCAACAAATGTCACTGTTATTATCACAAATAATGTCAGTCAACCGTTATCTTTAGATGAGGACATTCCAGCTGG
>Ga0190367_1002136_pt1 | contig 10433 bp, 9 predicted proteins | sample 4872181011_MG_FD_171838 | JGI IMG/M metagenome (GOLD analysis project Ga0190367, IMG submission 171838) | Hydrothermal vent microbial mat bacterial communities from Southern Trench, Guaymas Basin, Mexico - 4872-18-10-11_MG | ecosystem: Environmental > Aquatic > Marine > Hydrothermal vents >... | reverse complement strand
CCTCCACTGTGTGTCTATTATCTAGGGCTTTTCCCGGAGAACAATAAACACACATGGTTAATAGCCCCAAACTACGTATAATCGTGTAATCGCAATAAGCTAATAATATTACGTGTTTTATTCCCCTTTGTGGATAGTTTTCTGTAAGTTCGAAATGCTTATATTTATCCTTTCCATAGGTATCCGCCGAAGAAAAATGAAAAGGAGGGTAGCCCTAGGGGTACTGATACTACTGTCTCTCTCCCTTCTCTCACCATTTTCCCTAACAACAGCACAAACATCTTCTGCTGTCACCGTGATAATAGGAGTCACCGCGGACACCTACATCGAGGCTGGGAAGGACAAAAACTACAACGGGTATAGCCTCTACGTCGGCCGCATGTCTAGCGGGGGCGTGGGAGTCGCCTATAGGACTCTCCTCTACTTTGACCTTTCGGGCCTGCCGAGTGGATGCATGATTTCTAAGGCTACTCTGTGCTTAGAGGTTGAGAGAGACCTCTTCACGAAGAACGTCAAGCTCCTCTTCATGGCAATAACCTCTCCCTGGGACGAGGACGAGGTCACGTGGTATAGGCGCACAAAAACGGAGCGCTGGAGTAGTAGTGGTGGAGATTTCGAGAGGACACCCTACGCAGAGATAGAAGTCGGCCCAGGTCTAAAGCGGAACGACGTAATATCCGTGGACATAACTGAACTCGTGAGGAAGTGGTACCGCGGTGAGATGGACAATTACGGAATTATGGTGCTAATCCCCCCTCCCTCAGAGGTCGGCGATCCCGGGATCTTAGAGCTAATTAACGAGGAATATGGCGCGTCCCCCCTCGACAACGCGAGGCTGTACGTGACCTGCATGCCCCTAGGAGCTATCGGAGCTATAACCTCAATTGCAAACCCGCTTAAACCAGGTATCCACATCAATATACCGGTATCGATAGGTATGGGCCTGGCGTTGCAGGACAGCACATTGGAGGTAACTCCGGGTTCTTTCAACAAGACGCTGGTAACCCTTGTTTCACTCTCGGGAACCTGCACAGTCAACCTCCACGCTACCCCCCTTAGCAGCGGTATTTCGGTGTCTTTCAACACTACTACCCTGTCAGCAGGCGAAACCGCAGAGGTAACGGTCACGGTTGACTCGTCGGTTTCCCCAGGGGACTACAAGGTCATGATAGAAGGCTATAATCCCAGCACGGGTAAAACGTGTACGACGGAGCTGACGGTTAAAGTAGTTACGCCGGGCACGACGCCAACCGGGGGTACTCCAACATTCGACATAATACCTTCCTCAAACCGCCTAGAGGTTACGCAGGGTTCTTACTCCACGCTTAGCATCTCCCTAACGAGTATAAGGGGTTACAGCTATAGCGTCTCGCTGAGTGTCTCCGGCTTACCCTCAGGGGTCACAGCCACGTTCTCACCAGCCTCGGGGACGCCCTCCTTCACCTCCGTGTTAAACTTATCAGCCTCTACATCAGCGTCTCCTGGCAAGTACACAATCACGGTCATAGCCACGGGTGCAGACGGGACAACTAAGAGCTTCACCTTAACGCTGATCGTGAAGCGGGCGAGAGGAGTATGTGGGTCAATAACGGCTAGTGTATCCCCGTCTTCCCTCAGTATCAACCAGGGGGATCATGATACGGTCACAGTTTCCATATCCTCGTCTAATACCGGTTGCAGAGTCCGAGTTAAGACCGTAAGCCCAACAGGTATATCGGCGTCAGCCACACCCAGGGAGTGCAACACCCCATGTACGTCCACTATAGACGTCTCTGTCTCCTCCGCGGCTTCACCGGGCGCTTATACCCTCAGAATAATAGTTGAGGACGTATCGGGCGGGGGAGTAAAAGACGAAGAAACGATTAACGTAAACGTACAAGCGCCTAGTGGCGGGCCCCCCAGCGGCACAGGAGGCCCAGGCGGGCCTGGAGGTGGGCCGAGCGGTACGCCGGGTGGTGCTGCTGCTGTTCTCGACTTCGATATTAAGGTTAGCCCTGATCAGGCTGAGATATACCAGGGGGATACCGTTACAGCGGCAGTTTCCGTCATGGTAATATCTGGCCACCCCTCCCAGGTTGATCTGAGAATTAGCGGTTGTCCCTCAGGTGCCCTCTGCACGCTATCTAAGAGTAAGGTTATCCCGCCAGCCACGGTTACCCTCACTATAGATTCCGGCTCTGCCAAAGGCGTATACACAGTGGTGGTTGTAGGCGAGAGTGGGGGGAAGACTAAGTCCGCCACACTGGTCTTAAACATCAAGGAGAAGAAGTGCTTTATAGCCACAGCAACTTATGGCTCCGAAGTCGCGGGCGAGGTACAGTTCCTCAGGGAGTTCCGTGACAACATAGTGTTGTCCACAAAGGCTGGGAAGGCGTTCTACAGAGTTTTCGACGCCTTCTACTACTCTTGGAGCCCCTACGTGGCACGCGTCATATCGTCGAACGCCTACCTAAGAACGGCTGTAAGACTCGCACTATACCCACTACTAGCAGCACTAAAAACAGCCGCCTACACCGCCACCTCACTCATACAGGTGAATACTGAACTAGCCGTCGTAGTTGCTGGAACCATAGCGTGCCTCTTAATAGGAATGTTCTACCTCGCCCCCTTCCTCTTACTGATAGCTAGGAAGAAGATCAAGGTTCCCGAGCCGCGCTACATGTTAGCCCTGTACGTCCTCACGCTCCTAACGGTCTTGATGGCCGAGTACGCGTCTCTACATGTGTTGTCCGTTGCTTCAACGTTATACGTAATAATATGCGTAGTGTTAGGCTCGCTGTTCCCGCTGTACCTAGTTAAGAGAGTGAGCCTTCCCTAACATTATAACACCTTTTTTCTTTCTTTACGACGCAGATACATACGTTTTTTGTCGAATAAAACCCTTATAATCAAGCAGCTCTTCTCACATTTCGGTAGTGTATTTTTGGAGGTGAATTAGCCTTTTGTCGAAGGGTATGCTGTGGATAGCTTCAAGGTTCGCGATTAGAGACTTGAAAATGCGTAAATTCGCGTCAATATTAACTATCCTCGCCATAGCTAGCGGTGTGTCCGCATTCACGGCGCTAAGACTCACGAGTCTGGGGATAAGAGTCGCGGCTCAGGAGGTTGTGAGGAGAGCCCTAGCCGGAGAGATAATAGTCTACGGAGACGGTCTCTGTGACTTGTCCGAGCTTGTCCTGAAGAACCTCGAACGCGTACCAGGGGTTAAGAGGGTGACGCCGGCCGTGCTTTCTCTAAGCTACTCTAGGGGCTCAATGGTACTCATGCTCGGGGTAAGGACCGAGGACTTGGGGTTAGTGGTTGAAAACTACTATGAAGGAGGGGGGTTCGGGGAGCGTGATAAAGGAGTTGCTGTTGTCGATGCTAAGTTCGCCTCTGAGAAAGGCATAAGAGTTGGGGAGATGCTCTTCATCAAGTCGCAGGCCAGCCCGATAGCCTACCCGTTTAGAGTGGTCGGTATAGGCAAGGTGACTCTAGAAGTTCAGGGGCTAGGAGGAGTTACGAGCTACGTCGTCGTCCCCCTAAGAGACGCTCAGAGAGTCCTTAACAGAGAGGGCTACGTGACTATGGCTATGTTAATACTGGACGACAGCGTTTCTCCGGATACGGTCGAGGAGAATATCAGGCTGATATACCCCGAAGCCAGGATATTCAGGAGAGAGGAACTCCTAGAGGCCGTCTCCAACATTTTATCCCTCGTAGACGCCCTTCTACTCTCAGTAACCGTAGTAGGACTAGGGGTCGCTGTCCTTGGAACGGCTAACACCGTCATGTCGAACGTTAGAGAGCACGCAAGAGACGTAGCTATATTGAGAGCCGTGGGCGCTAGTAAGCGCGTGGTAGTATCTACGTTTGTCTTGGAGGGTCTGCTTTACGGGCTCATAGGGGGTACGGCTGGGGTAGCGGCCGGAGTAGCGGCGGCGAGCATAGTGGGGGACTTCGTTGAAACACTTGGAATAATGGAGATTCCGCTCGTGTTAGACCCCGTCTTAATTACTACGTGCCTACTAGCCTCGTTTGTCGTTAGTTCTCTCTCAGCGCTTTACCCCTCCCTCAAAGCTGGCGGTATTAGCCCGATCAAGGTGTTAAAGAATGAGTGAAGTCCTAAAGCTGGTCTCGGTAAGGAAGGCCTACGAGTTCAGGGGCGGAACAATAGAAGTGCTGAAGTCGATAAATCTTTCCGTGAAGTCTGGGGAACTCCTCGCAGTTATGGGGCCGAGCGGCAGCGGTAAGAGCACGCTACTAAACATAGCTGGCACGCTGGACAAACCCACTTCCGGTCGCGTAATAATAGGTGGAGTCGACGTAACTGAGTTCGGCGAGGACGAACTCGCGGCCTTCAGGTGTATACACATAGGCTTCGTATTCCAGAGCTACAACCTCCTCAGGAACTTTACGGCGCTGGAAAACGTCATGATACCCATGCTCCTCACAGACCTGTACAACGTATCTGAGGCGAGGGAGAGGGCATTCGAGCTGCTCAAAATAGTAGGGTTATCCGAGCACGCCCACAAATTCCCGAGCCAGCTGAGCGGGGGCCAGCAACAGAGAGTAGCTATAGCCAGGGCCTTGGCCAACGACCCGGACATCGTGTTAATGGACGAGCCAACAGGGAACCTAGACCTTTCCTCAGCAGCCAAGATAATGTCTCTCGTTAAGTGGTTGAACGAGGTTTACGGGCAGACTTTCATGATAGTGACGCACAATGCCGAGCTCGCCAGCGTGGCTTCGAGAGTCGTCTACATAAGGGATGGTAGGCTGTTCGATAAGCCGCCGGAGAGACTCTTAGAAAAGAAACTCGTCGAAGAAATGAAGAGTGAGGAGTACGCAGACGAGCTACGTAGAGCGCAGCTAAGGCTACTGGAGGTCAAGGCGTCCAGTTTAAGGCGCCTCATGAGGGAGGGTAAGATTAGGCCGGAGGCATTTAAGCGCGAAATAGAGCTTCTAGAGTCTAGGATAAACGGCCTGAAGAGGTTGCTCGGCCTTTCATGACGTTCTCCAGTTAATCCACAGGACACTGACGTTAACATACCTTCGGTTATTGTCGAAATACGTGTGTGATAATAGCCCTTTAAGAATCTGCAGTTTCAGCCTTCGGCTTTCGTCAAACGTCGAGTATATAAGTGAGCGTAACGTTACCTTGTCTGATGAGGTATAGAGGGGTTTTAGTAGTAATACTGGTACTATTGATGTTATTCGTAGTGTATCCACCTAGGGGCGGAGCCGAGCCCCTTAGTCTAGAGAAGCGTATAGACAGGAATTATTACTTCCTCCCTAACGGGACTCTTGCGGAGTCGAGGGTTTACGTGACGCTAGTTATAGAGGGGTGGGGTACGTATAATATAGTCGACAGAGTGGCTTTCGTTAAGCCTTCCTCTTTCGAGTTCTACGGGGACGAGCCTGACGGAGTAGTTGAAGTTAACGACATAGTTGTAATTACTTGGCGCGGGGTGGAAGTCGAGGGCAAGAAGACGCTTAGGTACTCTTTCGACACGGATTACTCGCTCATTAAACTAAGGGCTAAAGTGTTAGTTAACGGGTCTGAGGCCAGCTTAGACTGCTCGGAGGGTGTCTGCAAAATTAACGCGGACGTAGGCTCCGAGGTAAAGTACGTTTTAACCTTGGAGAACACGCTCCGTCATGAGGGAGTATCACCGCCCATAGCCGTGCTGGTCTCATTACTCTTAGACCCCGAATACTTAGCCTTAGAGTACTGCGAGCCAGAATGTACGACTTCCTCTCTCGGCAACCTTCTAGCACTCTCATGGACTTTGCTACTAGAGAATACGACTGAGATCAGATTGGAGTTCACGGTTAAATCCCTTAATGAGTGGATGGAGGCCCCCATACCGTCCGTGAAAATCTCAGTATCGCTCGACCCCTCGAGGTCTCTGGAGAAGATTAGGGAACTGGAGGCAGAGCTTCAAAGGTCTCTCGACGCTTTAACGGTAGTCGAGAAGCTGTCTAACACTTCCAGAGAGGGCTTCCTGAATGTAATCTCCATGATGGAAAACTTGTCTCTATCTCTCGGGGCTTACGGGGAGAGGCTACTTTCAGCCTCTGAACTAGCCATAGAGACGGCACAAGCCCTTAGGAACTCTTCTATCCTCGCTGAGACAGCGTCTCGGGAGCTGAAAGACATGGCAAGTAGAATGGATGTAGTACGAAAGCTGAAGAGCCGCGTCGACGAGTACGGAGAAGCCCTGCAAAAAATAGCGAGTGATCTTCAATCCTTCAACATAGAAGACGATGAACTAGAAGACGTCCTAAGCGAAGTAAATGAAACAGTGCTCCTAGACGTTAAGAGCAATATTAACAGAGCTCAAAAAGAGATCAGCTACATTAAGAAAATACTGAACAGCATCGAGGAGACTAGGGAGGAGGCCTACGAGGGCGCTGAAACCCTGGAGTTACTGTCTTCGTGGCTCGCCAAGGGCGCTGAGGGCATGGAAAATCTGAGTGACGCTTTGAGTTCCGCTCATGGCAAGCTCTGCGCTTTAAGGGAGGATCTGGCTAACTACACGTCCATACTAAAGGACAAGGTAGGCGAGATAGACAAAGAAATGGTTAACCTACGGGCTATAAAGGATGAGGTCTCCAGGAGATTAGAGGACACCAAGCTGAAAGAAGAGGCGCTCACATACCTACACGAGGTCTACCTGCTGCAGAGACCCATATGTGAGAGGGATGGCGAGAGGGTGATTGGCACTATAACTAGCGACTTAGTAATCGTCACTCTACCCAGTATAAGGATAACCATTCCTGTTAAGGCGCCGAGGGAGGGTCAGAGTAGCAGCATAGGCTCTGAGCGGAGGATTAGCGTTGCGATGATACTCCTACTGATAATTTCATGCTTAGCCCCAGTAACGGTTGTGCTTAGGCTGAGAAGATACGACTACAACGAGTTCTCAGACAGGATGGAGAAGGCTTTACGAGATTTAGAGAAAATAGCTGCGAAGATGGTTACATCCGAGAAAAACTAATGAGGCCTGAGAGTTTTCTTTCTGGGTTATGTCTTTAAGAAAGTGCGCGGTCTGCGGAGAAATAGCTATAGCTAGGCTGCCCAACTCGAAGCTTTTCCTCTGTGCTGACCACTTTAAGGAGTACGTCGAGAGGAGAGTTCTCAGAACTATAGAGAGGTACAGGATGATAGAGAGGGGGAATAGAATACTCGTAGCTGTTTCTGGGGGAAAGGACAGCGCCACTATGCTGGCTATCTTAAAGAGATTAAGAGACGCCTTGGCCGTCGAAATTACGGCTCTCCACATAAACCTCGGCATACCGAATTACTCCGATAAGAGCGAAGAAACTACTCGGCGCTTAACCCAGAAGCTGGCCGTCCCCCTAGTAGTTGTGAAAGTAGAGGATCTAATAGGTATGAGCGTACCCCAGCTCGCTAGGAAGGCGGGCCGACCCGTCTGCTCTGCCTGTGGCCTGGTGAAGAGATACCTATTAAACGCCGCCGCCCTCGAAGGGGGGTTCGACAAAGTAGCTCTGGGACATACCCTAAACGATATGTCAGCCTATATTCTGAAGACTTTTCTCACGCAGGACTTAAGCTCTACGGAGAAGTTAGGCCCGTACACAGAGACTATAGAGGGAGTGGCTGTCAGCAGGATAAGACCGCTCTACGAGACTTCGGAGCTGGAGACTCTTCTCTACGCGAACTTCTCAGGCCTGCCATTCGTCGGCGAAAAATGTCCTCATGCCTCTCCTTCGACACTAGAAGCAGAGTTAAAGAGGTTCATGGCGGCTTTAAACGAGAGGTATAGGGGCATCGAGATATCACTCGTAAGGAGGATAGCTAAGAGTGGGAAGGCTACCCAGGTGGAAAGTGCTGCGAAGCTCTGTAAGTCTTGCGGGTTAATATCGAACGCCGACCTCTGTTCATACTGCAAAATAACGGCTACGTGTACCGGAGAGCCTAAAGGAAGCTTTACAAGGAGGTTTTTAAGAGACCTACTCCGACTCGAGGTCTAGCTCCCATTCGAGTAGCTTACTGTAGTTACTGTTAAACCAGAAGCGCCCCTTCACGCAGCCGCCCTTCAAGACATGTTCTAACCATAACTTATCGTCCTCCCACATCTCGGAGTACGGAATGCTGTCCAGAGAGAACCACCGGGGCTTTCCCTCGTCACTCGCCTTAGGCTCTCCCCTAAACTTAGTACATCTGTAGACGTGGACTATCCAGTCGGGTTCCCTATTAGTGGAGTAAAACTCTAAGACCCCCGCGTACTCCAATTCTAAAGCCTCCACGCCCACTTCCTCCATAATTTCGCGCTTCGCGGCTTCCTCTATGGTTTCTCCCCTTTCTACCTTCCCACCCACGCCGTTGTACTTACCAGCGCCGAAGCCTCTCTTCTTCTTTATCAGCAACACGTTACCGCCTCTCAATAGGTAGCATAGCGTAGCTACTATTGTCATGGCGCAACTTATTGGAGGTTTGTCTCTAAATAGTTATCGCCAGCTCCTTTATCAAGCCCAGGGAGGTGAGTCTCTTTAACCGCACTAGAGCATTGAACTTCTTCAGGCCCATGGTTTCGGCTATCTCGTCGACCGTGCGCTCGCCATCTACAAGTAAGAGCAGGGCGATGTCCGTGTCGTCCACCTTAATCTTCTTCTCGTCCAAGTACTTCCTGAGTTCCCCTTCCTCACGCGGAATATCCGGTAACGGGATAGGCACTATCCTACCTCCCCTAGCCTCGGCCGCTCTTTCGGATATTACTGCAATCTCCTCTAGGCCGAGCCAAGACCTCAGCTTACCTATCCCAGCGCCGTCTTTACAGGAAACCTCGAACAGGGTAGCCCCTAATTTACTCGAAACTTCGACAGCTAGCTGCCGAGCTTCCTCGGTCTCTAAGTCAGTCTTGTTTAATACAAATGCTATGTTTTCGGTTCTCCCTAAGGTAGTGACCATGCCATAAGCCTTGCTCACAGTATCCGGGCGGGACGAGTCAGCTACAACAACTAAAGCCTTGACGTTCCATCGAGGGAAAGTTAGCCTGACTATGTCTATAGCGTCCATTTTCCCCTCAACTTCCCTGAAGTATAGGTTATCACCTACTTTGTAATCCCTGTAATACCTAGCCTCCTCAAAATCCACGTTTAGACTGGGTATTAAGGCTTTCATGAGGCTGGACTTACCAGAACCCTTAGGGCCTATGAACACTATGAATTCTCGCCGAGGCTCCGACATGTTTCTCAATTTAAAAACACGGCACGCCTATAACATAAGTTTTAAGGCGAAGCGTCCTCGAGTTCTCTCTCAATAACTTGTAATACTCGCCTCTCTTTGACGAGTCTGCTTAGTTCGGCGCTTAGAAGCCCCCCTAAAGCCGAGAAAACACAGCCCTTAACAGACCATATGAGCGCAATCATAAGACTAGCCTTTACAACCCAGTCCCCAAGTAGAAGTCCTAAAGGTATGGCTATTGGTACTAACATTAACGCTAGGGCTAGGTCGATGATAAGACCCGCAAGCCCTGTCAGGATAACCCTTACTCCGATGTTACCACCGATTACGGAGCCCGCAATTAAGCCCGCCAACATATCCCCTAGAATAAGCGCAGGCTCTAACACTACGTTTAACGCGAGACCTATTAGGAAGCCTAACAGCGCCCGCCCACTACTCATATTCCGCTCCGCGTCATAGTCCTACCTTCTATCCTTTAATCTTACTCATTTTCAACGGGGACTCTAACCCTGCGCTCCGAGAGGTATCTGTATAGGACGTAGGCAGTCCACACGGGAGAGAGGTCTATCCCGGGCAATGCGTCCGCGATTGTTATCAAGAAGGGTATCGGGCTAAAACCCAGCAGTACAACTAATCCAAAGGCTATCAAGATGTCCAGTACAGATTCCACTAGTGGATTAGATATCACTCCCAGGATATCCACTACGTCGTTCAACACTGCCAGCGTCAGCGCGAGTACGTAACGCGCCTCACCCGACCTGTACATATTCTCCCCGTAGCTTTACCCGTTGAACGTACGTCCTCGAGTACTTAACGTGTGAGCAGGTAATAAGCGTACTACGGGAAACTGTATTAAATATAGGCGACTAAGGATACACGGTGCCTGCTTTGCCGAGTTTCCATGAATTATTCTCCGTAGAGAAACCCTTGATAGCCACTATTCACCTCCTCCCTCTACCTGGGTCGCCACTGTACGACGGAGATTTTGAACGCATAGTTAAGAGGGCTATAGACGACGCTGTGAAGGCAGAGAAAGCGGGAGTTGACGCCGTCATAGTGGAGAACTTTGGCGATAAGCCCTTTAAACCCCGCGCTCCTAGACCGACCATAGCAGCTCTATCAGTAGTAGTCAGAGAGGTGAGCAGGGCTGTTTCGGTCCCCGTAGGAGTGAATGTTTTGAGGAATGACGGAGAAGCCGCTATAGCTATAGCGCACGTTTCTGGAGGGAAGTTCATCAGGG